>Ga0209712_10004875_pt1 | contig 10583 bp, 7 predicted proteins | sample ArcOceMetagenome_FD_187443 | JGI IMG/M metagenome (GOLD analysis project Ga0209712, IMG submission 187443) | Marine eukaryotic phytoplankton communities from Arctic Ocean - Arctic Ocean - Greenland ARC118M Metagenome (SPAdes) (version 2) | ecosystem: Environmental > Aquatic > Marine > Oceanic... | reverse complement strand
TTGATGAGACATCTCTGAATCTGCAGAGCCATTGTCAACAATTGCTGCCGACTAAAGACGGAACCGATGGCTTCTTTATTGCCCGATGGAGGCGATCAGGATAACACCAAATAAACAAATGTTCTTAATGATGAGGTATTTCGCAAATTTGAACTAACTTTATTCGTAATTAGCTTGTTTTTGCGTGGGCTCGTTACAGATATCAAAAGATTCACTCAAGACATCTTTCACAATGGGTATTTTCAATGCCACCAAACCAAACTTTTCAGTTTTAAACTTGTCGTAAACAGATTTTAGAACAGCATCCTGGGCCTTTTCATGGAGCTTATGCAATTCCATGACAGTCTCCTTCAAGTCTGCTGCATCATACCCAGAGTAGAACTTTAGCGTTGTACTAAAAAATCCAGTGCTAAATTCATCAGATTCGCCAGCATCACGGATGCCGAGTGTAGCTCTTGCAAGGTAGACTGCCGCTGCTGCAACTCTAGAAGGCTCGAGTTGCAAAAATTCATGGTTCATCAAGGCAATCTCCATGAGGTAGTCGACCAGATAACCCATACCCGAATTTCTATTCAAAGGCGATCCATCTTCTTCTGTGGGGCATCCCATGGAACAGATGGGTCGATCTAGTCCATTTCCACTGACATAGCTTGCTCTCAAGAATATGTTTGCAAAATGGTGAGGAGTCACAATTTGCAGGTTAAAGGCTAGGAGAGTGCAAATTTCAATCTCAATATTTGTGACTTCACGAACGCTGTATTGGGAACCACTGATGAAGCAAAAATCCTTCACTTCTGGGGGATTTTTTTCGTGCATTTTGCACGCAATCATCATACATCCACTGTGAAATCAAAGAAAAATTGCAATGAGTCAAGAGGTCAATGGTAATCATTATTCCTGAGGTCCAACCACCACATAAGTCAATCAACCAAAACCAATCCACAAACACTTACCATCCAAGTAGTTGTACCGTCTTCCGATCGATAAGTAAAAGTTGGCCCTTGTAGCCCCTGTTAGCCCCGTCAGTTGAATCATCATCGGTATCACTATAGACATCATTCTTCCATTTCTCAACTACTAAATCCTTGACAAGTCTACAATTTTCATTTGCCAGACACCGATCCACAAGTCCAACAGCCGTTTGCAACGTGACACCCCCAAGACGATACTCTTCTGCCACTTCGATTAACCAGTCCACAAGAACAGCTCGGATCTGGGAAGTTATTCCTGATTTGCGTTCAAAACGTCTTTGTTTCTGAATCCTAGTAATATAATTCATATAATACTGAAACCTTTTCTTGGAAAGCGTATCCACTTTAGATTGCGTGCTGGCCGCTTGTGACTGAGTACAAGAGAAAGATGAAATGGAAATATCTGAGGACGGAGATGCTGCTGGAAATGTTACGTCATCTCCGCAAAAACTTGAGGCGTCGCTGTCTTGTTCTGCATTAGAGGCTTCCACTGATGCAGAATCATCGCCGCTTTCATTCTTCTCGTCGTTGCTATTGCCATTGCTGTCTTGGAGGAATCTAGGAGATCTCCTTCTCTGTTCGGGCGGGGTTGAGAAGCATCTGGATGTGTCACTGTCACTCCCTTCATCGCTGCTTTTGACACTGGCACTAATATTAGAATCACTAGCACAGCTGGCATCATCGCCGGCGCCTTTTCTCAAGTGAGCAGGGAAGAAAGCGTTTGGGACGTACTCTATATTGAACTCATTTTCATAAAGAGAAGCAATGTATTCTTGTGAATATGTTGCTAGATATGATTCAATATTAACGATACCAGAAGAATCATTGTATATGAAAGCACACGCACACGGGGCCAGATTACAAGAATTCGTGTTGGTTTCTAATTTCTGCACGTTCTTTCTTGATGCAATATCCATTCTACGAATAGAGGCACGCTCCTTCATGAAAGGGCACAAAATGGAATGCACTCCTGGTGGCAAATCCAGATCCGTAACTGATGCAGCTTTACTCAACTTTGAACAAATGGAGGAAAGCGAGGACACCGAAGAGGTTGAAGCCTTTTTACTCTTTGACAGGCCACACAAAGTGATTCCTTCTTGAGCCAAGTGTAAATCTGCGGCAACAGCTTGAAATTTTCCTTCTGGTAATTTTGCCTTGGCCTGATGCAGGAAAGCGGGCGATGGAGTGATGATGGTATCGCGTTGTTTAAGATCAAGATTTTGCTGTTTGACTCTTTTGGATCTACGAGGTCTATCCGCGGAAAGAACGGAATCTGAAGGGTTGCTTCGCTTCGTAGATCCAATGCTTGCCAATGCAGATCGTTTGGGACTGCTCTTGGCTTCTGATGCATCAGAGTTGTAGTGTTTGCTACTTGGCTTTGCATTGTCAGTATCGATACTGGACTCTGCGTTAGCCGATATGGGTGCTTTGCGCTTTCCCTGGTGAGAACTTTGTGATTTAGTCTTGGCCATTTTCAATATTCAATACTTTGGTGTGGTTCAGTTGGTTATGACTATGACTATACGAGTAGACAGTACGAATGTATAACAAATGCAAAGTGGGAAGGGTAGGCATGTACGAACTGTTGTGTGAAGTTCAAAGTCAGTGGATGTACACGAAGCAATCTGAAATCCTGAAATCGGGGCGAGCGAGTTGCAAAAAATTGCTATGGGGCGCGAAACAAAAAATGAATGAGGAGAAGTGAAGGAATTAAAACCGGCGCGGAGTGTATAACCTAAAGTGTCAATCATGAAAAACTGGCGCGGAGGTATGATATATTTATCCCCCAATGTATGGTAGATATCACGAAGAAAGATCCGGGCTCTGGGTTTCATCAATTGGTTCATTACGAAACCCTTCTTTATGATGATACCTACTTTGTTGTGCAAGTACTTTCAAGGTACATTGTGCTGGACAAATTCAACCTTCTCTCTGAAATAGACCATTGATGGAGGCTGTAACTCTCATATCAAGGCTTGACGGCCGATTGCGTATAGCGAAACAAAAAACGAAAAGAGGAGATTCAGCACTCCTGAATTAGTATGACCATGCTTTGGGAAACATAGAAAAGTCAAACCATTATTATGTGTTAGTACTAATACTAATACTACTTCTACTCGTCCTGAAACAATAGGGAGCCTTCATCAACAACAGTAATGATTTGAAATATTTGATGACACAATCAAACCGTTCCTTTTGGAAATACATCTTTCCATTGGAATTCGTCAAAATGGTCGAAAAAAGGAACGTCACATCTTCACCATGCTGCGCGAATCAATTTTGTCAAGTCACAAGAACCTAACGATTTCCAAGCTCCTTCTATATCTCTGGATCACAGCCGCAGGCTTGGATATATTTCAATGAGTATACAGCAATATCTTTGAATATGGGCAGCTGAGAACTTTTAAGGAATGGTAATTAAATCAATACAGAACGAACACGGTTGTAAGAGTATGACAAATTCCATCTCTTGGGATGGATGCTCGGACGTGAACAAAACGGGGTAACTCTCAATTCCTCAACTATTGATTGGATAGTGGCTGATATTTGTCGGGAAATGCAGTCGCGCAGGTGTGCAGCCGTCTATCTATCATCATTGCAATGATTGGTGATTGATAATGGAATCATGCTGCATGGGCTACCGGCTGTCGCGGTGGTCTTTTATATATCAGCAGTGATGTACAGTAAGCATATTGTGCAAATGCAGAAGACTTTTATATTCTTTCGCAGAAGAAATTCGTCTAGGAGCATTAGCCTATCACTGGGCGCCTCTCAATCTTTCAATGAGCTCAAGGTGGCCAATTTTTTTTAGTGGAATGCAATGTACCTGCGATAATACATCAGTATGTCTGGATGTTTCTTCCTATTCATGTGCTTTGCTAGATGCAAATGGGCCAGTTTCATCGAGTTGATAGATGGCGTTGGGATTCAAAGATTGATTCTATCACAGCTGGTATTGCACATCTTTCAGTTCTTATAGGCGCCCCTGGAATATAGACATAATCCAGTACTTGTTCAAGCGCAGCAAGCGGAGGGCATTGCCTTGTTCTCCAAAATGAAGCTGCTATATGTCTGCTATGCTTAAACGTCACACTTCGGATTATTTGAATTTTGTAATGAACCCAGCCGAGAACGGATATCTGTCAGCAAGAAAAAATGATTGTCCAGGGAAGACGAGACTTGTCAGTGGAATATCAGTAATTTATCTCAATTTAGTTGTCTCGCGACACCTAGGTAATTGAAATTGACTGTCCATTGACGATTGTAGGAATCACGCGAATTTCTCAGGTATCCAACATTTGGAAATAAGTCAACTATCACTAAACGTTCTTTCTGTTTGGTTATCAATAAAAGTACTGCCAATTGTACAACCATTCTACTCGTAAAATACAGTATCAAAAAGCTAAGCTAACTACGCACATGAAATCCAAACTCGTTGTTTTCAGAAATTCAAGATTCAAATGACGTACTAGTACAAGGTTGACATCACACACCAAAGAAGTCGTCAGTAAACAACCTCAAATTCATCATTCGTAATGCCTAACAAGTGCAGGAAATATTGCAAGTAGAGGTAGTTTTTCAAGTAATTGAAATAGAGAGTTTGCGAGGTAACTGACAACGAAAGATCAAAGATCCAAGTGGTGTCCACTTGTTACTTGTTCTTTGATTGTTTCCTTCTCTGATTGCTTTGACGTTTCAATTTTGACGTTTCAATTTTTCAACGAATCCTATTGGTCTGACAAGGATATTCGAAAAAATTGTGAATGGAGCAGGAGGACCAGATTGGACATTTTTCTACCAAGTGGAGAAAACAGAGGACCAACAGTGTTTGATCAAACTAAACACACCTACCCTCGTGAACAAGAAAGCAGCAACCATTTCATCATCAAATCAGACAACCACTAAGTCTAGTGGAGGATCAGGCGGAGGAAAGAGCAATCGCCGCTACTACAAGAAAAGGAAACAGCGTAGAACGCCTGCGGTTGCCGAGAAGAAAGGAACCAGTATCGAGAACCTCTCGTCGGAAGGGGTACCGGCTACTGAAATTTTACAGAAAATAGGCGAGGGCAAGAGGAAACACAGGAAAAGGAGGAAGAAGAGGGGTGGTAAAATGGCAGGGGGGTCAGAACAAAACGATGATGGGCTACCATTACTTCAACCTGAAAACGACATCGAAACTGCCGATGAGATGACGACCAAAACTACCACCACTTCGGATCCACTTTCGTGGTTCCAAAGTTTACCAGGAGAAGACAAATCAATTTCCCTATCAATATCTGATAAGAAGTTCATAGGAATGATCCTAAAAACAGTCGATGCACTATCTCCTCAAGATGGTAAGTTTTACATGGCACCAGCAGGAAACAACCATGGGTCTATTTTAGCCAACGCGCGAAAAGGGTGGGCAACACAAGCTAGCCAGCTTACTCAGTAGTAGCCACCAAACAACTCTTCTCTCCAAATAACAGCGATTGTAACCCAAGCACACGTTACTGTTGCTCTCAGCGAGCGCACGATTGCCTGGCACTACTTCAACACTGTCGTAGTTGGCTGACGGGAATTTTCTTCTTTATCTGATTTTTTCCATCGCTTCAATTATCTCTAACTTTAAGTTTTTCTCATTTATCCGATTGCAAACCTACTGTCACATCATATACAGCTGCGATAAACATTATGAAGAAGATCAAGGCAGAAGACCTGGACAGAATATATAGTTCACGTGATCATGTGTCAACAAGCGAAATGGTTGAAACTAGTTGCAACAAAGTTGACAATCAACACCCAAGTCTGCAACCTGAAGACCAGTCTGCTGATACTACACGCAGCTTCCCTACGATAACTATCGAAACTGCTATTGAAGAAGAACAAGTCATTGTAGAAAATACGAATGACGATGACGATGGCAATAACTCGCAGGCTATGCAGTCCGCTGAAGATAATGTTTTGTCGTCGCCTAATCTTACCGATTCTGAAGCTGAAGCTGACAACAATGCCCTCAGAATAGACACGACGATTATCGACGCCTGCACCAAGACCAAAGACCCGAGTGAAGATAACGCTTCTGAAGAAAAAGAGGTAGTTACGACTGTCTTACATTTTGAGTCTGGTCTTACTTGTAATATCCCGACAAAGTCTAAATCAGATAAAAAAGTGGCCGCAATCGCAGCACATCCAAAAGAGAAGAAATTGATCCAATCTGTTCCTTCAGGTACATCACCTGTGGAGTCGGGAATTTCGAATGAAGTTCATAAGCATTGCGACTTTACTGCTCTGAAAGTAGTACCGATCAGCGATGAAGATAAAAAGATAAAAGCGCTGCGTATTGCCGAGTCAAAACAGTCTGCGGCTAGAGCTATGGTCATGGCGTCTTCCTCTAGTGGAAGACTCTTGAAAAATCTTCGATTCGCCTTCAGCTCAGCACGTGACTTCGTCAGGGAAGATGCCAGTACGCGACCCTCTCCTGCTGCTCAGGATGCTCGACCACAGCGGGAAGAAGACATCGACGATGTTATCCTTACCTTTGACCCTTCATACCTAGCAGAACAGTCCGGAATGCAGTTTTTGAGTGATGTAGAAAGTGTCATTGACTCTGAGCTACGAAAACTAGTCACTTCAGGAGTTGCTCCAAAATGCAAATTCCTGAGCGACGAATTTCGGATAGAAGGCGGAAAGGATGCGACATGTGTATCATCACATTGGTCAACTCCTTTCCTTCAATCGCCTAAATCAGAAGTATCGATAGTCCTAATTCTCTTGGCCCGAATAGAGCAGTCAATTTTGCAATCATACCGGTTAAAGAACAAGAATCAACCACAAACGAAAGCGTATGAGAAGTCAAGTTTATTTTGTCTGAATTCGAACCTACCGAAGAAAGATACATCCTTCCTGAATGATGTATTCAAGTCACAGAAAATGCTGAAGGAGCAAGGGCTTCTTGATATGCAAATAGATGCGCCAATGCCTCAAGTTGCAAGCATGCGCATTCAAGATTTGTTGCTTATCCCCACTGAACAGATATCACTTGCAAAGTCTTCCGATGATACTCCGACACAAGACGATGATGATCTATTTGAACGCCTGATTTCAAAATGGAATTCAGTAATCGACTCAGCACAGAAACTTGCCAGTTCAACTCGAACGGATCCTCAGCTTGTAACAGATAACGAGGTCGCAGAACTCTTTGCAGATGACACTTTGAAAAACAAAGTTAGTAATAAGAATAAAAAGAAGAAGAAGAAAAAGAAAAAGGTGAGCAGACAAATTATGATCTAAAATGCCTTTGCACGAAGGCGGCACTAACTTTCGACTGTACTCTGTGCATTAGAAGCGTAACGTTGCTATCAACAGTAACACAGCTAGCGCCCAAAGTGGAGCGGCAGCAGACGTAGAGGAGCCCAAGAAACAAATCCAGGAGGCAGGACCGGAAGTAGAGGATTTGACTGAAGTGGCAAAACCAGATCCTCGACCAGACTGTTCTGAATCTGTTTTATCAACGGCATCTGCAACTTCTCAGTCGTCAAAGAATGTGGAAGAATCAGAAAGCAATCAATCTACTGTGCCCACCGAGATGGTGACAGAAGGTAATGCTGATGTAACTATTTCCAAAGTGAACGAAATCCAGGGTGTCGTTAGCACTGGGCCCGTTGAAGAGAAGGCTCAAGAAAGCAGTGATAACGGTTGGGAAACTGTGGAGTCAAAGAAAGGCCGAGACAAGAAATCATCACCTTCTACGAAAGGAACAGGTGAAAAATCAAGTCAGGCTAATTGTCAAAATGCTTCAGGTTCTAGCCGGAAGAATAAAGGAAAGTCAAAAAATCGCAACAGAAATAGGCAAAAAGAGAAAGAGCAGGCTAAAGCTAATTTGGACTCGTTAGAAGGAGACATTGCAAAGAGAGGAGCAAACACTACCAAAGCCCTGATGGAAGATCGCAATAAAAGGCAGGGGGCGAGCAGCAAAAAGAAAAATGACAATCTTCGTCCAATAACATTATCCAAACCCGCCAACAAATTTGCTTCGATCAGGGATATTGTCATGGGTAACCTGGCAAGTGGAACGACGAGATTCCAAAGCGGGGACACTTTACATACAGGTAATGTGTCGAAGGTGGCTGGTCTGACCCATGCAAGTTTTTCCACAACTAAAGAGAAGGACAAAGTCAAATCTCCTCTCCGAAGGAAGAAGTCACTCGTAGCAGACCAGAATACTGCATCCACAGTGCAAGAAACAGTTTCAGCCAATTCTCGATCCTTCCCTAATGTTGATGAGGCATCAAAACTCGCAACGCGAAACATTAACAGTGGCGCGAAGTCTGCTAATGATGCAATACGTAATGCTGCTGCCGAAATCCGAGAGAACTCAAGTGGATCTAGCACATTAGATGAGACTAGCAGGAGCAGGACACCGTCAACTATGAAGAGCTCTGCTCCTCCTTTACAGACTTTGTATGGAACTGGACATTTGAATAGTGCAAATTCTTCAGTTGCATCGAGTCTTGAAGCTCCTCATGCTACGAGGTACGGGTCTCATAAATTTAATTCGTCGAAAGAAGATGACGTTGGCTATCACCTTCTCAAGGTTTGTGAGAGGTTATCACATGACATGAGCGCGTTCATGGCTCGTCGAGAATATGCTTTATCCTCAAGACGAAGGGAAAGAGCTGCACTTCTTGCGTCTTTGCAAGACACAGTGCAGAACATTTGGGTTGGGAAGTGCAATGTCGAAATGTATGGAAGCTGCGCAACGCAGTTGGACCTTCCTTCTTCCGATCTTGACGTCGTTGTATGCGGCCTTGATCGTGCTGAAGGCCCAAAAAGCAGAACCCATTCCTTTGCAGATGATGTTTCTGAAACGAGTTCTTTTTCAAGTTCTGTAGCTTCGGCATCTTTTCACGGTGGCGAAGCTCATGCGTACACAAATCAGTTCTACCCCCCTCTTTCAGTAAACGGAACAAGGGTGCTCCGTCTTGCAAATGAATTAGAAAGGGTTCCATGGGCAGTTCAAGTGAAAGCTATTCCAACGGCGTCTGTTCCGGTCATCAAAATCCTCGCAGATCCCTCACGATTACCAGGTGCGACAGGAATGGATTGGATGTTGCATCAACAGCAGATGGCAGTAGCCGCTGTTGCTGCTGCGGAAATGAAAACTGGTAAAATGCCTGTGCCACAGCAGAATGTGCAAAATGGAGAAAGCAAGAATTCTTCGTCACTAAGCGGTGACAGTCACAAAAGCGGTGCTTCCATGAACCAACACATTGCAGCGATGTCTGGATTGTCTCCTAATCCTCCTGCATCGTTCAATTGCGAAAGACCGCCATGGAGAGGTGCTGATGTTATGAATGGTTTGTTGTCCCTTGATATCACCTTCGAAGGTCCTGAACATGGGGGTCTTGGTTCTACCGCATTCTCTGCTAATATCATTCAAGATGCATGTGCTGAGACTGGTGTGCCTCCTGAAAGTACCCCAGTTGTACAAGTTCTAATGATTATCAAGGAATTGCTGGCACAAAGGAGACTAAATGAACCTTTCTCTGGTGGACTTTCAAGTTATGCTATCTTGCTTCTTGTCGTCGGAGTTGTCAAAGAACGACGAATCATTAGGAAAGAAATTGAGCGTGTCGAGAGGCAGCGCAGAGCTGTTGAAAGCTCCGCCGATGATGAGGACTCTCCTCAGGAGCCTAAATCTGTCGTTTGGCCAGCTGAGAAACAAAAATCAGAAGATGAGAAAAAAGACGAGAAGCGACAGGAAAGGCAGAAAAGATCCTCCTGGGCTTCTGTCGCCAAGAAACCTTCATCAACCAGCACAAAAGAACCTTCTCAAGAACGCGGTGGAGAAGATGAAAGCTCGAAGAAAACGAACGAAGCAACAGCACACAGATCAGTAAAGTCAGATATTCCTACGAACTCAAAATCTGTTCAAAATTCCTCTTCTGATGACGCTCTGAAAGATTCCACACTTTTCCCACAAGGCTCCAATGACGTATTAGAAGTTCTCTGTTCTGGCGAACCGACAGCGGGCAAGTTACTCATGCACTTTTTACTTTTTTATGGGCGTCATTTTGATGCAAACAGTACATGCATAGATGTTAGCGGCAAACACCATCCAGACTTCAAGATGAAGCAACATTCAAAGATGCACGCAAGCCTTCAACTGTCTCCCTTTACAGTACGCAAGGCTGGGGGGGCATATAATCCAGTCACTGACGTATACACCGTTGATCCCTTGATTGTGTACGATCCACTGGAAGGTGCTGAGTCCAATAACGTGGCTAGAAGTTGCTATGCTTGGGTAAATATTCGTTGGACCTTTGAACAATGTTACAAGACCCTGTCGGGTGTTGTTGAGCTTGGAGTAGGCTCAAATAATAATCGCAGTCGGAGCAAGACCTGGCCACAACAAGAAAATGTCAGCATTCCTGTAGATACATTGAATGTTTCAAGGCACGTTGACGAAATGTCGCCACTGCTCGAGTTATTGTTATCTTTTTAATTTATTTCTTTTCCGTGAGTCAATGAAGAGTGCTATAAAAATATAAAAGTACATGTTTATTTCAATCCTTCTCATGCTTGGTATGGCTTCACAGAGAAGCGACTTTCGTCTTACTATTTCCTTAT
>Ga0209712_10004874_pt1 | contig 10584 bp, 5 predicted proteins | sample ArcOceMetagenome_FD_187443 | JGI IMG/M metagenome (GOLD analysis project Ga0209712, IMG submission 187443) | Marine eukaryotic phytoplankton communities from Arctic Ocean - Arctic Ocean - Greenland ARC118M Metagenome (SPAdes) (version 2) | ecosystem: Environmental > Aquatic > Marine > Oceanic... | reverse complement strand
ATTTCTGTTCCATCGGGTGTAAAGGTATACGTCGTTGTTGCAGTGTTGTTCAACGCTGGTGACCAAGTTCCTTGGATATTATTCGTAGATTCTGTCGGTAAATCAGAAAGTGTTTCACCGCTACAAATAGCAGCAACCTGCGGAAACGTGGGAGTAATTATTGGGTTGACAATTATTTGTAAAGTGGCTAATTCAGCACACATTTCTGTTCCATCGGGTGTAAAGGTATACGTCGTTGTTGCAGTGTTGTTCATCGCTGGTGACCAAGTTCCTTGGATATTATTCGTAGATTCTGTCGGTAAATCAGAAAGTGTTTCACCGCTACAAATAGCAGCGACCTGCGGAAACGTGGGAGTAATTATTGGGTTGACAACTACCGTCATTTGTGTGGAACTTATTGCGCATTCTCCTGAAGCTGGTGTAAATGTGTAGATCGTGGTTGCTATATTGTTTATGCCTGGCGACCACGTTCCTTCGATACCATTGCTAGAGATGATTGGTAAATCATTGAGCGTTCCTCCGCTACAAATAGGATCTACCTGAATAAAGGTTGGGCTACTATTAGGGGTAATTATACTCACATTACCCGTAGCTGATTCGCTTGAATCACCTGAAAAAGATAAGCTTATATTATCTAAAAAATTACCAAATGATGAATTCGGATATATAGATTTAAAACGAATGGTATAAAGTGTAATTTCCCCAATAGGGAAAGAAAAATCAATACTGTAGTTCCCCCAAGCATCTGTGCCATCTGAAAACGCACCTAAGTTTATGTACGGGCCACCAACAGGACCAATTTCAACTTCCATTATATCTTCTTCGTTATAGCTTCTTCCTCTATGCGCAAAAGAAATTTGTGTTGAAGATCCAGGAATTACTTCAAAATCCTGAAATAATGTCGATTGCATATTCGCATTTAGCTCAATAAATTGATTTCCTGAGTACGCACTAATCCCAGAGAAACCATCACCCCAAACTTCAATTCGAGAATCACTGGCGGTAGTCTCCCAGCAAGGGATACTCTCTTGAGATACTATAATATAATCACCAGGAGCAACTATTTGATTATCTTCAAAATCCATATTACATAAGAAATCCTCTTTCCTAATAGACACACTGTAATCTCCCTCAATAGATGTAGAAAAACTCTGAACATCTCCAGGGTTTTCTGCACCAGCAGGCACCACCCATGTGTAAACGTAATTACCTATTGGTGATGGAGTAGCTGTCAGTTTTGCTATTTCTCCAGAACATATTATTTCGCTATTTACAGCAACTGTTGGTCGGGTCGTTTCTATATTTTGACCTTGAACTCTAGGGACTGTTGACCTTGATGAATTAGTTTCAGTGTTGTTGTGAGAAGGGTTTCCATTTTTCATTATTGACAAATGGTCTTGGGTTGGATCAAGGTATGCTGGATTTTGAAAGGTATCAAACTCTACAATCAAACTGTCGTCTATTGAGAAATAACCAATACCTCCACCTGCACCTCCGTAGACTGCATTTGGTGTGGTTTTAAAAACAAGTGCCATACCATCAGCACCATTAGAGTCATTATCCCCAAAATTGTTTTGATAATTAATAGTGAAGTCATTTGAAAAATCAATCGGATTATCATACCAAACACCTCCTTGTTGACTTTGCAAATCGTTTGTAATCAAAAAACAATTACCTCCTTGGTCAACAGCATCTCCAACTATAGTGGTATTTAATTGGGCTGATATCTCAATATTACTTATAAAGAGCGTTGTAAACAAAATAAGAACTTTTCTTTTCATGGGGGCGGGGGTAAAGATTTAAGATAAGGAATTTATTTTTATTTTTATGTAAAAAAAACAAAAAAGTTGAACACAAGTTACCTGAAGCACAAATTTTATCTAAGACATTCATTTCCTGATATTGATCCATCAGTGGTATATCTTATTCTTAAAAATCATTGCAATAACAAAGTCTTTTTTTCAAAACAACTAAAACAACTTATTCGAAGCACCTATGCATCCAATCTTCTTTTGGATTGATTTCAATACTTTTTTTTGATAAGATGCGCAAAACTGAAATAAAAAAATTGAGAAACTTCGTGATAGAAATTTCTCATTTTTTTTTAAAACTCATTTCAAATGGCCTTCGAAGTTATTTAACCTCAAATGCACTCTCAGCGTCGCCAATTTTTATGATATATTTTCCTTTTTCTAAGTAGAAAACACCATTTTTAGCTGCTTTTAATTTTATTTTCTTATTCGCTTTTTGATATGCTTTTTTCCCTTTTTCAGAGAAAGAAACATCAAACATTGCTTCGTTGTAACCTTTATCGGCATCTATAAACATTGTGTTTACTTTTATCGTATTAGAAAAAACATCTACAAGAACATTTTTCGTTTCATTTGTGTAAAAAGGAATAATGATTTCGGGTATATTAAGAGAAGACCAGTTATTTCTAGAACTTCCCCAATTACCTTTTTTTATTATTGAATTAATTGCAAAAACATGCACGGTTTTTGTTACTATATCATCCGTTAATAATTGTAAAGGAGCAATATTTGCTTTGTATAAACTACGACCATGAGTTCCAATAATTAAATGCTTTGCAGCAGGCTGGATAACTAAATCATGCACAGCTACATTGGGTAAGTTCTTCGTGAAAATTTCCCAAGAATTTCCTTTATTAAAAGAAACATACAAGCCATTATCTGTGCCAACATACAATACATTTTCGTTTGAAGGATCTTCCTTAATTACATTTACTGAACCTATTGGAATTGAGCTTCCAATGTTTTTCCAGGTTTGGCCAAAATCATCAGACATAAAAATATAAGGCGTAAAATCATCAAATCTATAGCCATTTAAACTTGCATAAACTCGCTCTTTTTTGTGCGAGGAAGCTACGACTCTAGAAACCCATAAATCTTTTGGAAATGAATTTGAAATTTTTATCCAAGAACCTCCACCATTTTTAGAAATATGCACTAATCCATCATCTGAACCTGCATATAATAGTCCAAATTGAAACGGACTTTCAGCAATTGAAGTTAAGGTTCCATAAGCTACATTTCCTTTTTTACCCCCATTCGTTAAATCTCCAGAAATGGTTGCCCAATCATTCCCTTTATTTAAAGATCTGTGTAATTTATTACCGCCTAAATATAAGATGTCTTGATTATGTTTTGATAAATGAATAGGTGTTTGCCAGTTAAATCTGTAAGGATTTTCTCCTAAAGTATGTTTTGGCTGAATGTATTCTTGCTCTCCAGTTTCTCTGTTAATTCTATAATAATTTCCGAATTGATACCCCGTATAAACTATATTCGGATTTCTGTCATCCACTTGCACTTGCATGCCGTCTCCACCCATTATTGACTCATAAGGATTTTGACCTGATTGATGCCAACGTTTGTTAATGCTTGCATTGTTCTTCGCAACCCAAACACCATTATCTTGCAAGCCACCATAAACTTTATAATTTTTCTGATTGTCTGCATACACGGAATAAAATTGTCCAACAGGGGGTGTGTTTAATTTTATCCAACTTTCTCCATCGTCATAAGACATATTCAAGCCACCATCATTCCCATTTAAAATATGTCCAGATTTTTTAGGATTTACCCATAAAGCTTGATGATCTGAATGCACATTTTCTCTACTGATAGATGTGAAATTCTTCCCTCCATCTTTCGATTTTAAAATTGGGACTCCCATTACGTAAATTCCTTTTTCATTTTGAAGATCTACTCTAATTTCACCAAAATAATATCCGTAAGAATAATACAATCCATCTAAATAATTTTCGTGCGTTTTTTTCCAATATTTTCCTCCATCTGTAGTTTTAAAAACTTCTGCCCCAACAACAGGGGAATCAAAAAGCATGGAATTTGCGTCTTCTAAATATTTAGCTAAATCTATTGGTTTTACAGAACCAACTCTAACCATTTGTTTTACATTCTCTGCTCTATATTTTTCTTGAAAACCGTTATTTTTTAAATAAGAATTTAATTTTTTATCCGTAAGATTTAAAAACGTTTCTACAGACATTGTTTTAAAATCTTCCTTGGTTAAGGTACTTAAAGATTTTTTCTTTGTGTCTTCTTTTCTTCTAAACTGACTATCATGCAAAGCATACACCGTATTTTCATTAAAAACAGCTAACCCAATTCTACCAACTCCATCCCCTATTGGAAACCCACTATCGTTAGTAATTTTCACCCAAGAACTTCCTGCATCTGTACTTTTATAAATTGACGAATTACTTCCATCTCCATCAAAATTCCAGGCTTTTCGTTCTCTTTCCCAAGAAGCAGCATACATAATATTAAAGTTTTCTGGAGCAACTGCAACATCAATAATACCTGTTTCTTTATTTATAAATAAGGACTTTGTCCAAGTAATTCCACCGTCGATAGTTTTAAAAATTCCTCTTTCTTTATTGGAAGAATACAAATGACCAATAACTCCAATAACAACTTCATTTGTATTGTTTGGATTGATGAGAATTCTACTTATGTGATGAGAATCTAACAAACCAACATTGTTCCAAGTTTTACCCTTATCCGTCGATTTTAAAACACCAATTCCAGCATAAGAAGAACGAGAAGAATTTTTTTCACCTGTACCAACCCAAATTGTTCCTGAGTTCCAATCTACAGCTATATCTCCTACATTTTGTGTTGGTGAATTGTCTAAAACTGGTGTAAAAGTGGTTCCATTATTATTTGTGTACCACAAACCTCCAGAAGCATAACCAACATAAAATTCTATGGTATTATTTGGATTTACATCAACATCGACAACACGTCCACTCATTACGGTTGGACCTATATTTGTGAAGTTAATGTTTTTTACTAAAGAGGTTTTTTCTAAAACTACTTTCTCTTTAAGAGACTTTTCAATTAAAACAGCGCTTGTAGCTGTTTGTTGAGCAATTAAAATACCACTAAATAGAAAAAGTATATACTGTATGGTTTTTTTCATGGTTTATTTATTGAATAAATAAGTTAATATAATACGATTAAGCCCCTGTATAAAATACTTTAGCTATAACAGGTTGTGTTTTATTTTGACTAAATTAACAAAAATTAAACAATTAAAAACTCATACAATGAATGGTTTATTATGCACCATTGTTATTAGAACAATTTATGGTCATATAACAGATGTTCTGAAGAGAGGTAATGACTTTGTTTAAATGCTAAATCTTATGATTGGTATTGCCCGCAGTGGATGGGATAAGACATGTAATGAAGGTTGCCTAAGGAACTGGTTTTACTGCAGTCATAAGAGGAAAAAGGTCATTAGGAATTATAAAAGATACCACATTACATTTTTTTCTTCGTTGAAATTTTAATGAAATAATATAAAGTACATATTACAGACTCTTAACAATTAATCAATGTACATTTGCATTTCTATACAGAACAAAAAAATTCTTAAACATTATAAATGTCATTTAAAGACTTAGGCTTATCGGATGCTTTAGTAAAAGCAGTACACGAAAAAGGATACACCGTTCCTTCTCCAATTCAACAAAAAGCAATTCCTCATATTTTAGAAGGAAAAGATATATTAGCTTCTGCACAAACAGGAACAGGAAAAACAGCAGGGTTTACTTTGCCTGTTTTACAGCATTTAGTAGAAACGAAACACCCAAAATACAGGCCTTTACGCGCATTGGTTTTAACGCCAACAAGAGAACTGGCTGCACAGGTGCATGATAATGTTAGAGAATACAGTAAATATGTAGACATAAAATCTGCAGTAGTTTTTGGTGGTGTAAATGCAAAACCACAAATTGCAACTTTAAGAAGCGGTGTAGATATTTTAGTAGCAACACCTGGTAGATTATTAGACTTACATGATCAAAAAGCAGTTTCTTTTAAACGTGTTGAGGTTTTAATTCTAGACGAGGCAGATAGAATGCTAGATATGGGTTTTGTTAGAGATATTAACAAAATCATTAGCTTTATGCCCGCAAAGCGTCAGAACTTAATGTTTTCTGCAACTTTTTCTAACGACATTAAAAAATTAGCCTCCGGAATTTTAAGAAATCCTGTTTCTGTAGAAACTGCTCCACAAAATTCAACAGCAAAAAAAGTAACTCACAAAGTCTATAAAGTTGATAAAAGCAAAAAAACAGAGTTTACTATAAAGTTAATAAAAGACGGAAACTGGAACCAAGTTTTAATCTTTACAAGAACAAAACATGGTGCTAATAAATTAACTGAAAAACTAGTAAAAGCTGGAATTTCTGCTGCCGCAATTCACGGAAATAAAAGTCAAGGTGCTAGAACAAAAGCATTAAAGAATTTTAAAGATAATACAATCAAAATTTTAGTTGCCACAGATATTGCTGCACGTGGTTTAGATATTCCTTTATTGCCTCATGTTGTTAATTTCGAGCTACCAAATGTACCTGAAGATTACGTTCATAGGATTGGTAGAACAGGAAGAGCAGGAGCAGCAGGAGAAGCGATTTCTTTGGTGTGTAGTGAAGAAAGCGAATACCAAAACGAAATAGAAAAATTACTAAAAGAGAAATTAAAATCTACGATTGTAGAAGGTTTTGAACCAACAGATACTGATCCTCCAAAAAGAGCAGCCTCACAAAGCAAAGGGTCTTTTGGAAAGAAAAACAAATCTAGTAATTCATCTGAAGGTAATAAACCAAAAAGCAAGCCTCATTTTAAAGGCAATAAACCTGCAGGCGCTGCTTCCGGAAGAGGAAGAACAGGAGCCCCTAAAAAGAAGCGTTACTAAAATACGACAAAGTCAGAAAGATACATTACATGAAAGTAATTTCATGATTTAATAGCAATAGAAATATTCCTACCTTTGTATTTCAACATAAATTCATTTGTATGAAATACGATAAAATAAATTCACAATTATTTATTAAAAACCGCAAAAATTTTGCCTCAGCAATGAAGTCAAATAGTTTAGCTGTTTTTAATTCTAATGATATTTATCCAATAAGTGCAGATAGCACAATGCCTTTTGAACAGCACAGAGATATTTTTTATTTAAGTGGTGTAGATCAAGAGGAAAGTGTTTTGGTATTGTTTCCTGATTGCCCTAAAGAAAACTTGAGAGAAATTTTATTCGTCAGAGAAACTAATGATCATATTGCCGTTTGGGAGGGTGAAAAATTAACCAAAAAAGCGGCTTTTGAAACTTCTGGTATTAAAACAGTTTATTGGTTACAAGATTTAGAGAAAGTATTATTCGAAATGTCTTGTTACTGCGATACTTTTTATATCAATACCAATGAACACTATAGAGCCAATACAGAAACAGAAACTCGTGAAGATCGTTTTATAAAAACACTATTAGCAAAATATCCTGCTCATTCTGTGGCAAAAAGTAATCCTATTTTACAAAGGTTGCGTTCTGTGAAAGACTCAATTGAGTTAGATTTAATGCAGCATGCCTGTAACATTACAGAAAAAGGTTTTAGAAGACTTTTAAACTTTGTAAAACCTGGGGTTTTCGAATATGAAATAGAAGCAGAATTATTACATGAGTTTGTAAGAAATAGATCTAAAGGCTTTGCTTACACCCCGATTATTGCATCAGGAAATAACGCAAATGTTTTACACTATATAGAAAATAATCAGCAATGTAAGGCTGGTGATTTAATCTTACTTGATGTTGCGGCAGAATATGCAAATTACTCCTCTGACTTAACAAGGACAATCCCTGTTTCCGGTAAGTTTTCTGACAGACAAAAAGCAGTATACAATGCTGTAAATCACGTAAAAAAAGAAGCGACAAAAATGTTAGTTCCCGGAACTTTATGGAAAGGGTATCATGAGGAAGTTGGTAAACTAATGACTTCAGAACTACTGAAATTAGGTTTGTTAGATAAAGCAGATGTTCAAAATGAAGATAAGGATTGGCCTGCTTATAAAAAATATTTCATGCACGGAACTTCGCACCACATTGGCTTAGACACCCATGATTATGGCTTATTACACGAACCAATGCAAGCAAATAATGTATTTACAGTAGAACCTGGAATTTATATTCCTAAAGAAGGTTTTGGAATACGTTTAGAAGATGATGTTGTAATTCAAGAAAAAGGGGAGCCTTTTAATTTAATGGGAAATATTCCTATTGAAATAGCTGAGATTGAAGATATAATGCACGGTTAAACTTTGTATAAATACCTAAAAAAAAAACGAGTTGTATAACTCGTTTTTTTTATGCCAAAGATTTTATAAAACAAATCGTTTGATTATTAAACATTTCTGGTTGCTCTACGTTTACAACATGACCACAATTCTCAATTACAAAAAGTGAGGAAGTAACGTGTTTTGAAACAATATTTTTTATGGAAGGCAAAAATAAATGGTCCTCGGCTCCCATTACATATAATGTAGGAATCTTAATATCTTTTGTTCTAAAAAAACGCAAAAGTGGATTAATTTCTGAAGTTAATTTAAACCAACGCAAAAATTCCTTTTGATATAATTTCTTAGCTTCATTTACAAACAATAATCTCGATTTTTTATGATTTCTCTTAGGCATAATAATAAAGGCAAAGAGTTTATATAATAGCATGTAAGGAACCACCGATTTAAAGATATTACCCACTTTCATGAGAACTTGAGAGCGAAAATTCATCTTTATAATAGCTCCACCCATAATCATACTTTGCACCAATTCAGGTCTTTTTTCGGCTAAATTCCGAATCAAAATTGTACCTAAAGAAATACCAATAAAATGAGATTTTCCTATTTTAAGGTGGTCAATAACCTCAACAATATCTGAAGTAATGGAATCGAAAGTATACCTTGTTTTAAAGGTGTCTTTTAACTTTGGCTGGCTATTTCCATGCCCACGTAAATCTAAAATTAAAACATTAAAATGTTTTTTAAAATCCCGCACTTGCTTGTACCAAATAGAACTACTACCTCCTGCTCCGTGAACAAAAGTCACCCACTTTGTGGATGTTTTATGAGAATAAGAATAGTAATTTAACAAGTGTTTTCTATCTAAGTTTAAAATTAACAACTACAAAAATAAGGCTTTTAATTTTATAAAAACTGAAACACTAATGTTGAACGTTTATTATTTACCATTAATTTAAAACAGGGAATCTAACCATCTTTAAGTGCTCTTTTTTTTTGATTTTTCTTAAATTGCATATATGAAAGGATCAACTTCAGAAAAAAACAAAGGCAAAAAGTTTAATTACGAACAAAAACTAGCGAAAGTGCATACAGAATTAGTGTATTTACAAGAATGGGTAAAAAAGCAAGGTTTAAAAGTAGTTATCATTTTGAAGGAAGAGATGATTCTGGAAAAGGTAGTGCTATAAAACGTTTTACAGCGCCTTTAAACCCAAGAATCTGTAAAGTTGTTGCATTGGGTATTCCTACAGAAAGAGAGAAGTCTCAATGGTATTTTCAGTGTTATGTACAATATTTACCAGCAGCCGGTGAAATTGTTTTGCTAGATAGAAGCTGGTACAATAGAGCTGGTGTAGAAAAAGTAATGGGTTTTTGTACAAGTGATGAATATGATGAGTTTTTACGTTCTTGCCCAGAATTTGAGCGTATGTTGGTTAGGTCTGGAACTATCGTTCTAAAATATTGGTTTTCTGTAAGTGATGAAGAGCAGGAAAAACGTTTTAAAAACCGTATTTCTAATCCTTTAAAACGCTGTAAATTTAGTCCAATGGATTTAGAATCTCGATCTCGTTGGTTAGAATACTCTAAAGCAAAAGATACTATGTTTGCGCATACAGATACCAAATAAGTTCCTTGGTATGTGGTGAATTCTGACAATAAAAAGAAAGCAAGATTAAATTGTATTAGCCATGTTTTAAGTAAAATCCCTTATGAAAAAATAGATCATGAACCTATAGAACTTCCTCCTTTACCTGACAACAAAGCGTATATTAGACCGCCAATTACTTACCAAACATTTGTGCCAGAAAAGTTTTAATAGCGCATTTTAAAATAGTAAGAAAAAGACGAACAGAAGTGTTTGTCTTTTTTATTTAAAAAGAACTCCCTGGCAACAAATTAGTATATAAAAAATACTTCTTAAAAGGTTATAGTCCTGTAATTTTTTTATTAAATTTAGGTAGTACAAAGTCCTTGTTATTTAAAATGTCGTGTTTTTACTTAATTACCTCTTTTTTCTATAAAAAACGAGTACTTATACTTACTTCTATATTTTATTAAAAGTTTAGTTTTACCTGCACTAATAGCTATTAAGAATTACAATCTCTTTTTAATAAATTTTCGATAAACAACTATTTATGAATACAAAATTAAACACTCTTTTTGCTGCCTTATTAATTGCTGCAAGTACTTTTGGACAAACACCAGATAAATTAAATTACCAAGGGGTAATTAGAAACAGTAGCAATGCATTAGTAACCAACACAGCAGTAGGTATGCAAATAAGTATTATAAAAGCGGGCGTACCAGATACTACCGTTTATGTAGAAACCCAAGCACCAACAACCAATGGCAATGGTTTGGTTTCATTTAAAATAGGAGAAGGCACGCTTGTAAGTGGCAATATTACTACCATAGATTGGTCTGAAGGTACATACGCTATAAAAACAGAAACAGACTTAAC
>Ga0209712_10004873_pt1 | contig 10586 bp, 8 predicted proteins | sample ArcOceMetagenome_FD_187443 | JGI IMG/M metagenome (GOLD analysis project Ga0209712, IMG submission 187443) | Marine eukaryotic phytoplankton communities from Arctic Ocean - Arctic Ocean - Greenland ARC118M Metagenome (SPAdes) (version 2) | ecosystem: Environmental > Aquatic > Marine > Oceanic... | reverse complement strand
TCTTCTGCTAGGTGCCTACCAATTGTGCTTTTACCAGCACCCATGGGGCCTATAAGGAATATATTACGTTTTTCAGCCATTTTTGCTTATTTCACAACTATGTTTAAGGGGTAGAAAGTACTGTTCGGCTACCCTTTTATGGATTAACCAGACCTCGTCGAAAATTTCGATAATCCGATTATCTCAGTTTTACAGTGAATTTTGCAAGCTTTGTAAAGCTTATGGGTCAGGAATAATAAAAAAACAGCCAAATCAAGTGATTAGACTGTTTATTTTGAATAGAATTAAGGTGGCTAAGTTGCCAAATGTTAATTGCTTCTCAATTCATCCGTTAGAATTTTAGGTGTTACAAAAATTAGTAGCTCTCGTTTTTCTAAAACTTCTGATGAATTTTTGAACAAGTAACCTACAAAAGGTAAATCGCCTAAAAGTGGTACTTTTCGCACATCGTTTGAAGAGCTTTGTTGAAAAATCCCACCCAATACTATGGTTTCTCCATTTTCAACTAACACCTGAGTGCTGATTTCTTGGGTGTCAATTGCGACGGCATCACCAGTAGAAGTTGAAACAGTATCTCCTCGAGTATCTTGGGTCACAACTAAATCCATGATAATACGATTGTCTGGAGTGATATGCGGTGTCACTTTTAAACTTAATACTGCTTTTTTGAACTCAACCGAGGTGGCGCCACTTGAAGTCGCCTCTACGTAAGGAATTTCGGTACCTTGCTCAATATAAGCTTCATGTTGGTTTGCTACAGTAATACGCGGGCTTGCAATGACTTCACCTTTGTTTTCAGATTCGAGGGCAGATAATTCTAAATCAATGATGGTTCCATCCAATAGTCGAGCGATCTGTACACCAATGCGTCCAGCTGGACTGCTTACCGGTAAAGCCACATTGAGTCTGTCTGATATAGAAGGAATAACACCGCTGGCGATGGAATCAGCTCCCGCTAATGAGCCTGAAACTGCTCCATTACTCATGGTATTGCTCAGTCCCCATTGGACACCTAATGATTCGCTGGCGTTGTCTCTTACTGTCACCATACGAGACTCTATAAGCACTTGTTTGATAGGTATGTCCAATGCATCCACTAATGCTTTAGCCTCATCTATTGATGTCTGAGTATCTCGAAGTAAAAGTGTGTTGGTCCTTTCATCTACTGCAACACTGCCTCTGGGTGTTAAAATACTGTTCTCAGTACCTTTAAGAATGGCCGCGAGATCTTGTGCTTTAGCATAATTGATTTGCACGTTTGTGGAGACTAAAGGTGCTAGTTCAGCTACTTGTTGTTTGGATTGTAATTGCTGTGTTTCACGAGCAGTTAGCTCTTCAGTGGGCGCAATTAGTAAAATATTTCCCTCAAGCCTTTTGTCCAATCCTTTGATTTTTAGAATCATATCTAAAGCCTGATCCCAAGGAACACCAGATAAACTAATCGTCACATTACCGGTCACAGTATCAGTAGTGACCAAATTAAAACCGTTAACTTGGGCAATAATTTGTAAGACTTGACGAACAGGTACGTCTTGAAAATCAAGTGAAATAGGTTCGCCTGCAAAATTAGTTTGCTGTTCTTCTAGCGGCGCATCTTTCGTACGTTTTTCAATTTCTATGCTTAAACTATTAGCATTTTTTTGATGACGAAAGCTGATTTTGTGCTGCAGTGAAAACTCTACTCTGGTCTGTTCTCCATCCTGGAAAGTTTCAATGGCATTCACTGGTGTTGCAAAATCCACCACATCAAGTTTAAACAATTGTTCATCGGCTAGTTTTGTTCGGGGTAAAACCAAGCTTAATGTTTTGCCTCTTTCACTCAACTGTAGCTGGAAGTTACCATTGCTAAACATCATTAACGCTTTTGCACCACCACTGGGTAAACGCGAAAACTGCACATCTAGCAATTCAGAACGAAACACGTTGTTTACTTGAGGTTCGGGGTCTACCAATACTACCGCATCTTCTTGGCTGAATGATTTAAATGCAAATAGACTTAAAGCTAATGCAAATAACCAATACCACGTCGGATTAGTTCGATTAAGTTTTTTGTTAAAAATAAAACGCTCAGACATTATTTTCTCCTGCCTTCGAAAGCATGGTGAGTGTGGCTTGCTTTTTCTGCCAGCAGCCAGCACCATCGGGCAGCATTTCAGTAAAAGAAACTGTGCCATCTTGAATAGAATCGATTTTCCCAAAAAACAATCCTAGGTAATCGCCAATTGTAGCTTTAAATAAACCGCCGGTATTAGACTGAATAAGTGCCCACTTTTTTCCATTTGATTGAAAAACGCCGGTAATAGATAACGCATCGATACCAAATTTCTCGAGAGGTTGTTTGCTACGGTTAAAGTCGGGTTGTGCGCAATTTGGTTGAGTCGATACGTTTGCTTCGACTCCTGCACCTGTATTTCTTGGACGTTGAAATGGGCTGCGTAAGGCGTCGGCGGAATAGATAAAGGTAGGCTTGCTTTCAAATTCAGGGTAAGGCTCAATATTAACAGTCGTAGTCTGCTTCACTTCAGCAATAAACACCTGTAAATCGTCTACCTTGGCTTCACAACCACTTAAAATAACTGCGGCTAACACAAATTTAAGCTGTTTCATTGTGCTTGCCCCTCTGTTGTTGTGTTTTGTTCACCTGATGTTCTGTAAGTTTTAGCCTGTACCTTTAGTTTAAGAGTATTGGCTTCCTGGGTGACTTCAAAATCATGCACAGTAACTATACGCGGCAAGCCGGCTATTTCTGAGGCAAATTGTCCAAAGTCGTGATATCCACCAGTTACTTCCATTTCAATCGGTAGCTCTGAATAAAACTCTTTTGGAATTTCTCTTTGCCAATTTAACAATCTAAAAGTGAGTCCGGCTGAAGTGCCTACTAATGTGATGTCATCCAATAACCCGGGTGTCTCATTACTAGTCGGTAGGGATTTTAACATAGAGGAGAAATCACTTTTCAACCGGCCTAATTGTTCTTCATAGGCTTCCAAATTAACTGCAATGCGGTACTTACCTTGGTAGGTTTGTTTTAAAGTAAACTCTTTGTTTTGTGCTACTTCAAGTATAGGCAGTTTATCTTTCACTAAAAAATAATATCCACCTACTAAGCCAACTATCACTACAAACACCGCCACCAAAGATTTAACTTCAAAGGGCCAAGTCGCGACTTGTTCGAAATCTAAATCATTGATCTCTTTTAACTTATTAACATCAAATTTCATTTGTCTGGCTCCTCGTTAATAACTGAGAAATCCGGAGCAACACTAGGATTAATAGTAAAGGTGAGCTTAAAATCACTGACTGCTTCTAAAGCTGATGTATCTGCCTTAATTGAAGATAATTCACCGCTACTAAACACAGTTGAATCTTGTAGTTGCCGCATGAAATCTGCCAATCTGTTGTTTGATTCGCTGACCCCCAATATTTCAATAAGATTGCCTTGGCGAGAAAAACTCCTAAATGATAAGCCATGTGGTACCAGTCGAACTAACTCATCCAAAACTATGGGTACGGCGTTTCTGCTTGACTCGAGTTGCTCAATCAATGCCATTCTTTGTTCAATAGCTTCCTTGTCTTTTTTGATGTTTTTAATTTGTTCAATCTGTTGATCTAACAACGTAGTTTGTTGCTCGATAAAATTGTTTCGATGATTTTGATTATCTGTCATTTTAACTAACACATTGCCGGCAGCAAACATTAAGCCAATTGCAATTATTGCAAGCGCCGCAAGTAAGGTCAGGTAATTCTTTTTATGCTCAGCTCTGCGACTTTCGCGCCAAGGCAGTAAATTTATATGTGCCATGGTTGAAAACTCCTACTGGCCAATCCGGCTGCAATGATAAGCTGTCCTGAGACCTGTTCAAAATCTCCTTGATTAACATTTTCTGCTATAGCCATGTTGGTAAATGGATTGAAACAAATCACCTCAATTCCTAAATCAGCGGTTAAGTCTTCAGGTAAGGATTTCAGGTGCACGCCGCCTCCGCATATGAGCAAAGAAGTAGGGCGAGCCACTCCAGATGTACTAATGTACAATTGTAATGCTCGGTTAATATTCTGTTGCAGGTTAGCTAAAAACATGGGGTAAGCATCTTGTTTCCATGTTTCTGGTAATGTGCCATCTGTCAATTGTTGTTCAATCTGAGAGCGCTCTTGGCTGTATAACATAGTTAGGTCTTGGATTAACGCGTCCATGCCAAAGTTGTGATCTTTGGTATAAATAACCTGGCCATTTTTTACTGCGCACATTTGTAAATGACTGGCTCCAATATTGATGCAACAAACAGTTTCATCTACTTCACTTGGATAGAAAGATGCAACCGCTGCACCTAATGCATAACTTTCAATATCAACGATTTTAGCTTCGTAACCTACTTCACCCAATAGGGTAATCCTGCGGTCGACTAATTCTTTATGAACTGCACTTAATAATACTTCCACTTTATTATTAGTTGTTTGACTGTCACTTATCTCTTCGAAGTCAATGTATACCTCGTTAAGTGGATAAGGAATCAAACTATCAGCTTCCAATTCAATCTGGCTTTCAAGTTCGAGATCGTTCTGCCCCGGGTCCATATATACAATTTTATTCAGCACGGTTGAGCCTGAGACAGCAATGGCAACTAGCTTATTTTTACTTTTTAAAGCTAGCTTTACTTTCTTAAGTGCATGGCTAACTGCTTCGAAATCCTTAATTTCACGCTCTGCAAATGCATTACCTAAAATTGGCTCGCAGGCATAGGCTTGTAAGTTGTATTGTCCACCTGATTTTTCGAGTACCACAGCTTTAATAAACCGAGTACCTATATCAAGGCCAATCATTTTTTGTACTTTAGGGCCAAATAATTTTTTCAATTGTTAGACTTCCGATTGAATAGGAATAAACTCACACCATCATTATTACGTAATTTTTTGTTTTTTATGGTTCTAATAACTGTACATAGGTATAAAATGTAGAACATTTAAAAGAAGTTGCCTTGGTATTATCTATCCGTGAAGTTACTTAAACCCACATTATTAGTCATTTTTGTCACATTTGTTACTGGCATAGCTATCCTGATAGGTACCTATTTTTATATCAAATCTGACTTACCTAGCGTCGACGTTCTTAAAGATGTTCGATTGCAAACGCCTATGCGCATTTTTACCCAAGATGGTAAACTTATCTCCCAATATGGAGTGAAACGCCGTATCCCGCTTACCCTTGAGCAAATTCCGCTACAACTACAACAGGCTGTTATCGCCACAGAAGATAGCAGATTCTATGATCATCCTGGTATAGATCCTATCGGCATGATGCGCGCATTAGTTAATTTAGTCGTCACCGGTGAAAAAGGGCAAGGCGGAAGTACCTTAACTATGCAAATGGCGCGAGACTTTTTCCTGACCCGCGAGAAGAAATACATCCGCAAAATACGTGAAATCATCTTAGCTTGGCATATGGAACAACTATTAAGCAAACAAGAAATTTTGGAATTGTATTTAAATAAAGTAGAACTGGGTCACCGCGCCTTCGGTTTTGGTGCGGCAGCACAAGTTTATTATGGCAAGTCACTCAATGAACTGACATTAGCGCAAATTGCCACAATTGCGGGTTTACCTCAGGCCCCATCAGTACTCAATCCTATTAGTCGCCCAGAGCGCTCCGTGGTTAGAAGGCGTATCGTTTTGTTACGAATGTTAGATGAGGAATACATTAATCAAGAGCAATATGAGCAAGCGGTTAATGCTCCTGTAACGGCTAAAAAATACGGTGCAGAGATAGGCTTAGATGCACCTTACTTAGCAGATATTATTTATAGCGAAATGATCGAACTGTACGGTAAAGATGAGGCTGAAACTGGTGGCTATCAAATTTATTCTACTACTTCGTCTGAATTGCAAGCCGCAGCGCAGAAAGCCGTGCGCAGAAACTTACACGATTATGATGAACGTCATGGATATCAAGGGCCAGTTAAACAACTTTGGTTAGTAGATTTAGTCGAAGATAAAGATGTGCTGCTTTCAGAACAAACAATATCTGAATTAAACAACTCAGAACCTTGGCCTGAAGAACAAATGTTAAGTTATCTGCAAGAAGTACAAACCTTCGAATCAATGCACCCCGCTATCGTTGTTAAAGTGAATGAAAAAGACATCATTATTTTTAATCATCAAGGAAAATACAGCATTATTGATTGGGATGGCTTAGATTGGGCGAGACCTTTTATCAATGATGCCAAACAAGGGCCAGAGCCTAAAATCGCCAGCGACATACTACAAGCTGGGGCGCTAATTCTAATTCGTCAACGGGAAGATGATTTGCATTGGCAGCTGGCACAATATCCACAGGCAACTGGTGCTTTTGTTGCTCTGGATCCTAAAAATGGTGCTGCGCAGGCTGTGGTTGGTGGTTACAGTTTTTATCAAACTCAGTTTAACCGTGCTACTCAAGCCAAAAGGCAAGTGGGCTCGAACATCAAACCTTTTATTTACTCTGCTGCACTGGAAAATGGTTACACCTTGGCAAGTGTGATAAACGACGCACCTATTACACAATGGCAATCTGGTTCAGGAAATGCGTGGCGTCCAGAAAATTCACCAGCTGAATATGATGGACCGATCCGTATGCGTGTTGCGTTAAGTAAATCAAAAAATGTGGTATCTGTGCGTTTGTTGAGAGCAGTAGGACTAGCAAACGTTGCTGAACATCTTACCCGCTTTGGTTTTGATAAAGATGATATTCCTGTAGATGAAACCCTATCTTTAGGTTCTGGTTCCCATACACCACTTGAAGTGGCGACTGCCATGGCGGTCATTGCTAATGGTGGATTCTTAATTCAACCTCATTTTATTCAGCGAATCGAAAACGAGATGGGTGATATATTGTGGCAAGCCAATCCAGTGAATGCCTGCAACCCTTGTATTTCTGAATCTCAAACAGAGCAAGTTGATGTGGATCCTCAAGATATTGAAGCACTGTTAGCTGCAGAGTTTGGTGTTGCACAACAGGCCGAAGAACCTGTTGAAAATATCCCCTCTGCTCCCCAAGTCATCAGCGCTGAAAATGCATTTTTAGTGGCAGAAATGATGCGCTCTGCAGTCCAATACAACGGCTCATGGGATAATAGGGGCACAGGCTGGCGTGCTGCTATGTTACTTGAACGAAGTGATGTGGCTGGGAAAACTGGTACTACAAATGATGTACGTGATACATGGTTTAGTGGTTTCACACCAAACTTAGTTGCTACTGCATGGGTGGGATTTGACGATAATAACCGTCGATTAGGGCGCACTACTCGCAATCAAAATTTAATTAATAAAAACCCAGTGAAATTTAATTACATCGGCAATGCTTTGATCGGAAGTGAGTCAGGTGCTCATGCAGCACAACCTGCTTGGATCAGGTTTATGCAATATGCGTTGGCTGACAAACCTGAGCATTTGCTACCGATGCCCACAGAACTTCTCACTGTGCGCATAGATAAGGGAACGGGTAAACTTACCAATAGAACAGACAAGACATCTATGTTTGAATACTTTACACAAGGCACTGAGCCTCAATCTTTTGTTGCAGATGCACAAATTATTGAATCTGCAGGCCAAGGTGAGCAAAGTAAAAAGCCAATTGAAGATATATTTTAAAGAAACACAATACTTTCACTGGCCTAAGTCGCCAGGGATAACTGAAATAAAAATACAAACTCACAGGACAATACGTTAATGGCAAATTCAGCTACAAAAAGTGCGCTGTACATTCCTCATTCTGGTCCCTCACTATTAGAAACACCGTTGCTAAATAAAGGCAGCGCATTTAGCTCTGATGAACGTATAACGTTCAATTTAACAGGTCTGATCCCGCCGCGCTACGAGACCATCGAAGAACAAGTCGACCGAGCTTACATGCAGTATTCCAGTTTTGATCAGCCCATTAATAAACATATTTACCTGCGGGCGATTCAAGATAATAACGAAACATTGTATTACCGCTTAATCAAAGAGCATATCGACGAGATGATGCCAATTATTTATACCCCAACAGTGGGTGATGCCTGTGAGCAATTTTCAGACATTTATCGCAGCTCTCGTGGGCTGTTTATTTCATATTCTGAACGCCATCAGATGGATGACATTTTACGTAACGCCACCAAACGTAAGGTAAAAGTGATAGTTGTAACCGATGGAGAACGTATTTTAGGTTTAGGTGATCAAGGCATCGGCGGTATGGGTATTCCTATCGGCAAGCTATCATTGTATACCGCCTGTGGTGGCATTAGTCCCGCATATACCTTGCCAGTGATGTTAGATGTTGGCACTAACAACGAAAAGTTGTTAGCCGATCCTATGTACATGGGCGCACGCCACAAACGTATAGGTCAAACAGAGTACGACGAGTTTGTAGACATGTTTATCAAGGCTATTCATCGCCGTTGGCCCGAAGTTATGCTGCAGTTTGAAGATTTTGCTCAGCCTAATGCTATGCCGTTACTCGAACGTTATAGAGATAAAATTTGCTGTTTCAATGACGACATACAAGGTACTGCATCAGTAGCAGTGGGCACCATACTAGCCGCTTGTAAAAGCAAAAATACTAAATTGTCTGAACAAAGAGTGACTTTTGTTGGTGCTGGTTCTGCGGGTTGCGGTATTGCCGAGCAAATTATTCAACAAATGTGCAGAGAAGGTATTTCAGACGCCCAAGCCCGCAGCCAAGTATTTATGGTCGATCGATTTGGCTTGCTTACAGAGGGCATGCAAGGTCTACGAGATTTTCAACAACGTCTTGTTCAGTCAACCGATGCGATTAAAGAATGGTCTTTTAGTGGAGAATTTGCATCATTGTTGGATGTGGTTAATTGCTCTCAACCTGATATTTTAATCGGTGTTTCTGGTCAGGCGGGTCTATTCACTGAACAAGTTATCCGCAGTATGAAAAAGCATTGTGAATTACCGATTATTTTCCCTTTAAGTAACCCCTCTCGCCAAGTTGAGGCAACACCACAGCAGGTCATTGAGTGGACTGATGGCAAGGTCATTGTTGCCACTGGCAGCCCATTTAAACCTGTTGAATACCAAGGTAAAACCTACCCCATTGCTCAATGTAATAATAGTTATATTTTCCCAGGCATTGGTTTAGGTGTAATTGTATCCAAAGCCAGTTTGATCAGCGACGAAATGTTAATGGCAACCAGCTCAGCGTTAGCCGAAGCATCACCTCTTGCGGCAACGGGACAAGGTGAGTTACTCCCCGCTTTGGGTGAAATAGCGCAACTTAGTAAAAAAATTGCCTTTGATGTAGCAAAAATAGCTATGCAGCAAAACCTAGCATTAGAAGTGTCAGATGAAATATTAAAAGAGCGTATTGAGCGCAATTTCTGGATGCCAGAATATCGTCCTTACAAACGAGTGAGTATTTAATATGAGCGTTATTTAACCCGAACTGAGGTTAAGTAACGCCTTTAAACATAACTCTTTCTTCCTCGCTCTGCGTTTCTCGTCATCTGTTTAGAATAGCTAAACAACATAAAGGCGCCTTGATAGAGGAAGAAATAGCAGAACTTATCCAAATACTATTTCAAAGACGATAATATTAATTATCTCTTTGAAATATATATAAAAACTTTAACCTTTCTACATTCATTATCCCGAAAATTAGATTGATTAAGAGACACTTTGTTTACTCTAAATACTAAATTCAGTGTTTCTTTTACCTGTTGATTACCTTAAATAACTAGAGAGATATTTTTTCATTAAATGCGGGATTAGCGAAAGTACGCGCTAAGAATGCCGCAAGATTTGGCCATCGGCCACTATCTACGGTGAATCCAGCCGCAGCAGCATTAACAAAAGGTGATGCCAAAGCAAAATCTGCAATGCTTAAACTGTTACCGACAAAATAATCATTGTTATCAAGCTGAGCTTCTAGGTAATCGAACATCACTGGCGCATCTTTGTTGACTACTTTGGTAACTGCTGCTTCATCGGTTGGTGTACCAAACATTTTTGGGTTGAGCACTCTTTGAAAAAATACTGTGCCTAACGAGGGCGTTAAATGTGTGTCAGCATATTTTTCTAACCAAACCGCGTTAGCGTATTCGGTTGCATCTATTGGGTAGAGTGGAGTGTCTGGGTGGTTCTTTTCTAGATAAGCACAGATAACAGATGAGTCGCCCAAGGTGACGTTGTTATCTTGATAAACAGGAATTTTACCTAAGGGATTCAGTGCTAACAGTGCGCTTTTATCGCCAAATGGAATGATTGGGTTAATTGTGAAATCAATACCTTTAGTATTCAGCACTGCTTGAACTTTTCTAACGTAGGGTGAAGCAGACACTCCGTGAAGCGTAGAAATAATAATCTCCTAAAAAATGGGTAGGCCATTTGTGGTTGATGTCACTAATGGCGGCTTTATGCAAAATGTAATACAAATAACTATTTCGGGATGCTTTTTTGGTACTAAATACGGCTAGTAAATAGCCTTTTATAAATCTTTGGAGTTTTTAAGTTTTCAAAAATTGCTGAGTGTAAGTAACATAGAGTCAACTATTCTATTGATAACCTAATATGCCAACCTTCGCCACACTAGCCGTATTTATACCAACTATATT
>Ga0209712_10004872_pt1 | contig 10586 bp, 11 predicted proteins | sample ArcOceMetagenome_FD_187443 | JGI IMG/M metagenome (GOLD analysis project Ga0209712, IMG submission 187443) | Marine eukaryotic phytoplankton communities from Arctic Ocean - Arctic Ocean - Greenland ARC118M Metagenome (SPAdes) (version 2) | ecosystem: Environmental > Aquatic > Marine > Oceanic... | reverse complement strand
TCAGCCTCTTTTTCTTACATTTTTATTGCATCATACCAACAGAACACAGGAGAAGAACGACAAACATGGACCTTGTAAAATGACAGGACAAGCAGTCTTTGGATCAAACCACTTCAAAGACTTGAGTCCAGAAGAGTTTCAGGCTAAATATCTAACTGGTTATACAGGTCCTCATGCAGACGATTTGACAAAAGATAGAAGGAAGTTGCGATCAGATCAGTTGAAGGCAAAAGACATTCTCAAGGCTAGCCCTGCCACCACCAAACGGCGAGTTGAGCCTGTAGAACTTATTTCCTCGAACGGACTTCATGATCCCCGGGTCGTGTCTGGTAAAATCAATCGACATGAGTCTGTTCAGGAACGTTATTTGAAACATCTTCAACAAGCGCCCCTGTTGGATAAGACTTACTACAATTATGAAGAGAAACAAAACGAAAAGGCTTGCAATTGTTACTCCAGCAATAGACGTAGGCGGCTTTCCGAGAGGAAAAATCATCCTCTTTTCGGTACCACGTATTACAACAAGAAAGAGAAGCAGAATTGCAGTGGATACGGTACTAGCTACTACAGTACCAGTAGCAGTTCTAGTTGCAATAAATACAAACTTGAAGCTGGAAAAGACTTTGAGACATCAAACGAATATAAATACGGCGAAAGTAGTTGCAACTGGTATGATGCTTCTTGTTGGTTGAGGAGTATCTTCCAGCCGATTTATACTACTTCAAGCGAGAAATTTTACAGCAACTATAACTACCCCTCTTCAATTGACTGGAGAAAGATGGGCGCAGTGTCATCGATACATTCCCAAGGTTCGGTGAGTAGTGATACTTGATGCAAGCTTAGTGCGGTTCATATTCTTTCATTGCTAACAATCGCCCACTTCAATTTCAGTGCGGAGCTTGTTGGGCAATCACAGCAGTGGAGACAATTGAATCGGCAAACTTCATTGCCACTGGAGAACTCTTGGACCTATCGGAACAAGAGATTATTGTCTGCGATGACTCTTGTGAGATGTGCAACGGAGGGTGGCCACAAAACGCATATTCTTACGTCATGGAAAATGACGGGCTTCCAAAGGATTCAAGTTACGATGGTGACCTTCTCATGACGATGACCACGGTGAAAGAGGGTCAATCCGACGAGTTGACTGAGAGTGAAATGGAGAGTATTTATGAAGCGACTTGTCCAGCCTCTAGTGGATCTCAAAAGAACGACGACAATTCCTCTACGCAGAGATATGCTGCTATCGACACTTACGCATACGCAACAGACCGCTGTGTGTGCTACACTGATGGGTCGGGATGCGACTGCGACAGTCAAAATGAAGTTTTAGCTGTTATGAACGTTGCTTCTTTTGGTCCCGCAGCTGTCTGTCTCGAAGCAAGCACATGGCAAGATTATACGGGTGGAATTATCACATCAGACTCTGGATGTAGCACTGCATTCTTGGATATGAACCATTGCGTTCAAGCAGTAGGATATGCCTTTCAGGAGGTAGAGAGCGACGGTGACGACGATAAGAGTGGTAGCAACAGTGGAGATAGTGGGAACAAACAGCTTGAAGGTTATTGGATCATTCGAAACCAGTGGTCATCGTACTGGGGAATGAATGGTTATGCTTATGTTGCTATGGGTTCTAACACCTGCGGTGTCTTGAACGATATGACTCAAGTCTTTATCTAACAAATACGTCGTCATCGCGGCTGTGGGTTGTGATGCAATGACAATCAGAAACACTTAGGAAAACGACTATTGATTTTAGGCTATTAGAAATGCGCCGTGGTCCATGAGTCGAAAGATATTAATCACTATTTTGAACGATATTATTTTTACAAAGTAAGCAAAGCGAACATGGGTTCGATTCAATCTTCAGTTTTACAAACAACCGCTTGCTGCTGATCATCTCCTTGCTTATGTCAGATGAGCGAAGTGTCGCCAAACAGCTTAGTTGACTCTGGCTAACGTCAGTGTAACATATGCTATGTTAGAGGTCAAGTTGGAACTGATTGTGGGAAAAAGTCAATTCTATTGAGTTCGAGAGCTTTCATCCGATTTCTGTAGAACTTCTTCACCACCCACCCCTTGCTTATGTCAGATGAGCGAAGTGTCGCCAAACAGCTTAGTTGACTCTGGCTAATGTCAGTGTAACATATGCTATGTTAGAGGTCAAGTTGGAACTGATTGTGGGAGAAAGTCAATTCTATTGAGTTCGAGAGCTTTCATCCGATTTCTGTAGAACTTCTTCACCAGCTATTTTTGAAATGGGCTAGTAATGTTTATACGGGGAGAGCAGATGGTCGGTACGCTCCACTCAGACGATGCTGGTTGCTGTTATGATTGAACCATATGGGTAACAGACGGGATTTTGTAATCCTCGATTCTCGCAAAATTGAACACCGACCTTTGACTCTTACTCTGTGAGAAATTGCTATGAATATACAGAGCAATGCAATCAAACTAAAGTCAATACATGCAACGCGACCCAAAATCTTTGCCACTTCAATGTACTCTGTTTTTATATAATTATTCTAGTATGCCTTTAGTGCTTGATCTAGAGAGGATACATTTCATGGTTTATGCACACGCGCAAAGAATGAACGGATTACTCCTCTGAACTCTCCTCTGGCAAAAACTGTTCATAGTTCTCTTGTGGAAAATGAGTATAAATCTTGACACGATCGTAAATCTCCATAGATCCACTTTTCATGGTGTAGCCCTTCTTGTCAAATGCAGGATATGTTTTCATTGCAGAAAGCCCGTAAGAAAGATTGCCGGCTCTAACGAGGAAGGTCGACATTATTGTCTTCGTTGCTTTGATATTCATTACCTCAAAACCTTTTAAGAAATCCTTTTCGAATGCTTCGAAACGGTCCTCTTGCCCCTTGTTCTCAACAAGAAATCCAGCAAGGTATCTAGGGTTTTTGGTTGTCTCTGGATCATCATAATAAATGCCTGCCATTCTAAAATCTTCATCACCTCTTTCCTTAAAGTCAGTACAGAGAACCATAAAGTGCATTCCAGACTGTTGGTAAGGTCCCGCGTGTTTTTTGTAGACAAACTTTGCAGGTCCGACCATACCATCTGTAAACTTTACCTCATTAAAAACTCCTACATACCAAAGTCCAGACAATATTGCAATTAAAGCACTTCCAATAAGCGTTGATTGATTCATGTTTCTTTCTTCTTTTCAATATGGGATTACTAATAATTTTTGTTTGGCTTCTGGTTTGGTATCGTCTTCTCACTTTGGGCCTGAATTTTTGTTTGGCTTCTGGTTTGGTTTCGTCTTCTCACTTTAGGCCTGACGTGATCATTGAATCTATTGATATCTGCCATGTGAAACGACGAGTGCGTTTTCTGCTTCCTCCATTCATATCCATGTCAACGCTATTAATCCCACTGCACGGCTGAGAGTTGAACAGGGCAGTGTCAAGAATGATTTACAGGAAACACGTCGTAAATTTTATTCACTTGGATACGATTTGATGGGGTCATTCGAAGGGATCGATCGTTGAGTCCAATGCTTGCAGCAGGGCCTGAATTTATTTGGCATGAAGTTGCATGGAATCACGGCTCTACGGGTTTTGATGCAAAAGGTAATGTGAAGTTGGAAAGATGTAATGTTCCAGCATTCTTATGCATTTGAAATATATTCATTGGGAGTAGATGCTGATGGTCAAACACCATTGTTTGGACAGGTTTTTGATGACGAGGTGTTGAGGTGTACCCTTTATAGATGGCGTCCATTGAACTTGCCCTCTTTGAAATAGTATGGTATGATAGAAATTTGTTGAATGGATGCAACACTTAATTCAAACTTTGTCAATGCTCGGACTTGGTTCTGTGTAGGATTTGTTGAAAAGTTTGGGGACCCGAAATACTTTGATAAGTTTGCAAAACCTTATCTGACGATGCGTCCAGGCGGAGAGAAGGATTGGAGGGATTGATTGAAGAGCAGAATAACTCGATGGTCGAGGAATTAATGGAAATATTACATTTGTTCACTCAAGAACAGATGATTATAAACAATAAATCGTACCCACTCGTTATCTAATGCTGTGTTGTGACTTTCAATTCTCTGCTGAACTATGAAATACCACAAGCTTGTTGAGTTCGATACTTTGTACGTGCAAGATGATAGGAACGCAACTACCCGAGAGTATTGCGTATTATTATGAACTCGGATAAATCCGTTGATAAAACCGTTATCTCCACGAGTAGAAAAGTATGCGTGCATAGTCAGTAGTAGGTTATTTATGATTTAACCACTTACTCAATACGGATAATCCCGTGACATCATGACCCCATTGAGTGAGTCAATGAACTATCTACTACATACGACGGTACCGTACCGTTTGTGTAGCTACTGCAGTAAAAGCGACAAAGTAGATGAGTCATCCAACATCCAGCCCACCAAACTCTTTTCTCAGTTATCACATTGTGTTCGCACAAATCATTAGTGAACAAATACATTGCATTACCTCAAAACACCGTACAATTTCAGTATGACAGAATTTCCCAAGCCAAGGCCGCTTCCCAAACTTCCTGACTACGAGAATGCTATCGATGTGAAGGGACTTACATTCGCTTATGATATTAACCCGAAGACGACAATTCTCAACGATCTCAACATCACTCTTCCTATTGGAAGCCGTTGTCTTCTCATCGGAGCTAACGGTTCAGGTAAAAGTACATTGATGCGCATTCTTGCAGGAAGACATTTGTGCAAGGCTGAAGATAATATGAAGGTTTTGGGTTTGAATGCATTCAGAGATACTAAGCTTAATTTCCACAGAGCATACCTTGATTGTGATTGGGGAATGAGGACAGTTGCATTTGCTGGAACTGGAGTACCTCTCAGTAAGTTCTATAGGATTCTAACCTCATTATTTCTAGCAATATTCAAAACTAACAGTTGTATTTTGTCTTTCAAATAAACAGTGGCTGATATCCCCGTGCATAAAATGATGGAACGTCTGCAACACTCGTATCCCGAAAGACGTGATGAACTCGTGGAGATGCTTGGAATTGATCTTAACTGGAGAATGCACCAACTTTCTGATGGTCAGCGTCGACGTGTGCAACTATTGTTGGGACTCATTCGTCCCTTCAAGGTTCTCCTTCTTGACGAAATTACAACCAGCCTTGATGTATGCGTAAGACAAGATTTGTTACAATGGTTGGAGAAGGAGAGTTGTGACCGCGGAGCCACAATTATTTACGCAACACACATTTTTGATGGACTTGATGAGTGGCCAACACATCTTACCTACCTCACAGATACTGGTTGTACCGGCTGGCAGGGGAAAATGGAGGAATTGGAGTACTACCAAAAGCTGAAGGAGGAGAATCACCCCGCCAAAATGTTGGCCGTAGCAGATCATTGGTTGAGGAAGGAGTTAGAGATAAAGAGAGAGATGAGAAGATTTGAAAAGGCGCAGGGAGCCGGTGCTCACGAATTGGACCCTTCCAATAGACAAGGAGGGTTTGCTTCTGGACGTAATATCCGCATAGAAGAGAAAAAGGAAGAATGTAATTCCGATCCTCTGGTGAGGAAAAGCACTTTAAGCGATATGATGGGAAATTCTGGGGTCATGCTCAAAAAGTAAATAATTTTTGCATTTTTCTTTCAACGCATATGGCATAGTATGATACGAGTAGTTTGAAGTCAGAAGGTTCTACGTACTTTCGGTTATAAGTACGAACCATACATCTTGGATTTCTTCTCGGTGTCGATTGTTCTGCAAAAAATGTGTTTACTACACCGGTGCAGTACCTCACGTTAGTGGCATGTCATGCAGTGTTGTGTGCATGTACCGGTACCGGTGGAGTAGACTACCAAAAGTTGATCGAGAAAGAGCCGAGTACTATTAGTAAGTTCAAAAGTGTGGCCTCGTCAGAGATGAGAAATCGCCGCGAACCAGCGTTCAAAAATCGGTTTTTTTGAGGAACAACGAGGACACAGGGGACACGACACGTCATTCGAACATCATCAGAATCAAAGAGAAAAAATACCAGCATAGCACGACCGACGACGACGACCCCTGCTGTCAACACAACAATATCTGTCATAAAATACTTTCGTTTCAAGAATAATCTCATCATGAAGACTACCTCCTTAATTGCTCTTACAATTGTAGCACCTGCTGCTGCATTCTCTGGATCGTCCTTCACTGGAACTTCCATGAAGACTGTTCAAAACTCCTCTACTATGTCGATGGAGTACATCCCCAGGTGAGTGATCGGAAATTGATATGGTGACAGCACATACATAATATATCATCTCTAACTATATTCTGCGATCACAGTGGTATGAGTAAGGAGCAGTGGAAAAAGGTGAAAGAGGCTGAGAAGAACGGGAAAAAAGGAAATCTAGGCAAGGTGGGAATCACTTCCTTTGAATCCAGAACTTTCGATCAATGGCAAAAGGCTGGAGGAAAGAACCTTTTCCCTGTTGATCCCAAAAAGGCTAAGACCACTAAGGACATTCCCTACATGCAGAGACAGGGAGGAAAGGCTGACGACTCTGACTTGAAAAAGGGAAAGGGAAAGGCTAGTGCTGCCAAAGGAGGAGGAGGAATGTTCGGTATGTTTGGAAAGAAGAAGGCACCTGAGCCTGAACCCACACCTGAACCTAAGAAGAAGAACCCTTGGACTTTCTAAGTTTCTTATACATTGAGATCGCTGCTAGAGGTCTTCGAAACTTGAAACTACTCCAAAACTAAAATAATATGTACAAAAGAAGATCACCCAATGGTTATTTTGACTTGTCCATGTCATATTTATATTTTGACAATCCTTTTCGTGATTGGCTTTTGTATAAACCTCGGCCGAGGTTCCTTTGCTATTCTTGGAATGCAGGATTCCATTCATTGCGTTGTTGTAATTTTCACCCAAATGTGGTCTCTGTATGGAACCGAACTTCAACTCATTTTGAATTCCTATCTTGGAATCTTGTCGAGATCCCATCGTGTTATTTTACTTAGGATTCCACATAAAATTGACGGGATTCGATGGTTCAACTCATTTCAACTGAAACGCACATTCGGCTCACAGGCATCTTCGCATAATATAAACACTACATCGAACATAGCTGTAGAAAGTTTTAGTTCAACTGCTCCAAATGGATTATGCACAGATGAGTCAACGTCTTGCCCAGCTTGGATGGCAAGAGAGCAGCATTGGTAAAATTGATTTCTCAACGCAGCGCAAATTAGCAAAAGAAAAGAGAGTTCCTGAGTGTTATCATGCGATTCTAGATTCACCAATACTATCCAGATATAGTTACATCAACACCTACCAGGCACATGCAGAGGCGGCTCGAAAGAAAAAAGGTGAAACCGTTATATTTCAACATGAAACTACTCGCCCTGCAATTGAGCACGGTGTTGCCCCAGCTAACCTGACGGATTTGAATCGTGTTTCTATGGCTCAAGTTGCTGTCAAAGTAAATCATATACACACCGATAGCGTCCTCTTTGTCACTGTTAAACATGCACCGTACAGAGTTGTCAGCACTCACGTACTTGTGGAAGATGACAATCTGGATTGTATCATGCTGGCCCTTTACAACTACATCAGAAACGATGAAGACCCCAATGACATTTTTCAAGTTGGAACTCGTCTTGCTCTTCTTGCTCCTTACATGAAGAACTCCCAGGATGATAGAGACAAGAATTTGATGCTTCGTTGCGACAACCCACAGTGCGTGATCTTGTATGACTCAGAAGATGCTTGGTTGGCAGCCAAGCAAGGGATCGGAACGCCGCAAGTGTATAGGGATTCATCAACTCTGAGAAAAAAGGGTAATGCAGAATTTTCTCAAGGGAACTACGATGAAGCATCCAGATTCTACACATCTGCTTTGAGTATCGCCAGCATTGACTTGGAAGACAAAGTTGCTTGCTTGAGTAATCGTGCTGAGGTCAGATTGCGACAAGAAAGATGGGAAGAGGCCGAGAGAGATGCTCGGGATGCAATATCAATGCAGCAGGATCACATCAAAGCCAAGTTCAGGTTAGCTAAAGCCTTGGCGCGACTGGGAAAAGGATCCGAAGCCCTATCAGTTGCCAATGAGCTTATTGATAACGAGAGCCTGGGAAAGAAATGCATTCGAGACTTTGTTACCGAATGCCAGCGTCTTGCCCAAGAAGAGAAGGGGGGTTACGATTATAAAGTGATGCAACGAGAGGCTTTGGCTCAGAAAGGAAGCATCTTCCATGCGGATTTTGTATGCTCCAGTGTCGATATTGGTGTAATTATTGACGTGCCAGGAGGGGGCACATATCGTGGGTGCAAGGCTAATGCAAGCATTGCAGAAGGCGAACTCATCACAGCTTCAAAAGCTTTTGTCTTCGCTCCTCCTTCTATGGACTTTGGCCTTGAGCATAATATATACGCCAATACGATAAATAGTCAGAACAACATCCGGCTTGTTGGTGAGGTAATTCATTTGCTTAAGAATCGCCCATCTCTTGGTACTATGGTCTACTCCCTGAGTGCTGGCGATGATTACCCTGTCATGCATTCAGCTGATATTACCAAGATAGATCTGCCCAGGATCCGTTGTATCTTGCACAGCAATACATTCGGTCAAACCTACGAGAACGAAGCGATTTCTGACAAGTGGGATCAGTTTAAAAAAGAATCTCAACTTGGTCGAGGTCTGACAGAATTAGAGTTTGAAGTCGAAAATAACCGCAAGAAAAACTCCAGAGGTTCTGGGTTGTGGCTCACAGAATCGAAGTTTAACCACTCTTGTATTCCAAATTGTACATGGACGCAGATTGGAGAGCACATGTTTATCAGAAGCTCCCGTCCTATTCAAAAGGGCGACGAGCTTTGTATCTCATACACCGCATTGGACATGCCATATGAGACTCGTAAACAAGGTTTTGCAAACTGGGTCAACCCTAATGTTGGCTTTTCATGTGCATGTGAGCGCTGCCACTTGTTGCGAACTCGTGAAGATCTTCGCCAGTTAGAATCTGAAGTTCAGAAGGCATATCAAAATGCTGCAATACAGGTAACAAGTGCTAGAGTCCCAATGGCAATTGCTTCTGAGCAGGCAATGTCATCACACCGCCGCCGGTTTATAATGGAAGCCTTTAATACTCAACCGCCTCATCTGCAACATAATACAGTTGTGAAGCTATTAGTTTTTGAGGGGACCTGCTTGAAACACCGTGGAGACCATGTTGGAGCGCTGAAAGCATACCAGAGAGTAACCGAAATTGGCTATGCCGTGAGGGGGACATCGGGTTTTGAACATTTCACTGATTTGTGGCGTGTAACCGGTGCTGCAATGGCATGCAAGAAGAAGGATCTTGCATTTGAATCATTGAAGAAGATTTGGAAAGCCAGAGAGTTCAAGGCTCTATCTGCTACAGACGCCAAAGCCGCCTTTCGTGATCTCTCGCTCAAATATGCGATGCCATGGTGGCAAGATCAGCCTGATTATGAGAGGCAGCGGCAAATGGAAGATCTGATCAGAGCTGTGTCTAACGACAAGACCATGAATGGCGCAACTGGGTCCAAGAGAAAGAAGAAGGAAGGCAGGAGGAGGTGATTTCAGATTCCTGATAGAGACGTGAGATGTGTGGCCGACAAGATCGTTTATAATGCCTGAGCAATAGTCTCAACATGTGGCCATTCAATAGTATAACTTAAAAAATTGAAAACGAAATACATGAACCGGTCTCACAGGGCAAAGGGTACTACATATGTTCTTTTGCCACCCTTTCCAGATCCTGCCTCAATGGTAATATTTCACACCTTTTCACTGCTCCCTATGTTCGCACCGGCTAGCTAGCTAGCTAGCTAGCGAACATTTATGGCTCTTCGCAATGCATATCAGTCCGTCTGTGCAAGAAGTTGTTCACAGAATGGATTGCTTCGATGTCACGTTCCTTTCTTCTTTTTCATGCTATTTCCCTTCCACACTCCTTCGTGATTCATAATCACGCTAAAACCTCGTCACTGCACTTGAAGGCACGGAACCGGTGATTTGTGACTGGATGTTCAACGCACAGATACAGCACTGCCAGTAAAACCTAACCCTCCATCATCCTTGTATATCATACAAAATATAAGATCACCACATGGTTATTTTTAAGAGCTATTTGTACATAGCACATCTTGATAATTTTGGAAGATTTCATCATCACTATCTATACTGCACTTGAAGGCACGGAATCGGTGATTAGTGCCTGGTAGTTCGTGCACAGATACAGCACTACCAGTACCACCTAGCCCTCCATCATCCTTGTTTATCATACAGAATATAACCCGTCGTACCCTGGAATGCACCAATGCCATCGATTCAAAGACACCGGGCTCTTTCGATAGATAAACATCGTAGCCAGTGCACAAGTACTGTCCATTCTTGAAAGAATCACTGTCCATCCCTTTCCCCGATGCGAGTTGACGTTCTATTCTACTTACACCTTGGATTGCAAGCATTGCAGGTGTATTGAGAGGGTTGCCAAGCAATAGCTCCTTCTGGTCTTCGTTCTTGGCATGTCCCTCTTGAAGCTTTGCGCTCCATTCATCGAATGATCTCGAAACAACCTGATCGCTTGCGGGAC
>Ga0209712_10004870_pt1 | contig 10589 bp, 8 predicted proteins | sample ArcOceMetagenome_FD_187443 | JGI IMG/M metagenome (GOLD analysis project Ga0209712, IMG submission 187443) | Marine eukaryotic phytoplankton communities from Arctic Ocean - Arctic Ocean - Greenland ARC118M Metagenome (SPAdes) (version 2) | ecosystem: Environmental > Aquatic > Marine > Oceanic... | reverse complement strand
GGCGGCCATTGCTATCTATGCACAAAATAGTCAAATTGGTTTGTGGAATAATATTTCCGTGAGTCTTTGGCTAAGCGTACCTATTTCGGTATTGTTATTTGACTGTTTGATTTACTGGCAACATCGACTTTTTCACCGTATACCAATGTTTTGGCGGATCCATAGGGTTCACCATGCTGATCCTCACCTCGACGCCTCAACCGGTTTACGTTTTCACCCTTTAGAGATTGCCATGAGCTTGGTTGTAAAAATTGCTGCTGTACTACTGCTTGGCCCCGCTGTAGTTGCTATTTTGATTTTTGAAGTATTGCTTAATGCCACGTCTATTTTTAATCATAGCAATATCAAACTCCCAGTTAAGGTCGACAGGTTATTGAGAACCGTAATCGTGACCCAAGCAATGCACCGTATTCATCACAGTCAAGTAGTGCCAGAAACAGACAGCAACTTTGGTTTTAACCTGTCAATTTGGGATCGGCTATTTGGTAGTTATATGCAAGAAGCTAAAAACGGTGATGATGGCATTAAATTGGGTTTGAAAGGGTATTCAAGCGCTCAAACTAATACCAGCCTGAAAGCGTTATTGTTAATGCCTTTTCGACGAAAACCTAATTAATGACCACAACAGTCTTTAGTTTTTTATCTATGACGACTTATCCTTAAACTCAGTTCAGAGTCAATGATCTTAAGCAGTAACGCAAAATTAGTCAGCGGCTAGTTATTTTGTCGATAAAAGCGTTATTTCGAACTGCTGTTGGCGTTTTCTTGGACCAACGTTTGAAAGATCTTCGGAAGTTTGCTGCATCACTGAAACCCAATAGTGCCGCTATTTCATTGATGGTTAACTGTGTACCGATTAAGTATTCATGTGCGAGTTTATTTCTAACTTGATCGAGTAATTGTTGGAATTTATATCCCTCTTTAGCTAAGCGGCGCTGCAGGGTGCTTTCGCTCATATGTAATTGATTTGCAACAATCATACTGGTTGGGAATTCAGTTCCTGACTGTAACAGCACTTCTTGTACTCGCTCGCTTACCATGCCTCTATGTGTGTCTCTCGATAATAATCTATCGCACTCTCTTCGAAATATGTCTCTAGCAACAGGATTAGCGGTCACAATAGCCATATTTAAACTTGCTTCATCAAAACTCAACACACTTCTAATGCTGTTAAATTTCACTTTTGAACCAAATAACTGTTGGTATGGGGCTTTGTCGTACGGGGCATCATAATCAAACTCTACATGTACTGATACTCTGTCTTTTGGAATAAGAGTACTGCCACTTCGCATGATGGCAGAGTAAAGAAGTTCGATATAGAAGCGTTCTAAGTCATCAGGTAAATGAGGGGCTTTAATTAATACTTCAACGCGACTTTCCCGTGACAACATTTTCACATCTAAACTGGGTAACAACGCTTTGTTGTATCGCACCATCAACTTAAGTGCGTCGCCGATAGTGGTACTGGTAATGATTGCATAGCCAAAAATGCCCTGGGATGGAATATCCATACTCGAACCAACCAATAAACCAAGTTGACGATCTTGGCTCACTTCAATCGCATTGGTTGAGACTGTATCCAGCTGTTGAGCCGTTAAATTAACCTCTTTTTCTAGATCAGCTTCATTAATGCCTGAATTATTGAAGAGACAATTTACATCTAGATGCCGTGCTTTTAACACCTTAATTAATGTTTTTATATAATATGAATGCATTTTCGCTAGTAAACAACACTGTTAAGTTGATGGTATTTAACACTATGATTGATGGTATTTAACCCCTTATTTATAAATTGGTCAACTATAATCCATTTCGAAATTTTATAAGCTAACGAAAATTGAAAGGTAAATAGTATGCCAATGTATAAAGCACCTTTAAGAGATATTAAATTTTTAATGAGAGATGTTTTAGATTATTTTCCTCATTACGAATCGTTAGCAAATGGGTCCGATGCTACTCCAGACATGGTTGACGCTATTTTAGAGGGGATCGCCACCCTAAGTGAAGAAGTCTTAGCGCCATTAAATTTATCTGGCGACAAAGAAGGCTGTCATTTCAATGATGGCGTGGTGACTACACCTAAAGGTTTTAAAGAAGCTTATCAACAGTACGTTGATGGTGGATGGCAAGGTTTATCTTTCCCTGAAGAGTTTGGCGGTCAAAACCTACCCACGTCAATTAATCTAATAAAAGCGGAAATCACCGGCAGTGCAAACTGGTCATTTTCTATGTACCCAGGGCTAAGCATGGGTTGCATCAATACCGTATTAGAATATGGCTCTGACCTACAGAAAAAACAATTTATGGGACCGCTTGTGAGTGGCCAGTGGAGTGGCACCATGTGTCTGACTGAACCACAATGTGGAACTGATCTCGCGCAAGTAAAAACCAAAGCTGAACTTAACCAAGAAGACGGAAGTTACCGACTAACGGGTACCAAAATATTCATCTCGGCTGGTGAACATGACTTAACAGAAAATATTATCCATATCGTTTTAGCGCGAATTCCTGGTGCACCGAAAGGCACTAGAGGTATTTCACTATTTATCGTTCCAAAGGTGAATATAGATGATGATGGTCAGCTAACCGATAGAAATTCTGTCTTTTGCGGTTCGATAGAACACAAGATGGGCATTCGTGCTTCAGCAACATCAGTGTTAAATTTTGATGGCGCTACTGGTTATTTGATTGGTAAAGAAAATGAAGGCTTAGAAGCGATGTTTACCTTTATGAATACCGCTAGGATCGGCACCGCGCTGCAGGGCATTTGTCATGCTGAAGCATCATTTCAAGGTTCACTCGCTTATGCCAAAGAGCGCCAATCTATGCGTGCTTTATCGGGTAAGAAACAACCAGATGCCGTTGCCGATGCTATTATCTGGCACCCAGATGTGCGTAAGATGTTGTTAACTCAACGCGCCATTGCCGAAGGTGGCAGAGCGATGATTTTTCATGCTGCGAAAATTGCTGACAAAATGTTTAATGCCACCGTTGCTGGTGATACTAAAAAACAGAAAGCCTATGATGATGAGCTGGGATTTTATACGCCAATCCTCAAAGGCTTTATCACAGAATTAGGATTAGAGTCAGCAAACTTAGGTATGCAGGTGTTTGGTGGGCATGGCTATATTCATGAGCATGGAATGGAACAAATCGCTCGTGACGCTAGAATAGCGACGCTCTACGAAGGCACAACAGGTATTCAAGGCTTAGATTTATTAGGCCGTAAAGTACTGATGACAAACAAAGGACAATCCATTCGTGACTTTAGCAAAGTGATATTTTCATTCGCTAAGCCACACTTATTTTCACGGGGCCCAGTTGCTAGTATGGCCCGCACGTTATGCAAACGCGTAGTTGAGTGGAACATTATGACACTACGTATAATGCTAGGTGCCTCGAAGGACCGCGAATTGGTTGGGTCAGCTTCAGTTGATTATCTGATGTATTCTGGTTATGTGATGATGGGTTATTTCTGGGCTTTACAAGCTGAAAAATCAGCGGCATTGCTTGAAAGTGGCGCAGGTGAAGAATCCAATGATTTCTATACATCAAAAATTCAAACAGCAGAATTTTACTTTGACCGTTTACTTCCAAGAGCATCTGCTCATAGAAAATCTGCGGTGTCTTCTACAAAGTCATTGATGCAAATGGACAACGAACATTTTAACTTTTTATAGAGCTAACGTTTATGATTTACAAAGCGATTAAGCTTTTTTAAATCATAGGATGATAAATTGAAACTGATTAGCCATGGAATACAAATTTCATGGCTAATCAGTAAGATAAAGAACCGATTGAACACAAGCAGTTATAAGCAACGCTAGATTTTGACTGGTAACTTATGACTATTTACTTGCTACTCGACACCTTTAGGGCAGGTTGCCGATTTCCATTCACCAATAGTTTTAATATTATTTTTATCCATACCAACCATATTGGTATTGACCTGACTTTCATGACGCTTCGAATTAATCGCTTTTGTAGTAATATTTATTTTTGTCGCTCCGCTAGCGCAACTCACTACACCACTAAACTCTTTAGCACTACTACTGGTGACTTGTAGAGCACAATCATTCCCTGCAGATTTGAATGACTCCACCATTTTAGCTTGCATATTCTTATAAGTATCTTGGGTAATACACTGTTTAATAACCGGTAACTTCATTTTACTTGTCATCATTTGACGCATCATTGCCCTTTGCTCTTCAGGTATATTGGCCAACATATCATCAACATTTACTTGAGTAGTGATTTCCCAATAACCTAACTCCATATCCAAAGAAACAAAGTCAACATCCGCTTTTACCTGACTAGCAATAATAATTAGAAAGAATACAAATATTTTTTTCATGTCAATCCTGTTTAGTTAAGATCTCTAATGTTCTTTAGATTTTAGCCTAGCTTGTTAAGTGTTTGGTAGCCAGTCACAATCCTCACTGCAGCGGTTACCCAACACGCTGCAGCAAAAACCAATGCAATAGGTACAAAGTGCTCTGGAAATATACAAAACAAACATAACACCAATATAGTTTCGAAACCTTCGGCTAAACCGCCCATATAGTGCATGCTTTTATTGGGATATTGCGGGTTATCAATATTGTGTTTGCTGGCCATGATTGAAAAGGCTAAAAAGCAACTGCCGGTTGCGGTAAAAGACAACATTAATAAGCTACCTGCTAATGAATTTTGTTCTGGGTGGCTGACAATAAAAGCAAAAACGATGGCAGAGTAGAAAATAAAATCTAAGCTGATGTCTAAAAAACCACCTGCATCAGTAGTGTGAGTTTGTCGGGCAACGGCTCCATCTAAACCATCACAAATTCGGTTTATTATTATCAATACCAAGGCCACAGTAAAGTGCTCAGCAATGATCGCGGGAACGGCTAACATACCTAATAAAAACCCAACTATTGTAATTTGATCAGCGCTAATCCCAAATCGAACAAATGGCTTAGCCAACAATACCAGCACAGGCCTTAATAACTTATTGAGTATTGGGTCAATCATGGGTTATTCCTATCCAAGCTTATTTGATGCTGATCTTTTTGATGAAAAAAATCAGCTAAATTTAATTGTTTGGCGGACTCAGGAATATCGTTTTTATCGTGGGTAACCATAATACTGGGGATATGCTGCTGTGCTAATTGCTGAAATGCCCAGCGGCCTACTTGTTCACGATTAGTTGGATCCAGAGCTGCAAAAGGTTCGTCAAGCAACATTACCTTGGGCTTATTCGCTAAAGCCCTCACCAAACCTACTCTAGAACGCTCACCACCACTGAGGTTTTGTGGGTAACGTTCACCAAGGTGAGCAAGGTTGATTTGCTCAAGCATTCTCATTGCTTCTATACGGCGCTGTTTTTTTGAAGAAAAATGAGTATCTTTAGGCAGAGCAAAACAGATATTGTCTTGCACACTAAGATGGGGGAAAAGATACACATCTTGCATCAGCAGGCCTATATGTCTGCGTTCAATTGCCTGTTGGCTTACATCAATATCGTCAATTAAAATTTTCCCGCTGATATTGACATGCCTAGGTATATTACCCAATAACCAGTGCAATAATGTAGATTTACCTATACCGCTAGGGCCAGTAATCACTAACAACTCACCCTTACCCAACTGAATATCCGGTATCTTAATTTCCCACCCTGTGGCATCTATTTGGCAATCAATGAGCTTTAACATCTACGCTTCCTCGAAATCTTTGCGCTAACAGCGCTGCCATTAAAAATGCCACAAAGGGTAATACCGATTGCAGCAAAATATACAGTGCCATAACATCTTGCTGGCTACCCGTACCAATCGCTACTGCTTCTGTGGTGATAGTTGTCACTCTACCTGCACCTATCATTAAGGTTGGAATATATTGCGCAACACTCACCGAAAACGAAATTGCAAAGGCTGACAAAACAGCCGGTAGCAATAATCGAAAACGCACCTTGTACCAACACTGCCAATAGGAATACCCAAAACTTGCAGCCAACAATTCATATCGAGGTTCAATGCTTTGAAAAGGGCCTTTTAATACCAAGTATGCATACGCAAAGGTAAAAGGCAGGTGTGACAAAATAATCCAAGCACTGTGATAACTGCCCTCTAGCCAGATATGTGAAACCTGCCAACCTAATACCATACTCAATTGTGGCAACAATATTGCGAGCAGCCAATAATAGTCAGGTAAATAGACACCTCTGCGCCGCTGTAACTCTAAAGCCAAAAGCGCACAAGCCACTCCTAACAAACCAGCGACCAACCCAATCAACACAGAGTTCTGTAGTGGTAAGGAGAAAAACAACCACTCATCTTGCCATAATCGTGTATGTAAACTCGCTAATAGGTTGCCATCAGTCTGCCAGTTGGCACCAAATGACCAAAGAGCAAATACCATAACCATTAACAGGGTTAATACACCCGTCATGGGTAACCAAGCGACAAATAGCCGGTTGATTATACCTAAACGGATTGTGCTACCCAGTACCGCCCAATTTTTACAGGCTATAAACAGCAGTTTTTCGTGAGCATATAAAGCAACAATAGATAGCACCAAAAGCCCCAGTAACAATACATTAGCCCAAAATGCTAAAGCCTGATCGCCAATACCAAAACTGGTCTGCCAGCGATACATAGAGACCGCAAATAACTCAGGAATATTAGGTCCAACTAGAAAACTGATATCTACCACCGACAGGGTATAAGCTGTAGCAGCTAACAAAGCTAATCGAGATTGTTTGAGTAGTGGCGGGAAAACTAAAAACCACCAGCAACGATAATCTTGATAACCCAATGCTTTACCCTGTAGCAGCCAATATTTAATCGGTAACTGGCGACCTATCGCACTAAAAATTAATAGAAAAAAGGGTACCTCTTTTATGACTATGGCAATGATCAGGGTTGATAATCCTTTGCGTGGTAACCCTGAGTCGACAAAAAATAAGCTGCCATTGCTGAACAAAAATACTAACCCTAAGGCGACAGCAAGGTGCGGTAAAGATAGCAGCGGTGCGAGATATTTTTCAAAGGACTGTAAACGTCGACTTAAGTGATATTGGCTATACACCATAAACGCAATATACAACGATATTAAGGTACTAAATATCGCACTGAATAAGGTCATGAATACCGAAGTGGATAAACCTTGGTAGGCTAAAAAAGGCCGAATGTCGGCAAAGGTGATCTGCTCTGGTGGCCACAGCCCAACAACAATGCCTAAGATTGGCAACAAAGAAATCAAAGACACCAGCAACCATCCGCTGGCGAGTCCTATCCGCCGTATCGTTGCTGCCATGCGTCCTCAATAACGACATGCCATGAACTGTGAAGTTCGGGATGGGCCGGCATAGTTGCTTTTTCATCGAATAAAGAGGTAATCACAGAAGGGTCACCCCATACACCAGTGAATTTTTCCTTCTGGGCCTTTTCACTCAACATAAAGTTAATCACTACTTTTGCTGCCTCAGGGCTAGGAGCCGATTTCGGGATAGCAAGATTATGACTATTAGTGATCGCACCGTCAGTAAAATAGCGCCTAACACTCGACTCAGAAATCTGTTGAGTGCTTTTTTCTTTTAGCCATTGATTTGGATTAAAACTTACGGCCATTGAAAGCGTTTTTTGTTGATACAACAACAGTTGTTCAGCCGCCGAACTCGGAAAAGCTTTTCCTTGTTGCCATAAATATGGATGTAACTGATCTAAGTATTGCCATAAAACGGGTAATAACTCTTCTTGAGCTTGTGTTGTGGCTGACTGATACAAACGTGGGTCAGCATCAGTTAAGTCGACTAAAAACTGCTTTAAAAAAGTAGTCCCATGAAATTCAGGCGGCCGGGGATAAGTGACTGTTGTTGGGTTGTTTTTAGCAATTTCTAACAACGATTTTGCGTTGACTTGGGGTTGTTGATAAACCCCATCTTCAGCAATCAAATTAAATTGACCAATGCCCCAAGGCACTTCAAAACCATGCATAGGCTCACCAAAATCGACTGTGATAGGCAAATTATCGACTGCTAAAAAAACAGCATTGGGAATGTCTGACCATAAATTGCCAAGTAAAAAACCTTGCTGCTTCAGATACGCAAAATTCTCACCGTTGACCCACATTAAATCAATCGCACTAGTTCGGCCATTTTCAGCTTTAAGTCGTGACACTGGCTCAGAAGGGTCAGTGACTTTTACATGAATTAGTTTTATTCGATATTGCTGAGCGATTTCCCGTGTGGCCCAGCGTAAATATTCATTCACCGCCTTTGAACCGCCCCAAGCGTATAAATAGACCGACTGACCTGTGGCTGCTTTTAGGGTTTGTTGCCACTGGGCACTGTTTTCGTCAACAGTAGCGACAGCTTTTAACGCTTGCTTAGCATTAGCCGTTGCCACAAAAAAAAGTAAAAAACATACACCAAGAACGCTGACTAAACGCTTAGAAAGTAGAGATGTCATTTAACCGCCAGTCATAGTCTAAGTAACGAATTTTAAAGTCCTGTTTTTGTAGCCAAAGCAGTTGCTGAGGATCATCAGCGATATCTGTTCGATAGGCTTTAATAAGATCATTGAGACTATTAAAACCCTGTTGACCCTTCTCAAAATCTTCAACATACCATTTGAAAATAGAAGAGAGCTTCACACGATTATCCCTGAGGTTGATAGTGTTGCTTTGATCATCAGATAAAAACTGTCGCATTTGATCATCAAGCTGCTGATCCAATTTGTCAGCAACAAAGGCTTCGTTTCTTAAGGGCGGACAACTTACTGCTGCACACACCACAGCCGCATGTATACGTGGGCGTTCAAACCACACGCGGATCATGTTGTGTTCAACATCATCTAAACTGCGCTTTTCATCAAGCAGAGTGAAAAACGATTTTTTCCATGGGCTAGAGAAAAAACTGCCTAAATCTTTTATCGACTCTGCTTTGCCAGTTTGAAACTTGACATAGTTTTGATTAATCAGCTGTAAAGTAAAACCGTTATAGGCATTAATCAAAAAGCTAAGTTGCTCATCACCCGTCCATAACTGGTAGTCACTTTGTTTGACTGAGGATAACGCGTTCAAGTATTGGTTTAACTTTTCAGGTTGCTTGTTGAGCAGCCTATAATCTACCCGCGTTTGCTTTTTATTAGGCGACAACCTCACCACATCACTCAACACCTGAGTGAATATTGAATGTTGGTGGTCAAATGCATGGACAATAGCTGAGTTCATCAGCAATACCGCCGCAAACAAGCAAGATAAAATTTTTCCATTAACAAATTTATCCTTCATTTATTGACACTCACTTATGAACGACGCCAAGTATGAAAGCGCTCAACAAATGCCAGTAATTTTTCAGGTGCGTTAGCCTTTTTCCAGTTCCCTGCGGCGTATTTACTTGCTTCTGCCATAGTTGGGTAGATATGAATAGTACCGAGTATTTTATTCATACCGAGGTTGTATTTCATCGCTAGAACAAACTCAGCGATGAGTTCTCCTGCTTGCGCCCCTACTATGGTCGCACCTAATATTTTATCTTTACCAGGAGGAGTCAGAACTTTTACAAATCCACGAGCATGGTCATCTGTTAATGCACGGTCTAATCCGCCGATATCATACTTGGTAACTTCGTAAGCAATGCCCTGCTCTTTTGCTGCTTGCTCGTTTAAACCCACAGTGGCAATTTCTGGGTCGGTAAAGGTTGCCCACGGAATAACCCGATAATCGACTTTGAAGGTTTTAAAGGGCCTAAATAAGGCATTCACCGCTGCATACCAAGCCTGATGAGCTGCTGTATGAGTAAACTGGTATGGACCCGCCACATCACCAGCGGCCAATATGTTTGGATATTTAGTTTGTAGCATCTCATTGGTCACCACGACTCGGTTGGTTTCAATGTCCAACTTTTCTAAGCCAAAACCTTTTAGGTTGGCTATTCGCCCGACTGCTATCAATATCTCATCAAACGGCAATTTCTCTTGTTTACCGTCTTTCTCTAAAACAATAAATTTACCTTCAGCAGTTTTTTCGATAGCAGTAGCGGTGGTATTCAAACGCACATCTACACCGTCTTCGATCAATTGATCGAACAAATACTGCGCTGCATCTGGGTCTTCTTTGGCGAGCAATTGCGGCAACATTTCGACTTGCGTTACTTGTGTGCCTAAACGACCGAATGCTTGAGATAACTCACTACCAATCGGCCCACCACCTAACACCACCAAACGTTTAGGCTGCTCTGTTAAGTCCCATAAGTTATCTGCGGTAAGGTAATCTATATCTTTCAAACCCGGAATAGGCGGCACAAAGGCACTGGCACCAGTAGCAATCACAATATTTTTAGTCGTAAGCGACTGAACCCCATCTGCAGTTTGAATATCAACTTGCCAAGGCGACACTATGGTTGCGCTGCCTGTTACTACTTTTACCCCGAGGGACTCATAACGTTCAATAGAATCGTGTGGCTCTATAGTTTTGATCACGCTATGCACTTGATTCATTACCGCTTTAAAATCGACTTCTGGTGCTTGATAATTCACGCCTGCATTGGCAGACACTTTATGTGTATGCGCTAATTTACTTGCATGTAATAAACTTTTTGAAGGTACACAACC
>Ga0209712_10004867_pt1 | contig 10590 bp, 8 predicted proteins | sample ArcOceMetagenome_FD_187443 | JGI IMG/M metagenome (GOLD analysis project Ga0209712, IMG submission 187443) | Marine eukaryotic phytoplankton communities from Arctic Ocean - Arctic Ocean - Greenland ARC118M Metagenome (SPAdes) (version 2) | ecosystem: Environmental > Aquatic > Marine > Oceanic... | reverse complement strand
AAAATTCTATACACTTGTTTTATTCTAGTTTCTATTTAATCTTCTTTAATCGCAACTATTAACATTATATAAAATAGAATTTAATATTTTGAACTATTAAATGTTTTGTTTTTATCTTTTTTTTTTGATAAAAAAAAAACAAAAAAATCAAGACTTCATATAATTTTGGAAACAATTACGTTTTGTTACGCTATATTTTAGGAAACATTCTAACTAGTTAAGATTAAGTTGAATTCCCTTTTATAATTTAAAACTCCTTAGATTATGTATTGCTAGACCCCTAAAATATGGACGCTCCACTCACCTATTGTTTTTCCAAAATTTTATGAGGTCAAAGAAAATATTAATGCAAAATGCATTTTAATTTAAACAAACTGAATTTTTGTTTTTTGTTAAAAGATATGATTTTTGAAATTGTTCTACATCTAGTATTATTCTGTTTTTAAACTTCTTATTAAACTCATAAAAGCAATTATTAGAAACAGTTATTTTTTCCACTGAAGTAACCAATTTAGTTCCTTTTAAAAGAACAATTAAATGGTCTTTTTCTGTGTAAGAGTTTTGGAGTTCAAAAACCATTTTTTTATCATTTATTTCGATAAAACTATTGTTTGCGATGTATGTTGAAATACATAAAGCTGTCATTTGTTTTATATTACAATCGTCATTAAATTTAAAATGATGTAATTCTTCTTTTTCAATTACAAACCGTAATGTTAATTCCTCATTTTCTAAACTATATTGATATTCTGCAATACTTCCTGCATGTAATAAGGAAGTAATATATATATATAAACTGATTGCTAAAAATTTCATAGTTATCTTATTATTAGCTTTTTAGTAATCTGTTGAGTACCTGCATCAATTTGAATAAAATAAATACCACTACTCATTTTATTAGTCATAATAGTTTCTTCAAACTTTTTAGAGGTATAAATAATTGCGCCTGAAACACTGTAAATTTTTAGTCCTGTAATTGTAGAAGTATTAAAATTATTTGCAAACCGAAATGTAATATATTCATTTGCAGGGTTTGGAAATAGTGTTAAAACAACTTCTTCATTTTTAAAATCTTCAATAGATAGTGTAACTGTGCTACAATCTGCAACAGCTGTAGAAGTTGGACAATTAGGACCTATTTTAAAAGAATTATCAACATACATCCCTTTTAAACATCTTGGTATATATGGCCAATTATCAGTTAATACGTAATAATAAGTTCCATCAGGAAAATCCGGTGTTTTTCCAAATCGTCCACCACATTCATCTAAATCAGAGTTTGCATTTACATATTCATAATCTTCTACATAATTACCATCATAATTACCATTTGGTGCTGTAACTCCATCTCCAGGGCGTGTTCCTGCTTTTAATTGAAAACCACTACTAAAGGTAGAAATAGTACTGTTTGTATCATTTGGATCAGAATATAAATATTTATAATAAATAGGAAAACCATCAGCTGCATACCCTAAAAGTGGTGAATGTGAAGTTCCATCAATATTTAAATCATTATTAAAATAATCTGTTGGAATATTATGATAATGATAACGGCTTACATTGTTTACATGTCCGCCATTTAAATCCATATTTAATTCAAAATCTGCTTCGATATGCCAACCTAGATTCTCTTCAGCAGTATTTGGGTTTGTAAAATAGAGTCTTGCAAAAGGAGAATAGTTTACACCTTGTTCTGAAACGCCAAAAATGGTTCCTCCTCCACATTGTTGAGATAATGGATCTTCTATAATTTCGGTAGCAGTTGTTGTTAATTCTGGATATAAACACATAGAGTATTCAAAATCTTGACCTGCGATTACATTATTACCGCCAAAAGGACCATATTCATGCGTAGGAATATTATTAGTATATACTTTTCTAACATGATCTACAATATCAAAACAAACAGCATTTGTAGTTTCATTTGCAAAAATGGCTGTGGGATCGCATACGGAAGAAGTTTCTGCTACGTAAGGGTCTGTTCCATTGGTGAATTCGGTTAAATTATCGTCTCCATCATTATCAGGATCATCGTTTGGACCATACGTATAAGAAAGTAATTCTCTAAATTCCCAAGCATCATCTAATCCGTCATTATCTACGTCTGGTTCAGCACCTGAAAAATTAGCATGACTTGGGTCTAAAGTAGGCATTGTAGCATTTACTTCTTTTAAATGATCCCTTAATTTAATGCATAAATCTTGGGTAATATTAACTTGAGAAGCAGATATATCATTGGTTTCTCCAATGTCAGCTGAAAGATCATATAAAGAAATGTTTCCCGTTTCATATGTTACCATGAGTTTGTATTGACCATCTGCAACCGCAGAACGAGGAGTTTTATTTGGATTCATGTCATAATGTGGCGAATGGAAATAAATAGGTGCTACTCTATTAAATGTATTTCCTGTTAATAGAGGAACCAAACTTTGTCCATCAATATTAGCTGGCAATGCTAGAGGGCTTCCTGTTAATTCGGCTATGGTTGGAAATAAATCATATTCAACTACAGCTTCTGTATTATAACTATTAGCAGTAATATTTGGCCCTTTTATAATAAAAGGCACTCGTATTCCTCCTTCAAATAAAAATGTTTTACCGAAAGATAATGGAGTGTTATCAGTAAGGTTTCCTATCTGTCCGCCATTATCCGAAATTAAAACTATATAAGTATTGCTATCAAGTCCAAGATTTGTTATTTCTGCTAATAACTGACCAATGCCATCATCTGTATCCTCGGTCATAGCACCATACTCTATATTTGTATGAAGAATTCCCAATGGTCTTTGAGATGGATCATTATAAAGATCAATAGTTTCTTGTCTTGCTTCTACATCATTATGTACTGCATAATGTGAAAGTTGAAGTAAAAACGGAACACCATCATTAACGGCATCTTGAATAAAACTAATAGATCTATTGGTGAGATCAAATATTTTTTTTGGATCTACCTGTACTGTACCTCCTTGATTACCATTGCTATTATTCGTATTACCATCGTTAAAATCAAATCCATTACTAGATGGGCTTGATGATGCTGCACTTCCTAAATGCCATTTACCGAAATGCGCTGTTCTGTAATTCAGACCAGTTGATTTTAACCATTCAGCATAGGTGGTATCCGCACCATCTAAAGCTGTTTCAGTAGTCCCTTCAATCAGAATTTTCCCTGTTGCGATATCATTATCTGTACTGGTAAAGTTGTTTCGGGCAGTTGTTCTACCTGTTAAAATACTAGCACGAGAAGGTGCACATTTAGGTGCAGGAGCATATCCTTGTGAAAAAGTCATTCCTGCTTGAGACATCGATTCCATTTCGGGTGTAACGTAGAAATCACTTTTAGAGCCTGAAATAGTAGCATCCATTTGAACTGAAGATCCAGTCCAACCTTGATCGTCAACAACAATAATTACGAAATTTGGTGATTGAGCTGATACTTGATTAAAGAAAAACAAAAGTAGAAACCCAAAAGGAAATAATTTGTGTAATTTTAAATTTGACATGTATAGATGATTCATAAGGGTTAAATTTTATTCTTTATTTGATGGGGTAAAAACAGTTCTAAAACCTAAATGTTCTAATCCTGTATTGGTATTTGCTGCTATTCTTGCGGAAACTCTATAACTTGTACAATAAGATTTATGGCATAAAAATGAGCCTCCTCGAATTGTTTTTTCCGTGGCGTTTAAATTATTTGGATTATTGGATTTTTCTGGACCAAAGGGATTTGTATTTAGTTTAGATTTTGATAATAATTCGTAATAGTTATAATCATACCAATCTTGAGTCCATTCCCAAACATTTCCTGCCATATCATAAAGACCATAGTCATTTGGCGGAAATGATTTTACGGGTGTTGATTTTTCAAATCCATCTTTTTTTGTATTATTCGTAGGAAAAACACCTTGCCAAGTATTTGCGTTTTTGTTTAATAACGCATCGTCGTCTCCCCAAGGATATATTTTATTTTTTAATCCACCTCGAGCGGCATATTCCCATTCTACTTCTGTAAGCAATCTTCTTTTAGCCCATTTGCAATAGGCTTGAGCATCCTCATATGCTATATGCACTACAGGACTATTTTCCTTACCATCAATATTACTTTTTTCACCTTGTGGATGTTTCCAATTTGCCCCTATTTTCCATTTCCACCATTGAGAGTAATCATCTAAATTATTTACACGATGCTGTTTACAATGAAAAGAAAGAGATCCAGGTTTTAAAATAGAATCATGTGGTTTTGGTGTATCCTTTGGAAGTTCTTTTTTTATTTTTTTCCAATCTAAATTACGTTCTGCAATGGTAATATAACCTGTTTTATTTACAAACTCTTTATTTTGCTTATTCTTAACTTCAGTAACATCCATCCAAAACCCGCTAACCTTAACTGTGTGTTTTGGTTGTTCATCTTTACGTGTAAAAGTATCTCCTTTCACAGCACCTCTATCGTATATTCCTCCAGGAATCCAAACCATTCCTAGAGGTTTTTTTTTAATTTGTTTTTTATCAACATCTGATTTTTGTTGATTACAGCTAATGGAGACAAATAAATAAATACAAAAAATAATATATGTGCTGTTTTTCATTTAAATTTCTAATTCGGAAAATAGAATTAAATATAACGCAATTTCTTTAATCATTTGTTAATTTTGTGTCGGGTTTTTCTTTGGACTCTTTTTTAGTTAAAAGGTTTAATTTACTTTAAAAATATTTTTATAATTTTCTTTATAAGCTATAAATAAAAAAATATTTAAACTAATTGCAATTAGAGATCCACCAATTCCTCCTATATCTAAAACTAGATGAAATAGAAAGGCATTCAGCATGATTGAAAAAATAACGATTAAAGATAATGGCACGAACTTGTTGAAAATTAGTAACAATCCTACAATAACTTCTAATATCCCAACAATTGGCATAATATATCCTGCTTTGGAGAGTGCTCCCATAAATTCACCTGCTTGTTCTGTCATGCTCGGTAAAGGATTAAAATTTAAAAATCCATTTAACCCGAATACTAAAAGGAATATTCCGAAAAAAATTCTTGAAATAGTTGTTGCTTTGCTCATTTTTATTTGTTTTAATTATTAGATAGTTACTTTTGGTAAGTCAAAGATGTAAAGTTCGTAACAATAAAAAAAGAGCATAGAAATAAGTAAGGTACTTACCTATTGGTAACTTTTGCCTAAAATTAAAGGATACAAATGGAAAAAAAAGATGAAAATAATTTATTTGAAGGATCTTGCCCTATAAAAACTGTATAAGACAGATTTGGTGATAAATGGTCTTTATTAATATTGGAAAAGTTAAGTGATGATTTTTCTCAAGTTGATAGTTATTGTTTGCGTTTTAATGAATTGCATAAATCCATTGGAGGCATTTCTCAAAAAATGCTAACTGTATCATTAAAAAAATTAGAAGCTGATGGTTTGGTTTTGAGAAAAGTCTACCCCGAAGTTCCTCCAAAAGTTGAATATAAATTATCTGAATTAGGAAAGAGTTTAATTCCATTAGTTTTTAACTTGGCTGAATGGGCATATCTAAATCAAGAACAAATTTTAAAGTCAAGGCGAAAATATAAAAGGTAATGTTACAGTTATGTAATTGAAAACTACATTTTACGATCCATTTCACACACATTACACTTCCCTCCTACGTCGTCGTGTAATAAGTGTTCCATTAACATTGCAGAAGAAACTTTTAGAATAATTTTGTCAAGAAACTGTAGAATAACTTTCGCTTTTAACCAAAGCTCAAGTAACATAACGCGGTACATTATAGTACATTTATGTAGTGATTTCTGTATAGCCGTATTTCAGGCTATTTACACATAATATCAGATATAATGTCTTTAGACTTATATCGATAGCTATTATGTTAATAGAAATTATGGGTTATTTATCGGAGTTCTCATTTATATCTCAGCTGTTTTGTTTGTCAATTTCATGGTCTGGCAATTTTATGAATACACGGAAATAAGTATTTTAAAGAAATGATCCACTGGATTGATTCTTTAAAATAATATGTAAAATTGCCGCTTTCAAAAAAGGCTCGATTGTTTTATTAAAAATAATTATGCTGCGCAGTAATTTTTTTAAACACAATTTTCCAACGCTTGCAACCGCACAAAAAGCTAACATTTTTAGTTTGTTTAGAACTTTGTTATTCTATAATAATCCGTTACTATTTTTTTCTAATACCATTTTTGTAAACTTCCCACAAGAGCATAAATTTTATGAAATCGAGTTTTTACGAGATTCACGAACTCCTTTAAAGTTTTTGCAAATAATTAAAAAAGTGAGTAAAAATAAAATTCTATGCACTTGTTCTAATATAGCATTTGTAAAACATTTTCTGGCTTTTAGAATTTAATAAAATTTAGAGTTGTAATTAGAAATTGTTAGTTTTAATAGTTAATTATTATCTTTTTTTCTTGATAAAAAAAGAAATCGACTTTAGGAGATTCGCCAATAGGCAAATCCTAAAAGAGATTCACGAACACCAAAAAATAGTAACGCGTGAGCTAAACAAAAAAATCAAGGCTTACATACTCATGCTCTTTAAGAAAAGGTCTTGCAGACCTTTTTAGAGTTTGATGGCTTGCCGCGCTGGAGAAACAATTACGGTTCGTTTCTCTATATTTTAGGCTATTTTGCGTTAAGAAAATATCTATTAGACATTTTTAGAAAAATACGATTTGAAACGTGATTTTAGTTAAGCGTTGTATTCAAATCCAATCATCCACTGGATAATTGGATTCGCATAGCCTAAAATATTACGTTCCACTCTCCTATTGTTTTGCCAAATTTATATTAGGCCTTTTGCCAACGCTTCATCTGGGTAAAAACGTGTTAGGCTATTTAACATAATAAACTACACTTTAAGTTTACTAATCATCTATTACTTATTATTATTATTATTATTATTGTTTTATATTTGATCAAAAAATAATGAAAAAATATATTTTAATCTTATTATTAGTTTCTTTTTCAGTTTTTTCACAAGAACCTTTTGAGCCTGTAAAAGAAATTTCCTACGGAAATAATAATCACACCAATAGAGATTTCTTAAACCTGACGTTAAAAGATGATACAAATAATATTTATTTAATAGGTGCTACTGAAAATGATTTTACATTCAGTGATGTGAAAATTATTAAACTAGATAAGAATTTAAATCTCATATGGGAGAAAGAAAAGTCCTTTGATTTAGCAATTTCTTATGATGGCATTATGGGAGCGCATATTGATTCCAATAATGAATTAATTATAGTTTGTAGAGCTGCGTATACAAGTTATAAACAAACTTTTATTGTTATAAAATATGATGTAAACGGAAATTTACTTTGGGAATATCCAGTATCAGGTTCATCTCCTTTTTTATCTGACCTTGTAAATCATTCTTTGTCTTCTTACAGTTCTTTTTTAGACGTTTCTAATAATATTCATTTAAAATATAAGCCTGTTGATGGCACAAATGAATATTTTTTCATTACGATTTCTTCAGTGGGTGAATTAATTAATAAATATTCATTATCCGAACCTTTTGATGGTGAAGAAGGATATGGAATTCCTTTTAAGATTTTAAATAATGATGGAGTTTTCAATGTTATTACTAGTGAAGACATTGTTGTTGGTGGTGATATAGGTGTTGATAAAAAATTTAAACTTTTAAAGTTTTCGGACTCTTCTTATGAAAGTTTTAATATCGAATTTGATTATGATGCAAGAGATTTTTTTTGGAATGGTTTTGCAGAAGATTATACAATAATGAAAAAAGACAATAATAATAACCTTGTTTTAATAACTCCTAGTCCTAGTAGATATAAAGATTATGGAATTTTAAATGTAAATCCAGACGGGATAGTCAATTATTTTATTCTTCCTGATAATTCTCAGGATAAATATCCTTTGGAGTTTGGTTTCGATAATGAAAATAATTTAGTTATTATTAGTAATAATCGGAAATCTAATACCTCTGATACCTTAAAATTAACTATTCAGAAATATAATCAAAACGGTGATTTGATTTATGAAACTTCAAAGAATTATACTGGTACTTTTGCCGTAATAAAAAATTCTAATTTTTTTGTTTTAACGGATTCTAATAAGATAATAAATGTAGATTTTGATTTTAATATTATTGATGAAGTGCAGTTGAACGACATAAATACATATAATTTTTCCGTAAATGATATTCTAAAAATAGATGAAAACTATTTTTTAAGTGGTCAAACAGAAGATATTAATTATAGTGGAAGTGTTATCATTTCTGAAATAGATATGCTTATAAAAAAGACTAATAATGTTAATGAACTAAATTCTTTTAGATTTTCAGGAAATGGAACTTCAAAAGTGAATTTTAGAGAATTAGTTGTGAGAGAAACTGATTACCTAATGTCGATTTCTGAAAAAACAGGTCCTGATAAATATGGGTTAGGTGGCTCTATTTCTCCAGAACAAAAACGCTTTGTTTCTTTAAATAAAAGTGATTTAAATATTTTAGACAACAAAATTGTCCCTTTAAATGAAACTTTAACGACACCCGATTACACTAAAAATCTAACAACGACATACACAGAAAATAATGGTAATAATTATAAATATATAATAAGTTCTGATACCACAAAGGTATCTTTATTCAAAAACAATATACTTCAATGGGATAGAAACTTAAACTTATATAAAGATCCGTTAGGTGATGGAATTACAAACGATGATGAATTTATTTATGATTGGAAAGTCAATAATAAAGGTGACTTTTTATTGACAACTTATGTTTATGGTTTACAGAGGTGTAAGTTATATAAATACTCTCTTGATAATGAGTTTAAAGAATTAGAGTTCGATGAGCAGGTTGTCATTTTACAACCACTTACAAACAATTGGATTTTTACTATGAATAAATCTGGTAATATAGCAGTGTATTCTGATAGATTAACATTGATTAATAAAGGACCGGGATACAATCAAATGGAGGAATTTGGATTTTATGTAAAAGAGAAAAATAATCAAATTCTTTTGCATAAACATTACGAATATGGTATGAGAAGATTTGATCAATTTGGAGAGATTACAGATGATTATTATAAAATTGCTTTAGATGTGCCTCTTGAATCAAAATATGATAATAATTTTTTAATTATTCCTAGTGAACAAGGTACATCTATTTCTATTAGTTCAGAATATGCTTGGTCCAGAATAATACTAAAAATGTATGACCTAGATGTAACTGATACCTTTGCTCCTATTTCTTATGCTGATGATGACTTGGATGGTATTGCAAATAATATTGATGAATGTAGAAATACACCATTAAATGAAGTTATTAATGAATATGGTTGCTCTTCATCACAAGTATTGAATACTTCAAGTTATGAAATTAAAAATAGCCAGATTAACACCTATCCTAATCCAACAAACAATATTATTAATTTCAGTAAACTTGCTAATAATGAAATTTCTTTAATAGAAGTTTATGATTATGTTGGCAGACGAGTTTTAACTTTTGAAGATAAAACGCTGATTGATAATCAAAAAATTGACTTAAGAAATCAAAAAAATGGAATTTATTTCATTAAATTCTATTTTAAAAATAATGAAAAAATTTATAAAAGAGTAGTTAAAATTAGTAAGTAATTACTGTATAAACCACATTCCATACACATTTCACTACGCTCCTATCGTCGTTTCGTAAAAAGCGTATTTATGCGCCTCTTTCCTATTTTATAAATAGGTACGCATGAACCCTAAAGGGTTTCATTACATTTTTAAAAAAAGATTTTAGAATAAAAAAAATAAAGAAGAATGGTGTTTTTAAAGCCTTTTACCAAAGCAAAGTAACAGTACGCAGCACATTATAGTACATTTATGTAGTAATTTCTGTATAGCCGTTTTCCAGGCTATTTACACATAATATCAGATATAATGTATTTAGAGGTATATCGATAGCTATTATGTTAAAAGAAATCGACTATAGGAGATTCATGAACTCCCTTAAAAAACAATAAAAATAGCATGAACTAAATTATGGGTTATTTATCGGAGTTCTCATTTATATCTCGGCTGTTTTGTTTGTCAATTTCATGGTCTGGCAATTTTATGAATACTCGGAAATAAGTATTTTAAAGAAATGATCCACTGGATTGATTCTTTAAAATAATATGTTAAATAGATAATCAAAACCTTTACTATTCATCTTTCATTATTATCTTTTTTTCTTGATAAAAAAATAAATCGACTTTTTAGGAAATTCGCCAATAGGCAAATCCTAAAAGAGATTCACGAACACCAAAAAAAATAAACGCGTGAGCTAAACAAAAAAATCAAGACTCACATACTCAAGCTCGTTAAGAAAAGGTCTTGAATACCTTTTTAGAGTTTGATGGCTTGCCGCGCTGGAGAAACAATTATGGTTAAATTTCTATAATTTAAACCTTTATTGTTAAGAGATTGTCCTGTGGTCATTATTAGCTAAATACGGTTTGAAACGAAAAATGAGTTAAGTGTTGTATCCAAATACAATCATCCACTGGATAATTGCATTTGTAAAGTCGAAAATATTACGTTCCTCTATCCCATTGTTTTGCCA
>Ga0209712_10004864_pt1 | contig 10592 bp, 9 predicted proteins | sample ArcOceMetagenome_FD_187443 | JGI IMG/M metagenome (GOLD analysis project Ga0209712, IMG submission 187443) | Marine eukaryotic phytoplankton communities from Arctic Ocean - Arctic Ocean - Greenland ARC118M Metagenome (SPAdes) (version 2) | ecosystem: Environmental > Aquatic > Marine > Oceanic... | reverse complement strand
TGGCGAGCCTTGACAACCCCTTCTATTTGGACATTTTCTGCGTTGCCTCCTCATCAATGTGATAAACAAGAATAACAAATCTTATATTAGTGGAAACCTAAACAAATATGAATTTACATCTTTCAGTAAAATGATGGAGTGCAAATGACAGCTTTAAGTAGTGTCTTAATTTTATCCTGCTATGATCAAGCCCTCACTATATTAGGATCAAATAATGCATAATGTTTTCTTCAAGGGTCGCATTGAAGTGCGAGAAAAATATCAACGTTTTGGTTATAACACCAACAGGCAAGTGAAATTAGGCAGCGCAAACTCTCCGCTAACTTTACTAGTTAACTCAATGCAGCGGAAAAGAGAAATAGAGTCGATATTGTTAGAAAATTCTCTTGTTGCAAATATCGAAGTCAATGCAAAAGAAAAAGAAAATATTATTGAGCTAGACACTATTTTAAATAAACCTACTCCTCAATCATCTCTCCCTAAACTTAATCGAAATGATACTTGTTTTTGTGGTAGTGGCAAAAAATTCAAAAAGTGTTGCAGTGTATGACGTAACTCTACGATTTATTATTTAAAATAATGGTTGTTCATAGCTTTTGTAAAAGTACTGAGAATAAAAACTAACACAGCAAAATAACACAGCAAGTTACCTAAGCTTGAAACAACAGCTTCACTCCCCCAGTGTGTTTCCAAGCAATATAAACTAGGATAAATAAACCGCTAATAAAAAATAACAACATGATGTCACCTACTTTTTGTTAGTTTGTAATCAAAAACAACAATGGATAGATAGGGATATACACTGCTAGTTTTAGGCCAGAATAGTTAAGTTACTGATTTCAATAATAAGCTCTAAAATATAAGTACGGTTTGTCTGGCAAGCTGCACGAACACGAGATTTAAGTAGATGATCTCCAATTACATTCAACTAGTTGTTAATGGTTATATATATTTTGCCATTAGCCACTGTCTTTTGATTGAATTGAAGCAACTTACATAATGGAGGCTTAATATTCGTATTCTAAATGGGTTACTTTAAATATCTGATACTCCATGACCAATATACATATTTTGACGAAGCGCCTCTGGATGAGCTATTTTTGCCAACCACATCAGCACATACAGAATTGGCATAGTTGTTCATCCTGTTTACATCGCAAAGTGATAATAAAGGAGGGTTTTTGACCGCAAGATTAGAAAAAAAGATATCAATCAAACCAGCTCCTTATCGACGAATGTATGCTTAATGTAAACGTCGAAGATTTCAAAAAAACACTTGAAAAAGTCAAGCACACATTATTGACTTCCCAGCTTATTAACAAAAACTGAACTAATATTTAAGGCATACCAATGGACAAATTCATGCAAGCTGCAATCGAAGAGGCTCAAAAAGGACTGGTCGAAGGTGGGATCCCAATCGGTTCAGTGATTGTGCATAACAACAAAATTATTGGTCGTGGTCACAACCGAAGAGTCCAAAGTGGCAGCCCAATTTTACATGGAGAAATGGACGCGTTTGAAAATGCAGGTCGCCAATCAGCACAGACCTATCGAGAGTCAATTATTTACACGACATTATCACCTTGTGCAATGTGTTCAGGGGCCATTATTTTATATGGAATAAGCCATGTAGTCATTGGTGAAAATCACACGTTTTTGGGAGAAGAAGCTCTTTTAATTGCTCGTGGTGTATCTGTAGAGGTATTACAAAATCAACAATGTATACACCTTATGCAAAATTTTATAGATACACATCCTCAGCTGTGGAACGAAGACATCGGGGTGTAAAGACAAGTAAAGCAACCTTTATGTATGTAATTTCAAACTCATTGTTAAACATATTTAACTTTATGTTAAATATAATATATAATAGTTACTCTTTAATTTAAGAGTAACTTGTATGAACATGTCTTTTAGGGAAAAAAGCATTTGGATTTCATTGATCTCTACTCTGCTGATTTTTGGTGACTATTTTTTAAATGTAATAGCTTTAGCTAACCTATCTGAAGCAGTCGCTAAAACCACAGCACTAGAACTATCAATTCGCGCTTTTGTTCTCATCATTATTGTTGAAATAATATTTCAAACAGTGCTTGCGTTGAATAATCACAAAGCAGCTAACCTTGGTGCTGATGAAAGAGATAAATTGTTCGAATATAAAGGTAACAACTTTGGCTACACTGTATTAGTTATTGGTGTGTTATTGACATTAGGAAGGATGGTCTCGCTGGAAATAAGCCCGGAATTTATTGAACAATTTAAGGTACTAAACATCCCATTCTTAACTGCACATATTTTGCTTTTCAGTTTCATTCTTTCTGAAGTGGTTCGATTCTCTGCACAACTTTATTATTACAGAAGGTGTGATTAACTTGGCTACACTTCCTATTAAAAACAAAATTCGTGAGCTACGCTTTTTTGCTGACGAAATGACGCAGCAAGAGCTAGCAGAGTTGGTTGGAGTAACACGACAAACGATCATGGCCATAGAAAAATGTAAGTACTCACCAACACTAGAAGTGGCCTTTAAAATTGCTGAAATATTTGGCCAGTCCATTGATGAAGTTTTTCAATATCAATCGGTATAAGCTTTAAGCCGATTACTTTAAGTAACAACTCGGTGCTAACCTTTTAAATATCAATTCTTTGATAAAAAAATGCTACACAAAATACAGAATATTTTTTGCCTCACTTAATGATGTAAGCGCCAACTTACTTGCCAGTCCAATTAACCTTGTACAAATCACGCCTTCTGTCGAGATAATTTCTGACTGAACCTTCATTGCGGAGTTGTGTCAACCTGTCCAAGTCCAAATCGACAATTAAGGTCATTTCTGTATTTGGTGTGGTTTCTGACACGATTGCATCATGTGGGAAAGCAAAGTCGGAGGGTGAGGAAACAGCTGATTGTCCATACTGAATATCCACATTATCTACCTTGGGAAGATTACCCACACTACCGGCAATAGCCACATAACATTCGTTTTCAATTGCCCTTGCCCGTGTACATATTCTTACTCTAAGGTAGCCATTTTTAGTGTCTGTCCAAAAAGGGATAAAGAGTATCTGGATTTCTTGATCGGCTAAAATTCTACCTAACTCTGGGAATTCAACATCGTAACAAATCAGAATACCTATTTTACCAAAGTCAGTATCGAAGGCTTGAAGTTTGTCCCCCCTGCATGATCCAATCTTTCTTCTCATGAGGTGTTGGATGCAACTTATATTGGCAGTCTATTTGGCCATCGCGATGACATAAATAACTTATGTTATATAACTCATCATCCTTAACAACTGGCATTGACCCCACTATCACATGGATATTATATGACACGGCCAACCGAGACATTTCAGTTAAAATTTCGTCGCTATATATCGCTAAATTCCATATTGCATCGATTGATGTTTCGGCGGGTTTGATGCCCATAAGCGGCGCATTAAAAAACTCAGGGAAAAGTGCCACATCACATTTGTAATCTGAAAGAGCATCAATGAAATATTCAGCTTATTGCAATAATTCAGCGACATCGTGAAAGTAGCGCATCTGCCATTGTATACAGCCAATTCGCGCAGTATTTCTGTGGCCACCAAAAAGCTTGGGAGATTCAGCGTTATAATAAATGTTATGCCATTGCAGAAGAGTGGCGAACCCCATCGAGGCTTTGTCTTCTGGTAGATAAGCCTTGAGTATTTGTTTCACCTCAAAGCCGTTTGATATCTGAAACGTTAGGATAGGGTCAAATAAATCTTTAGACTTCACCGCCTCGATATATTCATAGGGTGTCATTGTAGCCGCGTGCTCAGCATAATTGGGTATTCGCCCACCAGCCATAATTGATTTTAAGTTAAGATTTTTACATAGTTCTTTTCTCGCTTCATACAAGCGACGTCCTAATCTAAGGCCTCTATACTCAGGCGATACAAAAATATCCACACCATATAACACATCACCTTTTGGATCGTGCGTACCTAAATAAGCATCTCCTGTAATTTCATCATAAGTATGCTTGTCACCAAATTTTTCATAATCAACGATAACCGAAATAGCAGCGGCAACGACCTTACCCTTGTCCTCAATACAAATCTGTCCTTCTGGAAAAGTATTAAGCTGTGCCTGATAATTTTTTAGCGGCCATGCTCCTCCCACTTGTAAGTAGACTAGGACCATTAACTCCTTCACATCCGTATAATCTTCGGGAGTAAGGTATCTCAACTCTAGTTTATGTGTTGTATCTTCAATGCTTGGGGTTGGATTGGTTTCTCTGTCTTGCATATCGACTTCCCTAGTTATGAATTAAAAAGCATTTTCTTGAGTGGGACTAAGGCTACAAGGGATTGATATTTGCTTGGGCATTGTATGCTACATATAAGGTACACCAAAAATATAATAAATCACTATGGCGTATTTATCTTTTATAGATACCATATGGCTTAGATATTAAGGAGATTAAAATGGTCAGCCAAGAACAGCGGGAAAGTGCATTTTTATGGTTACTTGACCGACTTAAGGAAGGTCAAGTGGCCGTGCCGATTATTGCCAGAGATTTCACCTCTGAAGATTGGGCTTTCGTATTTGAAGGGCTGCCTAAAGACCTACGATTTGAGTTGTGGCAAACACTCAGTGAAGATAAAAAATCACCTATATTGGCTGCCATGCGAGACGATTCTCGTGAACAACTTATGTCGTTGCTATCTAATCAGAATATTGAAGATCTTGCCCTTGCCAGTACCGCAGAACACTTAGTCGAAATACTTGATGTACTTCCCAACCGAATAGCAAAAGGATTAATTAAGAAGCTTAATGCCCCAGAGACGGACCTAATTGAAGAGGCACTAAACTACTCGGATGGACAACTAGGCCGTTACGTTAACCACGATGTGTATACAGTCAATAAAAATGTGTCTGTAGGCGCATTACGAGAAGAGTTAAAAATTGAAGCCCTGCCGGCTTACACTGACAGTATTTTAGTCGTAGACGATACAGGCCACTATTTAGGACAAGTTGATATTAATCAATTATTTACAAGCGAAGCTAGTGCCCCGCTTATTCTGGTGTCTGAGTTTTCAGATCACGTATTAGCGGCAGACTTAGAACTGTTCGAAGCTTCTGAAGCAGTAAAAAGCAGTGGTCGCTCAATGTTACCTGTTATTACCAAAGAAGGACGATTACTCGGACGATTTTCTGTCAAAGATGCAATTGACGTGTACCAAGAATATTATGAAGCTCAGTTGTCATATATGGGACGCGTAAACGACGAAGATTTATTTGCTCCGGTGTTTACAAGTTCAAGACGCAGGGCTGTATGGTTGGGGATCAATCTATTAACAGCTTTTGCCGCTTCAATTGTTATTGGCATATTTGACGAAGTGATTACACAAGTCGTCGCATTGGCTGTGCTTATGCCCATAGTGGCAAGCATGGGTGGCATTACAGGGAGTCAAACACTGACGTTAACTATTAGGGGTTTAGCCACAGGACAATTGGCCACATCTAACCTAAGGGCTCTTGGGAACAAAGAAGTGTTAGTTGCCTTTTTCAATGGTCTACTCTGGGCCTTAGTTGTCTCGGCAATTACCTCCCTGTGGTTTGATAACCCATGGCTGTCTGTCATTATTGCCGTGGCTTTAATTGTCAATATGCTTATTGCTGCCATTGCAGGCATAGTGATCCCCGTACTACTTAACAAAATGGGGATTGATCCTGCCCTTGCTGGCTCCGTAATACTTACGACATTGACAGATGTGGTTGGTTTTTTTGTATTTTTAGGATCAGCATCATTACTTTTGGTTTAATAACAACAATGGTGCTGGTCAGCACAATTGTTGTTCATTATAATCCGCGCGTTTTAACCCTTTTGATAGACAGTAAATATTATGCCAATAACTAAAAAGTGGACCATTGATGACTCGGAAAATATATATCGGGTAAAACGCTGGGGCGCTGGCTATTTTGAAATTGGTCAAAATGGGAATCTACATGTCACCCCCGATCCATCAAATGCCAATATGCGAATTGATTTCAAAGCAGTAGTAGAAGAAATAAAACAAGAAGGCATTCAATTTCCTGTGGTGGTGAGATTTCACGATATTCTTCGCTCGCAAGTGGCATTGCTGAACCAAACGTTTCAAGAAACGGTTAAAGAGGCTGAGTATCAGGGTGAATATATGGGGGTATACCCTATAAAAGTGAACCAGATGCGTGAAGTAGTAGAAGAAATAGTCGACGCTGGTGCACCCTTTAATTATGGTTTAGAAGCGGGATCAAAAGCTGAACTTTTGACAGTCATGGCGCTTAATACCAATACAGAGTCACTTACCATACTCAATGGATACAAAGACCAAGAGTTTATGCAGTTAGCTCTATTAAGTCGCAAGTTAGGTCGAAAAACAATTGTGGTCATCGAGAAATTTTCAGAACTCATTTTACTGGTAAAAATTGCTAAAGAGCTGGATATAATGCCTATAGTTGGTGTCCGCTCCAAGATGACGGTAAAAGGTCGAGGCAAGTGGGAAAGTTCTGGTGGTGATCGAGCTAAATTTGGGCTAACCATCAGTGAGATAATCAATGCAGCCAGATACCTTGAAGAACATGGTATGGCGGATTGTTTAAAACTTTTACATTTTCACATCGGCAGCCAGCTGACCGACATTCGCGCGGTAAAAGAATCCATCACCGAAGGCGCAATGATTTACTCTGAGCTACATAGAATGGGCTTTGAATTAGAATACGTTGACGTTGGGGGGGGCCTAGGAATTGATTATGATGGTAGCCAGTCAACCAATGACTCTTCACGAAACTACAGTATGCAAGAGTATGTGTCTGATATTGTATACGGCATGAAACAAGTGTGTGATTTAGAAAATGTTCCCCACCCAACCTTAGTGAGTGAAAGTGGCAGAGCCATCACTGCCCACCATAGTTGCGTAGTCACTGAGGTGGTGGGTGAAATAAAGGCACACGGATCCGGTATCGCTACTCTCCCAGTAGATGGTGAACATATCTTAGTGAGCGATATGCGAGAACTAGCAGAAATTATTGACAAACAAGACAATTTACAAGAAATATTTAATGATGCCTCGCAGTTTAAAGAGCAAGCGTTAAACGCATTTAAGTTAAGGGTAATATCACTAGAAGAACTCGCCAAAATTGAAACGTTATACTGGCAAATTATGGAAAAAGTACAGCTTCGTATCAAAGACGCCGAATTTGTACCTGAAGAAATGCAGGAGATTGACTTCGCGTTGTCATCTCAATATCTGTGTAACTTTTCAGTATTTCAATCTGCTGCCGACACATGGGCGATAGACCAAATACTCCCCGTGGTACCCCTAACCAGAATGAACGAAAAACCCACTATCAATTGTTCTCTAGTAGATATCACCTGTGATAGCGATGGGAAATTAGATCAATTTATAAGCGAAAAAGGTATTTCAAATGTAGTGCCCATGCATCACCTAAAATCAGGTGAAGACTATTATTTGGGACTATTTTTGACCGGTGCCTATCAAGATGTTATGGGCGATATGCATAACTTATTTGGTCGTTTAAACGAAGTGCATATATTTAGTCATGACGAGGATCCCCAAGGTTTTTACATTGAAGAAATGGTAAAGGGTTCCTCGGTTGAAGATGTATTATCTATTATGCAATACCACCCAAGCTCGATGGCCAAAAGTATTAAGAAAATGATCGACACGCACGTTGCCAAAGGGAAAATGAAGCCACGAGAGGGAGTGAAGTGGACAGATTTCTATGAAGATTGTCTTAAAGGTTATACCTACTTAAAAACCTAGTACTGAATTCCCTGCATCTAACACTCATTTATTTTGGATAGTGTTAGGTGCTGTTTTGATTGAGCCAGCAACCAATCTGGTTTGTTCTAAATGCATAAAACAGCGAGCCCAAAAATCAGGGGTAAACTCATTGATTAAGTTAGACTCTGCATTCATTAACATTACATAACCCACGCCATATTCAGGAGAAAAGGCTATATCTGCGCGGTAACCCTGTACCCAACCACCATGATAATTAAGGGTATGTCCTGCAAAATCATAGATACGCCAGCCTAATCCATAGTGGGCATCCGACAAAAATTTACGCCATTGACGTCGATGTACTTCTTTTTTAGTTTTTGTCAGCGGTGTGGTCACCTGAGAAATCAACTCTGCAGAAACGACGCCTGGTGCCTCCCCCAAAAGTGCGCGCATCCAAATAACCATATCCCGCATACTTGCGTTTACCCCAGCGGCTGGAGAATATTTGTAATAGTCATCTCGAACCTTAGTCGAGCGCCAGCTATTTTTTGAAATAGCGACATGGGGTTTTGCCCACCTGGCAGATGACTCTAAGCCTGCTTTACCCACACTTGCATGAGGCATGTTTAACGGTTCAATTAAGGTATAAGTTAAGGCCTGTCCATAAGAAGAGTGATGTTGCTTGAAATATCCATCTACCACTGCAAACAAGGTGTTTTGATAAGTATAACATTGCCCTGGCTGACACAATGGCTTCAGATCTGAAAGCATTGTGAGCACTCGCTTTATTGAATAATCGGCTTCAATTAAATTGTCATAAGCATTAGGCGTATAACCACTAGATTGCCCAATAACATGCCGTAATAGCAACTCACCGCCTTTCCCTTTAACATGAGAGAATTCTGGTACCACTTGCGCCACAGGCATTTGCCAGTCTAATTGATTTTGTGCAACGTATTTAGCCATTAACATAGAGGTAAACGTTTTTGATACAGAGGCCAATCTAAATACAGTATCGACAGCAATAGGGTCGCCTGACTTGCTCTCTTTGCCATACACCACCACAGAAGCAGGTTTACCTTTCTCAATATAAGCAAATGTATACCCAGGTAAGTTCTGTTTTTGTGCCTTTAGTTGAATATCTTGTGCAAATTTTGTTAACCATTTATCTGCAGCAATACTCTGCTGGCTGAACAAACATAAAAGTAGTAGAAACCTTATAATAGACTTAAACATGAAGAAGTTGACGTTGTGTAGGTTTGGCTAGTATGTGCAATAAACCTATCATTATATAAACAAAAAAAGCCACATTAATCCTATAATTAGATTGGGGTGACTAAGTTACATTTAGCCAACACTGTCTATTATCCTATTTATTGGTACTTGGGAGCAACCATCATTATGAATAGTTAATGCAGGACATAGCAAAATAACTATTAACTGCCGCTTTTGTCCCACTCACTCTATAGAAATCGCTAGAATCACTATATCACAGGTAGTAAAGCACAAAATAATGAACACTGATTATCAACAAGCTAGGCTAGCAAGAGATCCACGTTTTGATGGCACTTTTTTTATAGCGGTTAAAACTACACATATTTTTTGTCGACCCATTTGTCCCGCTTCTGCTGCGCTTGAAAAAAATGTCGAATACTTTCAGTTAGCACAACAGGCTATGTTAGCCGGCTATCGGCCTTGTTTACGTTGTAGGCCTGATAGCGCACCCCATTCATATGCTTGGCAGGGGGTGAATACCACGGTGCACAGAGCGATGCGCTTACTCAGGCAAAATAGAGAATTAAACATACAACAGATAGCCACTAAGTTAGGTATAACAGCACGTTATTTTCGGCAGCTTTTTCAGCAACATTTAGGCTTAAGTCCAAAACAGTATCAATTATTTGATAAAGTTTTATTTGCTAAACAACTACTTCATGAAAGCAACTTACCCATTGCACATATTGCTCATGCTACTGGTTTTGCTAGTGCTAGGCGTTTACAGCATAATTTTAAAAAAGTGACTGGGTTCACACCCCAACAAATAAAGCAGAGTAAAAACAAGCAAGGCGAACTTATTAGTCTTAGGTTAGCTTTTCGGCCACCTTTCAACTGGGAATATATGCAATCTTTCTTCGCGTTGAGGGTGATTCAAGGAGTCGAGAATATTACTGAAAATTGTTATTCGAGAAGCTTTATTACTGGAACAGATAAAGGCTGGTTTAGCGTTTCACCTGTTAAGAATAAGCATTATTTAAAGGTAGAAATAAGTCTACCTAATATCGAAAAACTGACGAATGTTTTAACAAATATTGAACGAATATTTGATCTCAACGCAGATACCAACACCATCCAAACGCAATTATTAAGGTGCGGTGTCCCAAAAGACACTATGGTGACGGGATTAAGAATACCTGGTGTATGGGATAAATTTGAAGCGGGTTGTCGTGCCATTCTTGGTCAACAAATATCAGTCAAAGCGGCCATTCGCTTATTATCCCAATTAACCCAGGAATTAGGCGCAACAGAAGGTAACAAGGTGTATTTCCCAACACCTGAAGCTATTGCAAATAGTGACCTTAATTTTCTCAAAATTCCTTATAGCCGTAAGCAAACCTTGCGGCTATTGGCGCATCATAATGTCCATTCATCAGACTCTTCAGAATCATTAGTAGATGATTGGTTAAGTATAAAAGGCGTAGGACCTTGGACTATAGCCTATGCAAAAATGCGCGGACAATCTTCCCCAGATATATGGCTTAACACCGACTTGATTGTTAAAAAACAACTGGCAAAATTAACAATCGATGCGGAATTAGCACGTCCATGGCGAAGCTACC
>Ga0209712_10004863_pt1 | contig 10594 bp, 7 predicted proteins | sample ArcOceMetagenome_FD_187443 | JGI IMG/M metagenome (GOLD analysis project Ga0209712, IMG submission 187443) | Marine eukaryotic phytoplankton communities from Arctic Ocean - Arctic Ocean - Greenland ARC118M Metagenome (SPAdes) (version 2) | ecosystem: Environmental > Aquatic > Marine > Oceanic... | reverse complement strand
AGTTTGATGTTTGATGTTAAGTTACGGTACTCGTACATTGTAGTTGTCTCTGCGTCCACCACGACCACCACGACGGTTGAAATGGAGCTTTTGGCAATGATCTGATCAATGATTGATTGATTCTTCGTTCCATTCACTTATTTTTACTTGCTTGCGAGCTTGTGTTGTGCTTTTTACGACGTTTTCAAAAACCGATTGCGCGCGCAAAATCCTTGAACCGGTTTGACGATCTCTCGGCCACACACACACTCGTCGTAATGCAATCAATATCACCAATCACATAGATACCGAAATAACAAAAAGATGAAACTATTGGATATTTCCCTCTTCATCGTGGCATCATGTTTATGCACTCCGGAAAGTGACGCCTTCGCTCCAAGCAGGTCGTTGCCGCAGAACATCTTCAAAAGAACAACAAACAAGCACAATGCCAAACAAATCATCCACATGACCACTACCGATGAATGGACGAGTATTATAGAAGACTACACTGGCACCGGCAAGTCACCAGTTCAAAAGAAAGTGCTCAAAGAAGGAGAAGGACCAGTGCCCACAAAAGGATCCACTGTAGAGATTGAATATGTCGGCGTTTTGGGAAGCAGCCAGGAATCTTGGGAAGTTGACGACGTCATAGAGTGCTGGTTAAAGAATCTGCAAGGATTATATGATGCCCTGGCTGAACCAATGCGCGAGAATGACGTCGATGGGTCCATACTTTTTGACGAGGAGAAATTTACCGAGGCCTTTGTTTCAGAGGAGTTGGGAGTTGCGAATAGGATCCAGTGCAAAAAGACTATAATGGCAGCAAAAAGATTAAAGGCAGCATCTGATGAGTATCCGGAGGGAACTCAATTTGATTCAAGTTTGGAAAGGGGCAAATCCTATGAATTCGTTTTGGGGCAGGGGAAAGCAATCCAGGCCATGGAACTTTTGGTTGCGACGATGAAAGTTGGCGAAAAAGCGAAAGTTGTCTGCCGCTCTGATTTTGGATATGGGAGTGAGGGGTATCGAAAGTCGACGGGAGAGGTCGTTGTGCCTCCGTTTGCCACACTGAACTTTGAAGTCACTCTCGTCTCAGCGTCGTGATTGTAGTACTTCTAAATTTAGTCGATATCCAAGCAGAATCCAGCTAAAAGTATCTAAGTAATGTTTGCCCCCGGATGACCATTGTATCCGGATTCTTAATTTACATCATTTCTTCTTAGGCAAAAGTTTTTCCAATGGTGCTTGAAAGAGAGGCTCCAAAATTGTGTAACTGCTCCCACCGTCATGATCTTTATCTGTATGCTTTCTTTTCAAACGACAGTGATAAGCTCCCTGCTTGTTGTTCTTGCACCTTGCGCAAGGTCTGCACTTCGCATGGTTTGAAAAAGCTTTACTGATATCAGGAAACGTCTCGCCTGTAGACCCAACAAAAGACCCGCTGTGGATACCAGTCCTACTGGCGTATACAGCAGCTTTGATAATTGATTCTCGCAGGGCATCTGCAACTGAGTCGCCCTTTTCCATTATTTTCTTGAGTTTCATTGAAGTGCTTGTGGGCGTTGGACCGACCCCCGACACCTTTTTTACTTTGGCTTTTGATGTATTATGAGCATTTTTTGATGACGAAGGCGTGCTTTTTGTGTTTTTCTGGTTATTCTTTGAACTTCCCTTTTGCTGGTTTTCCTCATTAGGATGTAAGGTTCCATTTCCAATTCGAGTGGATCTTTCTGAAAATGCCGTTGACCCAGAGCATGTTGACGAAAGACTCATACCACTGATATTATTCAACCCGACGACACCAGGTGCAAGTGGTCCTACGAATTGAGGATCAGCAACATTATTGCTCAAGAGACCAACATATCTTCCTCCCTTGGAAAAGCTAGCTGGATCAAGATGCGCAACGAGGTATCGTTTTTCTTCTTGTATACAGCTGTAATGACTTTTCGACGAAGTTGAAAAGCCCGGAGATGAATCATCTTCCTCTGAATTGTCAGTATTTGAATTTCCGTCAGACCCTGCCAAACAAGACTTTGGGATGGGGACCTCGGGGACTTCAATCAAAGGAGTAGGTACCGGACGGACAGGTGCAGGTCCGGGATCCTTCAGCTCTTTTTGTTGCAAGTTCTTCATTTCTATTGAATCGCGTTCTGCTTCATTCTTTTTCGTCTCTGAACCTTTGTTTAAGGATGATTTTGCATTCAACTCAATATCACCACCATCAGTCTTGAAATTGTTGCTATTATCTTCTTGACCATCATTACTGTTCTTCTTCTCTTCGTCGTCCTCTTTCTTTTTCTTTGCAGCCGCCTCTCTTGCTTCCCTCCTGGCCTTCTTACGTTCAAAAGACTCCTTTACCTTAGACCATTCATCCATGGCATCTTCGTAGGCATCCATTGCATCCTCATTTGCCTTCTTTTGTGTATGATAAATCTTTAGAATTTCTTCACGACGTCGGACCTGAGACAAATAATCTTCCTGACCATTTTGAGATCTTTCTATAATCAAAGACTTTGGTATCATATCTTCAAATTGGTGCGTATAACTGCTTGATCCAGCGCTCTTTACAACCAATTGATGTAAACTGTCCATGAGAACTTCTCTCCCTATTCGTTTGTTCACCCGGTCCATATTCTCTCCTCTGTCATGATAATCTACAGTCCGATTCCACAGTTCTTTTGGAACTAATTCAATGCCTTCCAGCAATAAGTTCGAATCAAACATATCATCCACAGTCCGAACAATGCTACTCCCGAAATGTGTTGCTTCTGCCAACCTTTCTTTGGTATACCCAGCCGCATCCAATGCATGATCAAACAGCAGAGATGGGGTAATATAGCCTTGATCATTCAAATCAATCTTCGGTCCACAATGTTGCTCATTTTCTTCCTGTTGGGGAAAGATGATGCTGCTCTCATCGTCTTTCCGTTTCTGTATGGAAGGAGGAGGTACTACATACAATCCAGGTGAAGAAAAAAGGGGTAACTTCCAGCAGGGTCTCGGCATCCCACTGCTGAGACGCTTCTTGGCAAAACCAGGATTACCATTGTCACCACCATTGCTAGCTGAGTGATTGGCATTCCCTAAGATTCCGAATGAATTCTCTTTTTTCTTTTGATCCCCACTGTCAGAAACCCGATTCCGACTCCTTATCTCATCTGGACCCGGAGGACTCGTCCGAAACAGCTCCCATGCCTTTGTTTCGTCCGCTTCCTTTTGCAAAAAATCTAGAAACCTCCCAACTTGAGCCAAGCTTCTAAATTTCTTTTTTAGAAGCGGCGAAAACCAATACCGGTCGGTATGTTTTAGACCAGTCGTACGTTTGTAATGTTTGATTGTCCAGCCGGCCGGCAGAGAATCTGCGGGTCCAGCGTGGAGAAGGATGCGTTTTTCAGAGGCGATAGATGGGGTTAACAGTGTTGGTCGAGCCATGGACGGTTTGAATTTCTTAGGTTTGTTGGGTGATGAAGACGTGTTCTCGTTTGGCGATCTTGAAGACCCAGTTTCTTGCATTGGCACTGCTTGGACAATTTGTTCATTATCATCCAATTGTGATGGATCTGTGATTGTGGCTTGGACTGCAGCCTGGCTTTCACCAGTGTCATCCTGATCCCCTTCGCTGTCCTCGCCAGGATGTTTGATCATGGATATGTTAGGATATTTTGAAGTAGGAAGTTTTCTTTTCTTACTAAGAGGCAATTTTCTTCGTTTCAGCAGAGATAAACCCGGTGACGTGCTCCTCCTCTTCGTCGCAGATAATGACAGTCCTGGTGATGGGGCCCCTTTCGTAGTTGATAATGGCATAATTTTGTCTTCTGGTTTTGTTAATGATCGTGGTGTCGCTATGGACACTTCATTCCTAGCTACGCTATTATCTTCATCAACAGGAACAGCGACAGAGATAGTAGCATCTTCCTCATCAGCCTCAGAACCAGAGACATCGCTTTCAGATTCCATGGCGCTGGCAGTAATAGCCTTATCATTACTCGTAGGAAGGGCAACTTTAACTTGATCATCAGTATCTGCAACCCCACTAACTGTATCAACACTAGCTGCATCATCATCAACTGAAGATTCTTCATCAGAAGTCTCTTCGTCATCGATGTCCATGTCCATGTTCATGTTGCCATCTGCATTCAGAAAAATTCTCGGATCTGCCATTTTGAATGTAGAAAATAATCGCCGTCATAAATGGAGTCAGTTTTCGCTCTCTGTATTCCATACTGAACAGAGATTAACTGACGCCAGACGCTTTCGCCGGCGGTAAAACTCCATCGAGCGGTGTTCGCGTCGCGGTGAATTCGATTGGTGGTGTTAGACGCAAGACGCATCATCGTGAGAATAATTTTGTCACTCCATGGCGTCTAATTACCTGCACGATAGGGATAATTTATAAGCTGAAGAAAGAAGGGAATAAAAAATAAAATGAATGAAGAATCTTCGAAATCATCATCAATCATGAAACACATTTGAATAAAAATACAATCTTGAAGAATGGTGACGGGAATTGAAAGTGAACTCCAATGGAATCGAATCAATTAAATGGATGGAAGTAATGCATATATACTTCGTGTAGTTTCATGTTATTTGTGAACTGGCGAATGAACTGCTGTTGGTGTGACAAAGGAAAAAGGTCGAGCTTATCAGCATTGAAAGGATAAGAAACTACTAATTTTCCAGAAGTTAATTAAGAAATGTGTATCAGACAAGTAAGTTGAAAAGTCTTCGAAGGTAGTGTTTTCTGAGCAAATGCACCACGAAAATACAAACACACAAGTTCTTTCAACGAACTTTGAACCAACCTATCCTTGTATGAAATACCAGGATTCAGCGTAGTATTTTACCGGTATGTGTACCAGGAATCCTCCTTTTCAGTATGTACTGAAAAAGCCTTGGCTCAATATTAAATTAAGATTGAAATAGTATATTATTCTTACAGTTTTTTCATTTGTTTGATTCTTCTTCGTGGAACTTGTTGCCTCGGCGACGAATGACTCTCTTCTGGTGCCTAAACCATTAAATCTGTGCACTCTACAAGCAGGATTCCATAGTTTCTCTCAAAAACCGTAGCAAATTAGAGTGGTGTTCTACCTCCACCTCCCCTCGAAAGAGGCTGGTTCTGACTCTTCCATCCAACAGTACAAGGCCTCTTGAACGCACTCTTGCCTCTGGTGTGATCGGCTCTTCCTTCCTTACCCTTTGATCCACCAACTCTAAATTGATCAAAGTCCTTATCTTTAGGTGCTTCTTCATAAACTGTGTCATCCTTTTTAAACAACATCCCCCCGGATGGTTTGATTTTTTCGACTTGTATTCCCGCCATGGTCTTTTCGAACTCTAGCTTTGCCTTTCGGGCAGCGACGAGGGCTGCTACCTGTGCAGCACGCTGGTCGTAATCATTAGAGAGTGGTGCTGTTGTGGTCATGGTAGGCGGTTGATTGAATGAGGCGTTGGGACTTCTTGGAAATTAAAATGAGGAGGTGAATGCCCCATGATGAAAATTGACGAAAGGTGGCTGTGCTCTTTGTGTTTAAGCTGATAACCCAATCGTTCCCGCATTTTCAATAGAGTGCTAAATAAATAGAAAGTCGACATTATCATACTTTCTACTCCTGTATTACTACTTCCTGTAATCAAATGCGTTCAATGCGATGCACTCTGCACTCTGAACTGTTTTATTAAAAGTTGTGCATGAAACCTTCTTACAACCTCAACTCAACGTCTTCTCACTTAAAAAAAAGATATAGGAGGCAAACCATCCGAACGATGAAGATGAATCTACCAACAATGGCAGGTACTTCATTTGGGTACTTGTACATTGCCCTTTTAATTAGCATTGCTGTTCTTGTTCACGGTGTTGAGCATGATGCTATTGATACCGCGAGCATGGACATGGACACGGACGCAGACATGGAACACGTGTGCCTACCAGGAGACCAAAGATGCACCTCGGGCGATAAACTGGCTGAAGCTGAAATTGGCATCGATACTGTTCATGTAGAAAATTTCAATGCTTTTGATTACGACGACGACGACGATTATTACCCAGACGCGAACGCAGTCATTACCGAAGTTGAAAATGACAATGACATTGTGGAATGCAAAGATGAAGATGAACGCTGTGAATTTTGGGCTTCGCATGGCGAATGCGAGAACAATCAAAATTATATGCTTCATGGTTGTGCAAAGAGCTGTAACTCATGCCCTGAAAAAGTTTCGGTAAATTCTTATGGTGACGATCAGGAGTGCCAAGGTGATCGTAAGGAAGAACTCCTTGAAATGGTGAAGAAAATGGAGACATACATGGCAGATGTAGTGTCTACAAAAGAATACGATAAAGTCAGGGCAGAATGCAAGAATCGTAATAAATTGTGCGCGTACTGGGCACTCATTGGCGAATGTAAGGTGAATGCCAAGTACATGCGTACTCATTGTGCTCCAGCCTGCGAAACTTGTAGAATGATTGACTATGATTATCGCTGCCCACCAGACCCCAACGAAAAGAATGCTTTGGAAGCCGGTGACCTGAATAAAATGTTTACACGCATCACTTCAGAGGTGGAGAACGTGACTGTCCTTTCCAAGCCAAATGACGAGGAAGCTTTAGAAAAGAGGATGTCGTCCAAGAAATGGGACTCGCCTTGGGTGAGTAGTGATCTTCTAATTGTGTCTTGAATTAATTAAATTCAAATTCGTTTGATCTAATAGCATCCTCATGAATGAATCCAACGTTCAGGTAATTACAATCGATGACTTCATAACCGACGAAGAATGTGATAGGTTAATCGAACTTGGAGGTAAACAAGGATACGACCGCTCCACAGATGTTGGTAAAATGAAATTCGATGGAACCTTTGAAGAAAAGACGTCAAAGACAAGGACGTCACACAATGCATGGTGCACCGAAGAATGCTACAAAGACGATTTAGTACAAAATGTATTAGAAAGAATTGCCCAATTGACGGGGATTCCTGACCAAAATAGTGAATACCTACAACTCCTGAAATATGAGACTGGCCAGTTCTATCGTGCTCATCATGATTACATTGAGGCCGATAAAAATAGACAACCGGGACCAAGGATCCTGACGGCATTCCTTTATTTAAACGATGTACCTGCTGGCGGTGGCACCAATTTTCCAGATTTAGATTTGACGGTCATGCCTAAACGAGGCCGAATTCTTCTTTGGCCCAGTGTTCTTGATATCAATCCAAGCGAGAAAAACTTCAGCACCACCCATCAAGCTCTAGACGTGGAGGATGGATTGAAGTTCGGTGCAAATGCATGGATTCATTTGCGAGACTTTAAGACGCCTTATGACATTGATTGCACTGGTTAAAATCACATCTTTTCTCGTGTAATCGATACCACGCTACAGATACGCTATGGTCGATTTGCCAAAATACAATTACACATAAACTACAGGGCAGCAACAATCTTTTTTATTTTGAATGAATTCAGTGATTTACTCCCATTGGTTTGGACTAATCTTTCAATCATATCCGTATTTTGTATGCAAGAAAACTCGAGAGAAGTGTTAGACATCATGAGATCTTCCTGGGGCTGCACTGGTGCTACTACCGGTATGTACCAGTATGTACCCCTATTGGATACACGCAGTTATACAAGCTACAAGAACCAAGAAGAAGAAGAAGAAAGAATAACAAACCTTTTTCCAACCAAAGATCATAGAGCCTCCAGCAGTATGTACTATGTATTTCCGTCAAAGCCAGGCCTCCTTCTTGTGTTAGATTAGAGCCTTTAATGAAAATCCAAGAACATAAATTCAAAATAAAGCCTGATTTCAGATTGTCCGTAAAACGAACACAATCTCATATCATTTGAAATCACCAGCACATTTCTATAATCATATTTGCATCCGCATCACCATTCATGTGTATTTCATCTAAACAATGTTGACCACGCCCTAAGAGCCCGATTTTTACCACTTTATCGAGTGAAAGCAAGTGCAAATGAAGCGCTCCTTAAAGGTATACCGTGCACAAAAATAGAAAATAGGAAAGATAGTACTACGCGCGTGTAGGCGGGTGACAACTGAAAACAAACACAAGCCAGGAATTTTTGATATCAGCTGCTGTACAGTAGCCAGCTGCCTCATGCTTCTATTTGCTTCTATCGCTTGCTTCTATTATGAAAGCTTTTGAAGATATTTGCGGTTTCTGGTTTGATCCCTCCATTCCTTATCCGACATGGACTTAGTAAAAAAATATTTAAAAAAGACAACTTTCAACTTGGACTATTCTCCTCCTTCTCTTCTTCTTGAGAGCCACCACGTCGTTAACCAGATGCCATCATTTTATGACGTCAAAATACCGAACCCCAATGCCGCAATAATCACCCGCAATGACGGAATTTCATGAAATTTCGCTTTCTCAAAGTATGTTTCCTACCTTGAACTTCTTGTTGTTTCCTTCAACTTCGAATTCTCTTGAAGAGAAAACTACGAGTACACAACTCACAACTACTACAACTTCTTGTCTCCAAGTAAAAGCTGAAACGCCTTTATTCAAACGCGCTATTCAATGATTTCTTCCCTCCTACCCAACGTAATTGAGTGTGTACTTGGAAGTTCGGATGCTGCGAAAGAGAACGAAACGGAAGTTTCCGCAGCATTGTCATCATCTTCAACACCGAGTCCCGCAATGGTCGATGAATGCCCTTCTCCCGAGAAGAGCTCTTTGAGTGACGACGAGCAACATCTTGATGCAGAACAACGCCTTGCAAGAAGTAGAGACCGCAACCGCGAACATGCTCGTCGCACTAGGCTACGAAAGAAACAGCAACTTGAGGCGCTACAGACAAGAGTGAGGGAGCTACAGGAAGAGAGCAAACTTTTGAAACAAACTATTGAAGAATGCTCCATTGCCTCGATTCTTTTAGGTCTTTCATCTGGCGAAGGTACGGAATCTGATGATGATCTTGACCTACAGGGAATTGAAAGTGTCATGTCAACAGCTGCGAAGGAGAAAACTTTCTTTACCGTGACAGGAAAAAGGAAGAGATTTGTCTCGGACGCTGATATCAACCCGGCACCAATGAAGCTGAAGATTAAAGGAAAAACTACTTTGGTAGGCGGACCATCTAATAAGGCTCAAATCAATTGGAAAACTGGTGTCTATCTTGATGATGATGGCGTGCAACAACAGCTTACAGCCGAAGAACTTGAGGAATTGCGGTACGTAAACCCTTGTGTCACCCCTGTAAAAACTTGATACAATTCACGATTTCATCACTAACAATATATACTTTTATATTCCATGTTCAGCCGCGAACGCAATAGGATGCATGCCAAAATGACTCGTGATCGTAAAAAGTTATTCATCTCCAGCGTTGAAAACACTATTGCCGATCTCGAAGACAACAATAAGTGCATGCGTGATATTCTTGCGAAGCAAGCATTGAGGCATTCTGAATGTGTCACACCCGATCTTTCCCCAGTTTCGGGAAATCCCGATTCAATCCCTCCCATCTCAGTTGAAGTGTCAACTTCCAAGGAAGCCTCATAGGAAAACATCTGTTAGCAAATTCTACATGTACAATGACAACTATTGCACGACCCCCAACCAACTACGAAAAACTACTATCATATTCTGTAAAACAATTCTGTTCCCCAATACATTCATCTAAACATCGGTACCCTATCCATACTGTACCACATGTAACACTCTCAAATTTTCATTTCGCACCATAGCCCATGCAGTGAAAAATCAAGTTCTCCGAGTTGCAAAACACGTCCACGCTTCTATCTAGATGCAACTCTTGTTGATAACTTTACGCTGTAAACTAATTGTAACGTCATTGCTATCTCACAACATTTGATATAGTAATACTAAAAGCCTTTCTCACTTTTTAAATGCTATTTTTCCAAAAATGCCTGATCCAGAAGGTGCATGATGTTCTCATTCATCAATTCAAGACGATGCACTTCTGTTTCAAGTGTTTGAACTCTACGATGCAGACTGAAGACATATACCATAATTATGGACACACATATGACGAAGCAATTGATGCCATTGAACCAATATTCGTAACCATCAAAATCAAATCGAAATAAATTCGTTCTTGGTGTACCTCCATTGACGCCGGATAGTTTGTTGTCTCCTCCCCTAACCGTAGAATTGACCATATCCAAGTACAATTCGAACCAGCTACTAACACCCTTCCTACTTGCGCTAATTATTGTCTTTTTGATGAATGCAATGGGAGGTTTTTCATTAAAATGCATGCGAAAGCGCACACTTATAACAACATGATCACCTCGGGCTTCAATAATCCATTCATCTTGCACCTCAAAAGAATATGGTATTCCCTCCGTTTTTAAAGTTTGATTTAATACTATGCCATATCTGGCATATTTTCGACAAACTTGCTTTTTTTCAACGGGCACAGATGAGGGACCAAATCTTGCTTTTCGCTTGTGAATGTACGTCATTGTGCGATTGCATTCGATATAATCGTCTTCTTCCATGCTAGAATTTTTGGGATCCCACGGACTAAACTGGACGTTCTCATCTTTAACAATAGTTTCTTGAAATGTTGGCATAGAGTGAGGAGCACCATCTACTATGAATTTATTGTAGTAGTCCATGAG
>Ga0209712_10004862_pt1 | contig 10594 bp, 8 predicted proteins | sample ArcOceMetagenome_FD_187443 | JGI IMG/M metagenome (GOLD analysis project Ga0209712, IMG submission 187443) | Marine eukaryotic phytoplankton communities from Arctic Ocean - Arctic Ocean - Greenland ARC118M Metagenome (SPAdes) (version 2) | ecosystem: Environmental > Aquatic > Marine > Oceanic... | reverse complement strand
TTAGGCTATTTGATTGCTCGAAAATTACCCTCGCCAATCTTCAATCTGGGGTTACTTGGAATTTTGGTTTTAGGTTATTTTGCCAAAACAATTACTCGGACAGCAGACTGGAAAAATAGTTATACTCTAAATGTATCCGCTGTCAGGAACTCACCAAATAGTGCTCGAGCAAATCTCTACATGAGTACTGCTCTGTTTAAAAAATATGCCCAACGAGAAACAGATAGAGAAAAGAAAAAAGCCTTATTGCAAGAAGTGAAATTCTATGTTGATCGATCTTTAGAAATTCATCCAAGTTATGGTTCTGGCATAAAAATGCAAGTAAAAGTAGCTACCGATATTTATAGATTGGATAGCAAGATTGAACCACTTCTACAAACTTTTGAAAGCATTATCAAGATGCAAAAAACGAATGAATCTGTTGATATCTATTTGAATCATTTTAAAAGTAAGAATTCCTGGACCAATGAGTTAGCTGCTTTCAGTTATAAAATTGGGTACCAATATTTTTTCAAACAATTAGGTGATCGATCGACGGCAGCCAAGTATATTAATTATGGTTTGAGCATTGCGCCGAGCGATCCTTCCTTGCAGCAAGCGGCGGCTGAATTACGAGGACAATGATTTAAAAGCGATGAATTTTTTGGAGAAATACTAAAATCTCGAATCTTGAAATAAAAGATTCGAAATTTTTTTTGGAAAAAAAGAATTATTTTTTATTAATAGAATAAAAAATAATGGATAATTAATTGATTTACAGGTGATTATGAACTTTTGGGGAAAGTGGAGAAAGATTACTTCACGAATAAGGCAACAAAATGTTTTAAATTATTTGGATAAATTGTTGCTTTTAAAAACATTTTGTTTTAATTTTGTTTTATCAAAGAAGAAACTTAGAATTTTTATCCAAAAGAAATAGTTATGGTCAATCAATCCTCCTCTAAAAAAATGAAAAACCCATTTGGAATCAATTGGTTTACGATGGTCCTTTTTGTAGTGCTTGCATTCGTATTTATTCGCAAAGATTTAAGTCTAAACTTCAATCTTAATGCACCCTTGAAAGTAGAAAAAGAACGTCCTCGAAATTACCAAGCACCTACTCAAAAAATATCTTCCCCGCAGAAAAAAAAGGAAAGTAAATTAACCGAGAAAGCTCCTGTGGAAAAAGAAAGAGTCAAGGAGACTAAGAAGGGAACTTCTTTGTTTAACTTCTTCGGAAATCCATTTAAGCAGGGCAAAAAAGGAAAAGATTTCTTAGTAAAATTAGCTGCGGTAGATCAATCAATTAAAGACGATTATCTTCAGCGGTTTGCACACGTAGCGAAAAGTGAGCAAGAGAAATTTCAAATTCCAGCATCCATAATTTTGGCAAATGCGTTGCTGCATAGCCAAGGTGGACAAAGTGATTTATCGACGGATTACCATAATCATTTTTCGATTTCTTGTGGTGATAATTGGGATGGCGGAACGGGAAGTTCAGCAGGAGTTTGCTATCGGATTTATGAATCTGCGTGGATGAGTTTTCGGAATCATAGTCAATATATTACTACTGGGAAATTTACAGATCTAGTTGAGTTAGGTGCTACAGATTATCAAGGTTGGGCGAAAGGATTAGCTAAAAAGAATTTTTCAACAGATAAAGATTTAGCTAAAAACCTGATTCGAATCATCGAGGAATATAATCTAAATGATCTCGACAAGTAATCCGACTCTTCGAGTCGTTTCCCGTTCAGCGACTCTCTGAGTCGCTCCACTAGAAAGCGACTCGGAGAGTCGCCAAACGGGAAACGACTTGGAAAGTCGTGCTACGTAACTTAGATTTGCAAAAAAAACAAATCATGAAATACCTTTCCCTAGTCTTCCTCTTTCTCTTTTTTCAAAATTGCGACACCTCGAAGTCAACTCCAAAACAAGGCATTTCCAAAAAAGAAATTTCAATTCTTTTGCCATCTCCGAAGGTAATCCCTGATCGATACAATGTAGCATTTTTAATCACGGATGGTGTATACAATACTGAATTAACCGCACCTTGGGATATTTTTCAGCATACTATTTTTAGAAAAAATATCAAAGCTATGAATGTGTTTTTGGTAGCAGATAAACATGAACCTGTTTTGACTTTTGAAGGAATTCGTTTGATGCCAGATTACAATTATTTGAAAGATGAAATGCCGAAATTTGATATTTTGGTGGTGCCGAGTGCGGAGCATCATTTGGATTCGGATTTGGAAAATAAGGCGATGATTGATTTCGTAAAAAGAGTAGGAGCGGAAGCGCAATTTGTTACTTCGCATTGTGATGGAGCTTTCGTTTTAGCTAAAGCTGGGCTGTTGGATGAGGTAGCTTCGACGACTTTTCCAAGTGATGTTCCAAAGTATAAAAAGATGTTTCCGCAATTAAAAGTCTATGATGAGATTGATGGTAAAAAAGTTTTATTTGTCCATGATGGAAAATTCATCACTTCAGCTGGCGGTGCCAAATCTTTCGAAGCGGCACTTTATTTATGCGAACATTTGTATGGAAAAGAGATTGCGAAAAGTCTGGCAGCAGGTTTGGTGATTGATTGGGATTTGGAGAAGGTGACGCACGTGATTGAGGAATAGGAGTCAGGGGCTTGGTATTTACAACATCAGTTTAGCCTGTTTGTTTATATAAAAAAGGAAAGCTCTTTTTACATTTTAGCAAAAAGAGCTTTCCTTTTTTAATCAAAATAATTATCGTAAACAAGAAGCCCCTGACTCCTGACCGAGAGCGCAGCGACCAACCTCACTCCTGACTCATATGATTAAACCGAAAACCAACCCCATGAATATTTTCAATTTTCAACGTCTCATCTTCTTTCAAATATTTTCGCAAACGAGAAATAAAAACATCCAAACTCCTTCCTAAAAAATAATCATCTTCTCCCCAAAGTGTTTCCAAAATATCAGAACGCTTGAGTACTACATTTTTATTTTTGATAAAATATTTGAGTAGGTCGGCTTCTTTTTGAGTGAGTTGACGTTTGATCGATTCGTTTTTGAGTTGTAAGTTTTTATGGTCAAAAGTGAAATCTCCAATTTTGAAAAGATGGCTCTCTTCTTTAACTACAATTTGACTTCGTTTGAGAAAAATTTCAATTTTCAAAATCAATTCCTCAATACTAAATGGCTTGGTGATATAATCATCCGCTCCCAATCGCAAACCACGAATCCGATCTTCCTTCAATGATTTAGCGGTCAAAAATAAAATAGGCACTTGTTTATTTCGTTTCCGAATCTCCTCTGCAATCGTAAATCCATCCACCCCAGGCAGCATTACATCCAAGATGCACAAATCAAAATTCTCTGTTTTTATGATATCAATTGCCTTCTGTCCATCTTCACAATAGGTTACTTGGTACCCTTCCAATTCCAAATTATCGCGAGTTACAAAACTCAAACTTTCATCATCTTCGACATAAAATAAGTGTGCTTTCATTATTATATTTTTTTAAAAGTAGAAAAAAAGAGCGATTTTCTACTTCATTTTTTATTTCGGAATAGTAATCGTAAAACAAGTCTGATTAATTTTTTCAATTGCCGAAGGCATAATTGAAAAAGGTGTTTCCTCTATCTGAATTCCATTGGAATTCCCCACGCATCCTTCAGGGGCTGGGGGTTCCACCTCAATTTTCCAACCATGCGCTTTACAAATATTCTTCACATAAAATAAACCTAATCCAAAACCTTTAATATTATGAACATCGCCCGTGGGAACTCGATAGAATTTTTGAAATATTTGAGGCATAAATTCTTTTTTGATTCCGATACCTTGATCAGCAATTCGAAGTTCTATTTTATTTTCAAGATCTCTAGTTTCAATAGAAATTTCAGGAACTGTTTTGCAATACTTAATTGCATTGTCGAGCAAGTTGTGGATGATATTGGTGAGGTGTAATTTATCCGCTTCGATGGTAGAATCTTTACTTTGGAGGTTCATCGAAATATGACCGCCAAGTTGAGTGATTTTGATTTCTTCACTTTTGACAATATCTTCCAACAATGCATTTACATTTATTTCTTCTTTGTTCAATTCAAAAGAATCACCTTCCAATCTCGCAATTTGTAACACTTTTTCTACTTGATTATTGAGTCGATTATTTTGTTCATTGATGATGTTGGCGTAACGAAGGAGTCGCTCATCTTTTTGAATTACCTCATTTTTCAAAAAAACATTTGACGAAATTTTAATAGTGGAAATTGGTGTTTTGAATTCATGCGTCATATTATTAATAAAATCTTTTTGCATTTGCGACAATCGTCTCTGTCTCAAAATTACGGCCAACGCATAGATGAAAAATAAAATCGTAATCAATGAAATTGCTGAAAATAAAATAGATAATTGCATCTCACCCATCAAATGACTTTTTCGATTAGGAAAAGTGACGCCAAAATAATAAGTGAATTTATCCACCTCCGGCAATCGCTCCGTCTTTTTTACGGGGGCAGGATTGAGGTTGTCAAAGTCGCAATAATTTCCATAAACCATCTCTTGACTAGAGCAATCGTAAATGCCATATTCAAAATCTTCGTGTAGAGAAAGTGCTTCCAATTCTTGTCTTAAATAATGTTCCAAATTACCTGCGTCGATGCTTGCTTCTGTATTGACCACATAATAATTGGAAGAAATCTGAGTCACTAACTCTTTGGACGGTAATTCGAATTGGCCTGTTTCTGCTAATTGTTCCGTCGTTTTCCGTAGGGCAATTCTGACACTTTGGTTAAATTCGGTACTTTGAATATCCCATGTTTTGAGTACCCAATAACTTTGAATGCTAATGACACCAATGATGGCCAACGCTCCTAAAGTTACTACTTGAATGATTATTTTATTTGACATGGAAAAAGGTTAAAAATACGTTCAAAGTAAAACGATTTATTTAAAAAGTAGTTGCTGTTCGTTTTTTCTATACTTCCAAATTTCTTGCTTATTTATGGTAATGTAAAATGCTTAACAACATATTAACAAGAAAATCCAAATCATTTTTAATCAAAAAAGAGAAAAAGGAAATTTCAAAAAAATCAAAGGAAAGATTAACTTTGCCTTTAATATGAGTTTTATCAAAAAAATAAACATTGCGGGTGTGCTATTTCTTTTGTTTTGGAGTAGCCAATTGATTGGTCAGAGTGGAACTAATCCCTTCGAGCTGCAACATAGAGCAGATAAAAAAACAAAAATAATAGATCCTAATAGTGATATTATTGAGGAAGTAACAGACGTAGATATTGCTACTCAAAACCCATTCAATGTAATTCGTAGGCCAGAAAGAGTGAAATCACCTGTGGTTACCCCTAAATTAGAAGAAAAATTAAAGGGGAAATCGAATGAAATTACCACTACAAGTGATAAAAATTTTCGATTTTTATTGACCTTGGCAATGTTGATTTCTTTAACCTTGAGTCTAAGTATTTATCGAGCACAAATCACTAAGGCTTATCATGCATTTACCAATGAGAATGTGATGCGCATGTTGCATCGAGAGAAAGGAACTGTCGCCTATATTCCTTATTATGTATTATATATTTTATTTCTCTTTAACTTAGGAATATATATTTATCTGCTGTCAAGATATTATAACTTGACTCCTGAGGTTTCCAATTTTTCACTATTGCTGATGACCGCAGGAATTGCAGCAGGTTTAGTTTTTCTCAAACATTTAGCGATTAATATCCTTGGTTGGGTATTTCCTATTCAAAAAGAAACGAGCATTTATAGTATGACAATGATGATTTTTGGAATCGTTTTAAGCATTATTTTATTTGTGGCGAATATCATTATTACTTATGCTCCACCCCCAATAATACCTATCGTAATTTATCTTTCCTTTATAATTCTCGGAATTGTGTACTTTTTCCGCAGTATTCGAGGGTTGTCGATCGCTTCAAAATTCTTAAATCGTAATAAGTTTCATTTTTTTATTTACCTTTGTGCCGTCGAAATAGCCCCAGTCCTGATCCTATGGAAGATAGCAACGAGTGGGTCAGGAATTCAATAAGTTTTTAAGGGATTAGGACACCTCTTTTTTAGAAAAAAGAGGATAATTTCTAAATGCAAAACAATTTTGAATGTCATCAAATAGTAAAGCAAAGGGAGAGTCTTTCCGTAAAATCAAAAGTATTTTGATTTCACAGCCGAAGCCTGAGCGATCGCCTTATTATGAATTGGAAGAGAAGTATGGTCTACAAATAGATTGGCGCCAATTCATCCAAGTGGAACCCGTAACTGAAAAAGAATTTCGAAAAACTCGAATCCGTCCGGATGAGTATACAGCAATTATTTTTACATCAAAAGGTTCAGTTGATCATTTTTTCCGAATGTGCGAAGAGATGAGAATTAAAATGCCACAGGACACCAAATATTTTTGTTTGTCTGAAGCGATTGCCAATTATCTACAGAAATTCATTGTTTACCGTAAGCGAAAGGTGTTTGCAGGGAAGCGATTAATTCAGGATTTGAAACCGTCATTTATGAAGCATAAGGAAAACGAAAAATTCCTTTTGCCTTGTTCAAATCTTGGAGCCAAGCCTGTCGTAGACTTTTTGGAAAAACATGAAATCGAATTTCAAGATGCCATGATGTACCGAACAGTTAGTGCAGATTTGTCTGATTTGGAAGATGTGACTTACGATGTATTGGTATTTTTTAGTCCTCTTGGGATTGATTCATTATATGAAAATTTTCCAGAATTTAAGCAGAAAGGTACTCGAATGGCAATCTATGGAAATGCTACTCAGAAAGCGGTTTCAGAAAAAGGACTAACAATTGATATTCCTGCACCTGCACCTGATACTCCTTCGATGACGATGGCTCTGAAAAAATACTTAGAGATTTCGAATAAAAAGTAGCTGGTCGCTTTAGCTGCCAGCTAAAAAAGAGCGTAGCGAATTTTTTTGTAAATAAATAAAGGGAGAACCCTCGACGGTACATTCCTTTTATGTTTTACAAAAAAATTCGATACGCTCTTTTTTTTTTGTAAGTGAATAGTAAGAAGGCATTTCAAAATGTCATTTTTTCAGGAAAGCGTTTTACTCTCAAGATGACTCGAAGACTGCCTGCTGAGAAAGATAGGTTACTTTATGAGTAAAGTAGCTTCAGCTTTTTTAGCGAAACGATTTTTTGAAATGTATCTCGTTTTTTACTTTCAAAAAAATCGCTACGCTCTTTTTTGGCTGGCAGCTAAAGCGACCAGCTACTAAAAATACCTCGGCGTCACCACCTTCCTACTTTTATCAATCTCAATTTCTTTATCCTTTGGGTAAGTGATGGAAAAACTAAACTCAACAGTTTTAGATTCGCCCGGTTGAAGTTTAAAACTCCATTTTAATTTCCCAGTATTTTCATGATATTGGGCACCTGAAATATTTTTTATATCGACATCAATTTCTTTTAATTTCGAAATTGGAATTTGGTCGAGTAGCTCAAAATCAACCGGTCGGTTGCGATTATTTTTAACAGTAATTCTGTAGGCCGTCGTCATTTTTTTCTTGCCTTGCATGAATTGTTTTTTAGTCAACTCTTTCAATTTCGTTCTTTTGACCAGCACTTTTGGATCACGACCCAACGAGAGATTTAAAGTATCACTCAAGTTTCGAGTATCCAACTGAGCCATCCCAATAAAACTTTTATCATAATAAATATTCATCGGGCCAGGCATTAAATCTAAATCTTCCCAGCCCACTACCTGCCCTAGCAAGAAGGCATCTTTATCCATTTTTGGAACGCTGTAATGCATGTAATCTGCTGGCAATTCTGTTTCGTTGACGAGGATAGAATAAGGTTTTCGATCAGCAGGAATGGAATAGGGTTGGTCGATTTCGAAGTCAGAACTTAACTCTGAAATTTCAATTTCTTCAAATCGAACATTACTTCCTGGAGTGCCTAGTTGATTTTTAGATTCATATTTCTTCATACTTTTATCCTGCTCTTGCTGGTAAACATTACTATTTTGAATGTTATTTAATCGGCCCTGATTATAAGCATACACCTGAGGAACATCCTCCTTGATAAACCAAGGGTTCAAAATCGGAAGGGTAGCACTTTGATTAACATCTGCTGTCGAAAGCACCACTTTTACCTCATCCCAATCAATTCCTGTATCATTAAAAGCGAGTGCTCGATATTTAATTTTAATTGGCTCAGAAAGATTTTTTACTGTCAAATCATAAATCGGAGACCAACCTGCGCCTTGAACGACGTAGCGAACTCTAAAAGTCGTAGTGACATTTTGCTCACAATTTAGCGCAAGGTAAATTTCAGATGTTGGATGTTTTCCAGCATTAAATTCATTGAGTTGTTGTTGGATTTTTCGTTGTTGTTTTTGGAATTCAGTACGATTCTTTCTGATTTTTGATAAATCAATATTGATGGCCAAAAACCGTTCTCGATAAAAACCTGCTGTAGCTTTTAGCTGTTCAAAGTCCACCGCCTTTTCTTTGCCTGACAGCTTTTTGTTACTTTCCAATAAATTTTTTTCTTGGGCAATTGCCCCTTCTTGATCCGCCAACATTTGTAATTCATCCGCAATCAATAACAAGGAATCTTGCAAAATACCAATGGCAGGATTTGATTCTTTTTTATCTTTTAAAAAATTAATTCGGCTCGTAGTAGACAACATATTGACGTCACCGCCTTCTGTCGAAATTTGAATACTCGAAGGATTCATTTTAGGCGAAAGGCCGGTGAAAACTAATTTGTGTTTTCCCCTCGGAAGGGTCACCTGATCTGTTCGAATAATTTCTGCTCCTTGCAAATGAATTCTTACTTCTTCGATGGAAGCATTTATTTCTTTTTCTGTTTCTTGTGAAAAAATAGAAAAGGGAAATATGATTCCCACAAGAATTAAACAATAGAATTTTTTAGTCAACATAATTTTTATTTTTTAGTTAAACGTAAAACGACTCTTCAAGCCGTTAAAAGAACAGCTGAGAAACATGATTCCAAATGTCCACTAAAAAATTCATAATAAAAACGGAGACTTGGTGAAGGAGTCGTTTGACTTGGTGTAGCTGGTCGCTTTAGCTGCCAGCCAAAAAGGAGCGCAGCGAATTTTTTTGTAAGAAAACAAAAAGAATCCACCAGCTCTTCAATTCTTTTATAAGTTGAATGCAAGAATGCACATTTTTTTTTATTATAGGATTATTTTCAAAAAAATCGCTGCGCTCTTTTTTGGCGGGCAGCTAAAGCGACCAGCTACAACAAACCATGATAGATAATATTCGACAAAAATTAGCACAAACGCTTCCCGGCAGAATCGCTCAATTAGATATGGCACCTGCCCTCCGCAAACATTATAAAGTTGCACCTGATGATGCCACCATCGCCTGCGTTTTAGTTTTATTATTTCCCAAAAATGGTGATTGGCACTTCTCTTTAATTCAAAGAATGGCGCATGAAAAAGATCGCCACAGCGGGCAAATTAGTTTCCCCGGCGGAAGACTAGAAGACGACGACGAATCACTTTTGGCAGGTGCATTGCGAGAAGCAGAGGAAGAGGTTGGAGTTCCGAGAGAAGATATAAATGTGTTGGGAAGGCTGACAGAATTATACATTCCGGTGAGTAATTTTTTAGTACATCCTTTTGTTGGTTTTTTGGAAACGCCCCCAGAGTTTGTTCCGCAACCGTCGGAAGTCGATGCAATTTTGGAAGTGTCAGTTGCCGAATTAAATAAAATGGAGAATAAAAAAACGAGAGATATTAGTGGTGGGAAAAATATAGTTTTAAAAAATGTACCGTACTTTGATTTTGGGGGAAAAGTAGTTTGGGGAGCGACGGCGATGATGTTGAGTGAGTTTGAGCGAGTGGTGTTTGGAGAGAAAAATATTTGATCTTTCATTAACCAAGTCATGATTACAAAACGAAAAATATACTCTTTGAATAATCTAAAAATTAAGCAAACTTTTTGGTGGGCAGTAGGTTTGCATTTTTTGCTGGCGACAATTCTCTATTTAATTTTATATTTTGTTGGAGAAATCAAGGTTCTGCCTAATGCTGAAAATATCCTTGCTGGGATGCGACTAATTACTATACCATACAGCATCAAGGTTATTTTGATTTTCAGTTGCCGACGAGTAATATTCCTTTTTTTCCTTTGATTGGTTTAATTTGGCGATGGCTAAGTTTATCGCCGATGGCAGCTGCACTTTTAAACGTCAGTTTTTTCCTTTCTGGTTTGCATTTGCTACATAAGCAATACCAATTTTCTTTTCAAACGCTTTTACTTTTTCTGTCCATTCCAAGTATATTTTTTCTGTGTGTTCCATATGCCGAAGCATTGTTTTTTTTTAGTACCACATTCGTAATTTTAGGTTTGGCTAAGAAAAAAAAATGGTGGGTAGTAGTAGGTTTATTCATTGCTGGAATGACTCGGCCTTCCGCAATATTCTTTTTTCCTGCGATTATTTTCATGGAGTTAATAGGTTTGAAAAAATGGAGATGGAGTTTTATTAAGAATGCTTTGGAGAGGATTGTACTTTATTTTTCTGCAACATTAGGGGGGCTTTTTATTGTTTTTTATATTCAATATGAGGCGACGGGAGATTGGTTGGCGTTTTTTCATCAGCGAGATAAAAATGG
>Ga0209712_10004861_pt1 | contig 10594 bp, 9 predicted proteins | sample ArcOceMetagenome_FD_187443 | JGI IMG/M metagenome (GOLD analysis project Ga0209712, IMG submission 187443) | Marine eukaryotic phytoplankton communities from Arctic Ocean - Arctic Ocean - Greenland ARC118M Metagenome (SPAdes) (version 2) | ecosystem: Environmental > Aquatic > Marine > Oceanic... | reverse complement strand
AGTCATTAATCTACTAAGCTACTCTTATCTGATCAACTTCATACGTAGTGACATGGCTTTCACATCACTCTCGACTTTTCGCTAAAGTTACTATTTATGTGCGTTATTAATTTATTTAGTCACGAGTGCCAGCTATATTCGTTAGACTATTCGCCTCTCACATTTTTGAAATAAATATGATGTTCGCACATTGGTTATCGTGTGTTAACATGTATGTTAACACATGAGAAGGGGAACTTTCTGAAGACTGTTAGACATGACAATTTTGCTGCGGCAGGATTCAAAAAACAACAGCGCAGCGCCATGGACACTGCCAACTAGTTGAATCGAACTTGACAATAAAAACACATCAACAAATCATTTCGTCATGACATTCCTCATTCGTATTTCCTCGACAAATGCAATATACTTGTGCACACAAGACAGATGTGTTAGTTGTAACAAAGATCTTTCGAAATTGAAACTGCCACGGTTCAAAATATCAATGAATGGCAGCAAGCAAGCGAATGCTCTTGTGCAATGTGACTGCAGGAGTGCGCCAGCATACAAACTACTAGAGCAGCAAAACAATACTGCGCTCAAGCATTCTTTGCGCGGAAATTGCCATTGGGCAGACTCAAATAGAACAAGCAATGATGCACAAATCCGGGCCTCTTATCAAGATGAGATGACGAAGTTGGTTACTGACAGACATAAAGAGACGTTGATGATCCAACACCACATGCAACCAGCCGCACCCAAAGTCTTATTTGCTGCATCACCTGCAGCAAATGCAGCAAAGCCATTAAAAAGACGTATCAACACGAGAACTCCACCTGCAAGCAATTTCGAAGAAAAGTGAAATTGCAGTAAAAAGACTCCAACAATTCTTCATTCAGCAACCCTTATTCCTTCGAGCGCCGCAACAACCACCTATCATTGCCGTCCCTTCTTACTTTTACCGAGACTCAAATTTCTATTATCGTCGCAGTACCAACAATCAATTTGGAGCTCAAAAGCGTCACACAAGGGAACGCACGTTATCAGCAATCGAACAACAGTTCCACCAGTTCAGCTCAAACGCAAGAAGCCCCCCCTTTTAATATCGAGACCTGGATGGAACAGAATGCAAAGTCCCATGGATATGCTAAGGTGGGCAGAGGACAGAGTGTGTATAATACAGGTGGTGGACAGTCGGGACAGGAGCATCTTATGCGTGCTTCAATGATAAAGTCCTTTATGAGCTAGCAGTGCTGGTTGTTCTATCAAGAGGGGCGGGGGCAGGCGGGGACGAAACAGCTACAGTTAAAATAGCTGGAGGCATTATTAGTCTCATGTTGGAAGGAGTGCTGATGGCAAATGTGCATCTCATTGCTGCATTTGCTAGATGTTTTATCGATAAACATTTCAATTGGCTTCAACAACGTGATTACAGAAATGGAGGAGATGCAGGAACGCCAGGCTGCCTTAGCAGACTCATGCTTGGACGTTACTTTCTGATGGATCAAGATCTTGAGGCCATTGAAAATGACGGATGGCAAACGAAACGAGAATTTTTGAAAAAGCAAAGGCATTTGCACCAATGACATGTACCCTTGAAGATTTTGTTGATTTGCAAAGTAAAACTCATGGGGAAGAGCAAATTTTGAAAGAAAATGTGAGACGAGAAAAAGAGAGGCAACGACATGTGGTGGAAGGTACACGAGGCTGCTCTGTCGCGTAAGTTTATGAAGTTAATTTTGTCGTCAAAGTCATCGTCCAAACTAATTCCATATGCTCTGTACAGGATTGGACGACAAACAAGTGGTCGCGGCGGTCGTGGTCGTGGTCGTGGTCGAGGTCGAGGTCGTGGTCGAGGTCGAGGTCGCAGCAGCGGTTGTGCTCAGGATCCTCCTGGCCAGGGCCAGGGCCAAGCTCCGGGTCAAGTGGAGGACGATCAAACTCAACAAATGAAAAGGGATACTAGGATTCGCAATCAAAATGGTATAAACTCTGATATACATTCAGATATGGTATAAACTCTGATATACATTCAGATTCAGACGAAAGTGAATCAGAATCGTCTGATTCAGATGAGAGCTCCTTTTCAGTATTATCTACAGCAGAGAAGGGCGCAGGATCTGACTATGATAGTGCTTAATAAATAATAAAGGCTATCACATATTATATTATCTCTCGCAACGAATGCTATTTAATTCGATTAAAGTTCTGAAGACCTGCAAGCAATCTGCAACACACATCAATACATCACCACACCACAACATAAAAACAGCACTTTCAATGATTAGATTGATTGATTGATTGATTGATTGATTAATTGCTCGGACAAGGAGCAGCGAGGAGGAAGGCGCCGTATGACAACGAGTAGTAGCAATAATGGAAAAGGTTAATATTATTGTTATTGGTCACTGTTTTCTACTGTCATTCAAGAAGGTATGTTGTTGGTTGAGTTTGTTTAGTTGTGTTGTTCGTGGTGCCGTCGTGTGCCAAGGGAAGTTTTTGTGAAAGAATGAGAAATCTTAACGAGATGAAATTAGTACTACAGCGAATATTTTAAATATAATAGCTAAATAAAACAGTAATTAGTAATTAGATTTAGGTCCCGCACAGATTTTTTCAAGACCTATTCTCTATCTAGAGTCCCTACTTATCTGGGATATCACGGATTCCTATTCTCTCATATTCGTCGCCTCACAGTGCCACAGTTCAAATTTCAAATTTGGGTTAATTCCTGACAAACCCTTGAAGCTGTAATTGCCATTGTAATCCTCAATTCTCCCTCTACGTTTGGCAGAAAATGCAATTACAAACCTTTACATTTGCGCATGTCTTATTTCTGCTGACGTGTACAGGGATCGTGTTTGCTAGTAGTAGCAATCAGAAGCAATGTTTCAAAGAAGAGCTCTCTACGAGTCGTGCTAGCAGTAAACGCGATCATCGAGGGAGAGGGATGAGGTACGCTCTTTGCCTGCACCAGAACGGGGAAATAATCCAAGCCCTAGATGCATACGAAGAGTTAAGGAAACTTCACAGCAACTATGCATTCCCTTTGACTAACATCGCGTATATTTATCTCCGAAATGGGTCACCGTGGAAGGCAATTGAGGTTCTTGAAATATATTTCAACGAAGTTGGAGAAGAGATTCTATCACCATCAACTAAAATTATTGATGAGGACAGCCTGATCTTTGGTTCGCCGTGCAATGTCAAGTCGTTATTTCGAGAAGACTGTGTCGCTGCTTTGAATCTATTGGGGGTTGCTCAATTTAATGTTCATAATCACACTCGAGCCATGGATGCGTATTCCTCCGCAATTGATATCGGGCAAGGGACTGCTGTAGTTTCTGACGTGTTTTCAAATCTCGGAACGCTTCAATATGAATTGGGTGAAAATGATTTAGCACGAGATTCGTTTCTGTCGGCCTTTCTGATCAAGGTTCAAAGTGGTTTGGTAGATCCTGGCCCACTTATTCAGTGCGAGACGATTGTTCCAAGTGTTCCGAGTTCCTTGGAAGATTCTTCAAGAGCGTTAAAAGTCTTTCATCGTTCCTTGGATGCCCTGGAAGTATTGATTGGTCAAGGAGGAGCAGGTATACGGCAAGAGGATCTATTCCGTTTCTTGCCTACGGATAAAGTTCAAATTGAAGCTATTCAGGCCTTGCCGGTAAGTTCAGCGGCAATAAACTCTGGAAGTTATGTTCCATTACATAAACTGATGCGTTAGTTGCCGTCTCTGTTCTACTAGCCTCTTCGGAAATCAGCGAGTGTTCTTGATGCACTCAATCATTTTCACTTGCAATTTTATGGCTTTCATGATCGACATGCCCTGGAAAGAACATCTCTGGTCATGACGCAGATAATGAATAAGCAACTGATGACAGTTGGCGATGAAATCAAACCCCCTCTTGCTACAGACACCAAGAGAAAGAAAAAAACGATTGTATTTGTCTCATGTCTGATTGGAGGGAATGAACCTCATGGCCAATTGATTGTGGACGTCATCAAGAGGCTCCCGTCGCGATTATTTGAATCCAGCGCAATAGGAATTGGAGCCACGCCGGCATCTGATGATTTTGTTGCTGCGTTGACCGGCAAGTTCTACTCTGCGGGCAATGATCGAGAGATTGCTCGCTCGATCTTATCCTCTCTCCGGCCCGACTGCGTTGTATTTTCTGAGAATATCAATAACCCTATCGTACACTTTTTGGGCTATGAACGGTGGTCCCCCATCCAAGTCCTACTTATGGGTGCGCCAATGACTGGAGGAATTCCAAGTATTGACTATTTTCTTTCGGGAGATCGACTTGAGCATGTAAGTAGTGTGGCACAGCTACTGTTCCTTCCTTCTATGCGGAAACAATCTCATCTACGAACTTTTCTCCTGTACTAGCCATTTAGAACTCAAGCCAGTGGGGATCAGATTCATTTAGAACCCTATACTGAGCAAGTGGTGCTTTTTGAAGGCCAATCTATTTCGTTCCCAAAAGAGCAGAGTCATCCTCGACAAGATTCTTTGCTTGCTGCTGGAGAAGCATTTGGGTTACCATTTTACAACATTGTCAACGCAAATAACACCATATACGATGAGTTGAATGTGCCAATAGTGGAGGGCAGCATATACATGTGTTTTCAAAACCTCTTCAAGATACAGCCCATATTTGACAGTGTCATTGTCAAAGTTCTCCATGGGGATCCTACTGGGCATGCTGTGTTACAGGCAGCGAGGACCAACCATAAGACTGATACAATAAAGGAACGAATGAAAAAATATGTTGTATCCACTGTCTGCAGAGATGACGAAGTCTGCCTTTCAGCACAAGGAATACTCTCTCGAATCCATTTTATTCCCAGGGTGAAGAGCAATCAGGTTGCTGGAATATTGAAGAGGGCAACTGTGATCCTTCAGCCTTTCCCATTCGATGGGAGCAAGACTGCGTCAGATATCCTTGGCATTGGAGTCCCTTTGGTTACGTATCCCCAGCGATATCTGAAGGGGAGATTGGCATCTACCTTTTACAGCACATTGGCGCTGCACGGGATTGACCATGGTGTTGACTCCTCCATTTGTTGCGTAGCAAGTGATGTTGGGGATTACATATCCAAAGTGTTACGCCTTGGGGTTGACTCAGACTATCGTAATAGAGTAGCATCAGCTATTAGTGTTCGAAACCACAGAATTTTTAATGACGCAGAAACATCATATGAATGGGCCAGATTCCTTTCGAGGGCAATGGGTATTTCCATCAAGGATGAAGACCTTGCAGATGAGATGAATTATGTGCCCGAAGAATGGCAAACAACAGAGTTTCATTCACTAACCATGATAAATCAACAGTGGAGATGGAAGAGAGCAAAGTTGGAAGAGTTCATGCAGTCTCAATGAACGAGAAGAAGGGCATTGAGTACGACGAGACTGCATTAGACCGATGTTTTTCAAATTATTACCGATCTTTGAATAATTGACACACCACTGAAAGGCACGTTGTTATCATATTCACCTGGGCTTAATTTGCCATGTTCATATAAATATGTTTATTGAAAGCGTGTTCAGGTCTTTTTATTATTACATCTACGCCATAAATCTCCAATAACCCTGCAGCAAATTATGAATCCATCTGGCGTTTCAATTCATTTTACAGACTGCTTCTCCTCGTGATTACGAAGGGATACAATCTTCATCTTGAAAGTTGCCAAACCAATTTGGGCACGAACTTTAAAAATCGTTGGTTTCGACAGTATTTTCAATGCCCCAACCGCAGTCGGGGTTAATGCAAAGACTAATGACCTCAACACAGGGCAAGAAAGTTTCAATCTTTGTTTTACAAACTTGACAGAGGGTACAACAGGAGAGTGGATGTCGTAAGTTCCTGGACCGAGACCCTTGCTATATCCGATCCTCTTGAATGCACGAAGTGTGAATTGCGGGTATTTTCGATGGAGTTTACTGGATATGCAATTATAATATAATGCGCCGTTGCCATCACATGCACGCTAATTATAATGAATGAAGACTTCAATATTGCTCACGTTATTACAAATATATCCTTCAAGAACTGAGACTGCAAATTCCTGCACTTTATTTTTAAAAGGAATATATCCAATTTTACGATTGCCACAAATCAGTATTTAGAGTAAATATTCAAGTAGACAGTTTACAACAACATGTTCCAACAATGAAACAGGATAAGTTTCCTGACGTGGATCTGTCTAGCACACTCCCGCAAATGCCGCCTTTCTCGCAGCATTCACATGTGAATCCGTATCTTGTTTACTGCTCGACGGCAACACATTCTTATCCTTGAGATAATCCCTCGCAATTTCATACGCGAGTGCAGCTATGTTCCTAGAGTCGAAAACACCAATGTATCGAGATTTTCCAGCAAAATATAGCTGGGCTTGCCATTTACCAGATGGGCGTACTGTGACACCTCGCAACAAAGCAGACGAAAGGTCAGCTGATTTAGGTTTCTTCTTCCTCTTCTTATTCCCGTCCGGCACATTTTCGATGGAGGCCATGGCCATGGGCGCAACTTGCGGTTGTTGCTGTGGTTGATTTGTTTCTGGGGCTTTCGGCCTTGCTGCATCGCTTGCTCTTGCTGCCGGATTCTTTGCTCTCTTGGTTGCTGTAAATCTTGTCGTTGATGAAGCACTTGTACTGTGACCAATACTTTTGGGTTTCGTCATTTCCGACTCATGTTTCCTCTTTATAGTCCTCGATTCCATATTCTTCGCTTCCAATTCCAATCCATTGATATTTCTGGCTCCTCCTATCGGTATTACTTCTACCGATGCCTGCTTAGCCGATGTGTATATAGGAGGCATTGGGTGAGTTGCAGGATAAAGAAGCATCCCACCCGCGCTTCTAAATACCCTCGCACCACTGTTATCTTCCACACTGGAATCTAGATACGAAGAAGCCTCTGCAACTTTCAACAACATATTTAGATCATTCCAATCATTACCATCCATGGCATCATTTTCTGCAACGTGTTTGTCCATAGTAGCTAACTTTGCCTGAACACCTTCTGAAGGAGACATTAGGAGTTTATTTATTATATCAGATTTTGGTGAAGGGTGCATTGTGCTTGGGTTGCGTTGCAGCTTCTTTGTCATGACAGTAGACAGTAGACAACAGTAGGAGTATTAAAATATCTACCGTTGACGTTGGTTGACGTTTGACGTTCCTGAGTGACAATTTTCATTGACGACGCCAAACAGCACAGCGAGCAGCGAGCCGTTTGATATATTTTTCAAATTCAAAATGCACAGCTAAATTCTTCTAAGAAAGTAACGGCTCTCAACTGATCGAAAGCATTTTATGGCCTATTTACTCGTCCTTATTTAAAAACAGATTTTAAACTCTACTTCTTGCGGTACGTACACCGCGTAATGCGTAATGATACATTCATTTTATCTACACAAACAGAAGCGTGTTTGTACACTGCATTCCAGGTACACACGTACTGCTAGTGGTATTCTTGCTACTTGTAAATCAATCACTAAGAGCGAGCGCGCGAGGTTGAAGGCGTTTATGCAGTCTCGATGAAATAGGAGAAGAACCGTAAGGATCTCGAATGGTCACTATTATGTTCAATAACAATGTGCGATCACATATATTTTGATACTACTTTGAATCTTAGAAAACCAATCTTTGTCCTTGTGGACATAGTTGCAGAAATGGAATATTAAATTGAACACTCTTTGGAACATAAACCCTTCTTCTGCAAATTATTCTCAATCTTCTCCACCCCAGAAGCCGATCTTCCAAGTCTGGTGGAAATAAGATCCAGCGATGATAAACATGAAAAATAAGTAAAATGCTGATTCTTTGACCGCGACTACTAGCTTCCCTGTATTCTCGACACATGCATGTTCAAATGATTTTCTTTTGTCATTGAGCAAGTGCTCAAACTCTTCATCTTCCTGCATAGCACTGAGACTACCGGGAAGCAAAACCTCTGGAACCCCAGCTCGTCTCTCTACACTTCTTGCATACTGATTCAACTGTTTTTCAAAACTCTTCATAATTTGCATACGAGCAAGGTGTCGCACTGATGTATTTATTACAAGCCAGGGCAAATACTCGCATTTTTGCGCTTTGTGTGTATCCGAATGAAGTCTACCAACGTGATCTGTATGGAGGACAAAGTCATGAAATATCTTCAAATTTTTATCATATTTGTTGAGAGCCACAAAGTCACTAGGATCAATATGATTTTCAATCTCATTCAATCCTTCTCTCTCGTGGTAAACACTATTTGCATCAAGCCAGGTTTGTAGATCTCGAACAATCTCTTTGTGCGCGAGTCTCTTTCCAAGGGTTTTTGATATAGCATCGCGCGAGGTCACAAAAAGTAGTTTGCAGAATAAAATTCCATTGGACAAACAGTCCTCTTCGAATGAGTGAAAGTCAATGTAGCGTTTTTGTTTTAGGGCTGGAGAAAGAGCATTCAACCCGCCATATACAAAGTCTCCAGCTGGACCCCTATCCCAGACGAGTGCAGATTTGTGAGGCTTCCCTTCAATCGAAGTTGCTGGCTGTTTGAATCTCAACATCCAGGGCTTGCTCCGCTCCTCTTCGGTTGGTGGTTTGTTATATTGCACTTGAGAAATGGCATATCCCGCCTTTTCCAGGGCTTTCATGATTAATCCCCCAGTAGAACTCTTGCCGGCACAGTCTAATCCTTCAAAATACACAATCACTCCTCTTGGAGCAACGCCCTTCCTTTCCATAGCAATGAGTTTCTGTGATAAATGATCAAGTTGCTTCGCCACACATTTCATTCCCCAATTATCTTTCTTCTTCTTCTTTGGACTACGTCCTGTTCTAATGAATCCTTTCAATGAAACTAGATCAGTAGGAGGCGTGAAATGGCTCACGGCAAAGGCGGAATCTGATTTGTACCCCATGAGCTGACAACCTGTGTCGTAATTGTTTTTCTCACGGTCGTGGCGAAACTGTAGCGCAGCCCATTCTTGAAATGTAAAGAATGCACCTGAATACGAAAATCCTGTGACGACTGCATCAACGGTCATCCTCGCAGAAGTACAAAATCCTTTGGAATGATAGGAAGTAATATCTTCCACTCTTTTTCTCTCGAGAACGATAAACCTTGGCATCTCGTCACAGACGGATGGCCCGTGTGGAGTGAGGTGAAGTACCAAAATGGATCCGTGCTCTTCAAATTTCTTTAATCGATAAACAGAGTGTCCACCATATCCAGTTCCAATGATCTCGAATCCAATGTCGCTCAAACTCTTCCTGACTGATGATGGATTACTACCATGACCGATGACAGCTGCTACATCCCTTGCATACTTTAGGCAAACCTTATCATCATCGGTGCTTCTGTAAGCCCCAGCGTGAACTACAAAATCCTGAACTTCTTGAACGGTCTTCCAGCGAAAATTCATTCGATTAATAGCAGTGAAGGTAGTTTGTCTACCAATGCGACTACCAACGAAGGAGCTCATGAATGGCAAAACCAATCGCACAAGACCCACCGCAACTATAATTGATTCCCACATAACCCCGTTGTACTTGTCACCAATGACAATCATTGCAAGTGGAAATATCGATAATTTACAAGTCCAGTCTACGACGTGTCTTGCCCACCATCTCAAAGAACGATTGCCCATGAATGCAAAAGCCTCTGAAATCAGCACCTCCCAAAACCGATCATCTACGGACGCTTCAAAACCACGATTGATGGCCATATACATCCTCATTGTCCGGGTGAATGGCTGAACTCCCTTTAAAAAAGGTCTATTCAGTCCTCCACGCCCAATGACTTTCATCGTCTTGACGGCGGCTTTCATCCCCTTGGGTTTGTTCAATGCAAGTTTAGATAGAGTCTTTGTCCAATCATAAAAGACGAACGCGAAACAGATGGCACCAGCAAGTCGCACCAAAAGACGCGCCGTTTTCCACCAGTGACGAAAGTTGTTAAGCCTCCTAAAGTTTGGTGCACGGTGACGTTTTCCTCGCCTTACGGGTGCTTTGATTGGGAGGGTCTTTGGGTAGAGCTGAGCTTTCAATTTTGATTGTTTTCTAGAGAATAGGTCCAGAATCAAGTATCTATTAGAGTAGTCATGCTTGTATGTATCATCAATGGTAGTTACGATTGTCATCATACTATCTTTAGATAAAAGTCTGTTTCGTTCGATGCTTGATCCACCATTAGATGGATTGGTCAGAGGATTGAAAGAGCCATACATAGCATGGCCATGGATCTCCTCGTCCATGAGAAACTCGACTTCTGGAGTTTTGGCTGACATGAAATTCTACAGTGGCTTCCTTTTTGTTTTGGTCTGTCTTCATGTATTTTATAATAACAAGTTCTTCGAGAGAGATGAGTGAGGTGAGTGATTGTGTCAAGGAATAGAACTCAATTTGACAACAGTATCTTGTATCTTGAATGAAGCAAACTCATCGGTGAAAAGGGCTTCTCTTCTCTTCCCGAACCCCTGGAACCCGAACCCTAAACATAATACCCACCCACCCAAGGACCTACCGGTATCATAATATGAAATCGGGGCCCATCAAACTACGCTGACCTTTTTTACTCGCATAAGAAACTCTTGAGTGGATATTCATATAATTACGCACAATGAA
>Ga0209712_10004859_pt1 | contig 10596 bp, 9 predicted proteins | sample ArcOceMetagenome_FD_187443 | JGI IMG/M metagenome (GOLD analysis project Ga0209712, IMG submission 187443) | Marine eukaryotic phytoplankton communities from Arctic Ocean - Arctic Ocean - Greenland ARC118M Metagenome (SPAdes) (version 2) | ecosystem: Environmental > Aquatic > Marine > Oceanic... | reverse complement strand
GAATAGAAAATTCCACCTTGCCCTTTTACTATGTGCTCTCCTTCCGTAACTCTGGACTTAGTTAAATAATAAAGTCCCAATACCATATCCTGTGAAGGTACCGTTATAGGCGCTCCATTGGCAGGGTTAAGAATGTTGTGAGAAGCTAGCATTAACATCTGAGCCTCTAGAATAGCTGCACCTCCCAACGGAAGGTGAACTGCCATCTGATCCCCATCAAAATCCGCATTGAATGCCGTACACACTAATGGGTGAAGCTGGATAGCTTTTCCCTCTATAAGTTTTGGCTGAAAAGCCTGTATACCTAGTCTGTGAAGAGTAGGTGCTCTGTTCAGAAGAATAGGATGCCCTTTAAGTACATTCTCTAATATATCCCAAACTACAGGTTCTTTCTTATCTACTATCTTTTTTGCTGACTTCACAGTCTTTACGATACCTCTTTCTATCATCTTTCTGATGATAAAAGGCTTATAAAGCTCTGCAGCCATATCCTTAGGAATTCCACATTCGTGAAGCTCCAAATTCGGACCTACAACAATTACAGAACGCGCTGAATAATCAACCCTTTTTCCCAATAGATTCTGTCTGAATCTACCTTGCTTTCCTTTTAATGAATCAGAAAGAGATTTAAGTGGTCTGTTAGATTCAGTCTTTACAGCACTAGATTTTCTAGAGTTGTCTAGTAATGAGTCTACAGATTCCTGAAGCATTCTTTTCTCATTTCTGAGAATTACCTCTGGCGCCTTAATTTCTATCAGTCTTTTAAGTCTGTTATTTCTAATAATAACTCTTCTATACAAGTCATTTAAATCAGAAGTAGCAAATCTTCCTCCATCTAGCGGAACAAGTGGTCTTAATTCTGGTGGAATAACTGGAACCACCTTCATAATCATCCACTCAGGATTATTCTTAATCCTAGAATTAGCATCTCTAAAAGCCTCTACTACTTGAAGTCTCTTAAGTGCCTCATTCTTTCTCTGCTGAGAAGTCTCTTTCTGAGCCTTATCTCTTAAGTCATAAGAAAGTGCATCTAAATCTAAATTCTGTAGTAAATCATGTAGTGCTTCTGCACCCATTTTAGCTACGAATTTATTAGGATCCTTATCATCCAAGTACTGATGATCTTTAGGCATAACCTCTAGAATATCTAGGTACTCTTCCTCTGTAAGGAATTCCATTATTTCTACAGCTTCTCCTTCTTTATTCACAGCAGCCCCAGGATTAATTACTGCGTATCTCTCGTAGTAAATAATCTGATCTAATTTTTTAGTAGGCAGACCTAATAGGTAACCTATCTTATTTGGTAATGATCTAAAATACCAAATGTGTGCCACAGGCACTACTAATTGGATGTGTCCAGGTCTCTCTCTTCTTACCTTCTTCTCAGTAACCTCTACTCCACATCTATCACATACGATACCTTTATACCTTATCCTTTTATACTTACCACAGTGACATTCGTAATCCTTCACAGGCCCGAATATTCTTTCACAGAATAAACCATCTCTTTCTGGTTTATACGTTCTGTAGTTAATAGTTTCTGGTTTTAAAACCTCACCATGTGATGCTTCCAATATCTCCTCAGGAGATGAAAGGCTAATGGTAATCGTCTTAAATCCACTTGTTTTCTTTGGTGCTTTCTTTAAGGCCATGTTTTTTATATAATCTTATGAAAGAAAATTCTTCTTTAAATATGCGTTGCAATGGTTGACGAATCAGCCATTGCAACGCTTAATTTTATAGAGTTAGTCTAAACTAATGCTTAATCCTAATCCTCTCAACTCGTGTAACAATACGTTAAATGATTCCGGAATACCTGGTGTAGGCATCTTCTCTCCTTTTACGATAGTTTCATAAGTCTTAGCTCTACCGATAACGTCATCAGATTTCACAGTAAGAATCTCCTGAAGTATGTTAGCAGCACCGAATGCTTCTAGTGCCCATACTTCCATCTCTCCAAATCTCTGACCACCAAACTGAGCTTTACCACCAAGCGGCTGCTGAGTAATAAGTGAGTATGGTCCGATAGAACGTGCATGCATTTTATCATCTACCATGTGCGCTAGCTTTAACATGTAGATTACTCCTACTGTAGCTGGTTGATCGAATCTCTCTCCTGTTCCACCATCATATAAATATGTGGTTCCCATTCCTGTAATTCCTGCTTCAGTAGAATACTTTTCTATTTGTGTAATATGAGCTCCATCGAATATAGGCGTAGCAAAGTGCAATCCTAATTTCTTTCCAGCCCAACCAAGAACAGTTTCATAAATCTGACCAAGGTTCATACGCGATGGTACCCCAAGTGGATTAAGAACTATATCTACTGGAGTTCCGTCTTCTAGGAAAGGCATATCTTCTCTTCTTACGATTCTAGATACGATACCTTTATTCCCGTGACGTCCCGCCATCTTATCCCCTACTTTCAGTTTTCTTTTCTGAGCTACATAAACTTTAGCTAGTTTAATGATACCTGCTGGTAACTCGTCTCCTACTGAAATTTGGAATTTCTTTCTCTTATGCTCTCCGAGAAGGTCATTGTACTTAAGGATGTAATTATGAATAGTTCTTTGAACCATATTATTTAAATCCTCATCTTTAGTCCAACCTGTAGTTCTTACAGTTAAGAAATCTAGCGTTTGAAGTGCTTTTTGAGTGAATTTAACTCCCTTCTTAATCTGCTCTTCCTTATAGTGATTGAAAACACCTTGACTAGTTTTACCAGTCACGATCTTCATTAACTTTTCTATAAGTTGCTTTCTTAAATCTCCTACTACAGATTCGTGACCTGTATCTAATGCCTCTAATTGAGATTTATCTGCTGCCTTAGATTTTCTATCCTTTATAGCTCTAGAGAATAATTTCTTCTGAATAACTACACCTTTCTGAGAAGGCTTCACTTTTAATGAGGCATCTTTAACATCTCCAGCTTTATCACCGAAGATTGCTCTAAGAAGTTTCTCTTCTGGAGAAGGATCTGTCTCACCTTTAGGAGTAATCTTTCCGATTAGAATGTCACCTTCTTTAATCTCGGCTCCTATTCTAATCATTCCACTCTCATCGAGATCTTTAGTCGCTTCCTCACTAACGTTAGGAATATCTGATGTAAGTTCCTCAACTCCTCTTTTAGTGTCTCTTACTTCTAATGTGTATTCTTTGATGTGTATAGATGTAAATACATCATTCTTAACCACATCCTCAGAAATCACAATCGCATCCTCAAAGTTATATCCTTTCCAAGGCATGAATGCTACTTGAAGATTTCTTCCGATAGCTAAATCACCTTGGTCTGTTCCATAACCTTCTGTAAGAATATCACCCCCTTTCACTCTTTGACCTTTAACCACTAGTGGTCTAATGTTCATACAAGTTCCTTGGTTGGTTCTCAAAAATTTGGTTATTGGATAAACCTTAACATCTCCAGAGAAGCTTACTAACTCATCTTCTTCAGATCTCTTATATCTTACATGAATTTCGTTACCATCCACATATTCTACAACACCGTCTCCTATAGCTTTTACTAAAACTCTAGAATCTTGTGCTACTAATTTTTCTAATCCTGTTCCTACAATCGGAGCTTCAGGTTGCATTAATGGAACTGCCTGACGCATCATGTTAGACCCCATCAGTGCACGGTTGGCATCATCGTGCTCTAAAAATGGAATAAGTGATGCTGCTACAGATGCAATTTGATTAGGAGCTACATCCATAAGGTGTAAATCCTTTGGCGGAACTACTGGAAACTCTCCTTCTAACCTTGCTTTTACTGTAGCTGTTTCAAATTCTCCTTTATCTGTAATAATGGCATTTGCCTGAGCTATTACTTGCTCGTCTTCATCTTCAGCACTCAAGTACTTTACAGCTGAATTAGTCATTACAGCTTTTCCATCTTTTACATCTCTATATGGAGTCTCAATGAATCCAAGTTTATTCACCTTAGCGAATACACAAAGAGAAGAAATAAGTCCAATATTCGGACCCTCAGGAGTTTCAATAGTACAAAGTCTTCCGTAGTGAGTATAGTGAACATCTCTTACCTCGAAACCTGCTCTTTCTCTAGAAAGACCACCTGGTCCTAAGGCCGACATTCTTCTCTTATGAGTTACCTCAGACAGTGGATTCGTTTGATCCATAAACTGAGATAGCTGATTGGTTCCGAAGAAACTATTTATTACTGAAGATAATGTCTTAGCGTTAATCAAATCTGTCGGAGTAAAAACTTCGTTATCTCTAACGTTCATTCTTTCTCTAATCGTTCTAGCCATTCTAGCTAATCCAACTGCGAATTGATTATACAACTGCTCACCTACTGTTCTAACTCTTCTGTTAGAAAGGTGATCAATATCATCTACTTCTGCCTTAGAGTTTACCAGTTCGATTAGGAACTTGATGATTAAGATAATATCATCTCTAGTCAGAGTTCTCTGATCAGAAGAAACATCAATCCCTAATTTTCGATTTATTCTAAATCTTCCTACTTCACCTAAATCATATCTCTGCTCAGAGAAGAATAATTTATCTATCACACCTCTTGCAGTTTCAATATCTGGCGGCTCAGCATTTCTAAGCTGACGGTAGATATGCTCTACTGCTTCTTTCTCTGAGTTAGAAGAATCCTTTTGTAACGTATTATAGATTATGGTGAAATCTGCCGCATTTATATCTTCCTTATGAAGAATAATGTTCTTAGAACCTGAATCCAAAATCAGTTCTATATGCTCTTTTTCTATAATTGTTTCTCTATCAATAAGAACTTCGTTTCTTTCTATAGACACTACTTCTCCCGTATCTTCATCTACGAAATCCTCAATCCATGTTTTCAGAACTCTAGCAGCTAGTTTTCTTCCAACACATTTTTTCAATCCTGACTTAGATACTTTAACCTCATCTGCTAAATCAAAAATTGATAAAATATCCTTATCACTTTCAAATCCAATTGCTCTTAATAAAGTAGTTACAGGTAATTTCTTTTTTCTATCGATATAAGCGTACATAACGCTGTTTATATCTGTAGCAAACTCAATCCAAGAACCTCTGAACGGAATGATTCTAGCTGAATAAAGTTTAGTTCCATTAGCATGTCTGCTTTGAGCAAAGAACACACCTGGAGATCTATGAAGTTGAGAAACGATTACACGCTCCGCTCCATTTACTACGAATGACCCTCTTGGAGTCATGTATGGGATAGTTCCCAAATATACATCCTGAACAATAGTCTCGAAATCCTCGTGTTCTGGATCTGTACAATATAACTTAAGCTTCGCCTTAAGCGGAACACTATAAGTTAGTCCTCTATCTATACATTCTTGTATAGAATATCTAGGAGGGTCTATAAAATAGTCTAAGAATTCAAGTACAAACTGGTTTCTAGAATCGGTAATTGGAAAATTCTCACTAAATACACGATACAGTCCCTCTGTCTGCCTATTCTCAGGGTTAGTTTCTAATTGGAAAAATTCTTGAAATGACTTCACCTGGATTTCTAAGAAATCAGGATAGTCATAAAGATTCTTTGCTGATGCAAAGTTAATTCGTTCAATTTGTTTAGATGCTGATGCCAAAGCTTTCAATTATTTTAATGAACTACAAAATGGGGAAAAACCCCTTTAACCATTTAAAAGGCTATGGCGATGGAACAATTATGCCCATCACCATGCCTTTTTAATCCTATGAATGAACTTAAATTACTTAAGTTCTACTTCAGCGCCTGCTTCCTCTAATTGAGCTTTAAGTGCTTCTGCTTCATCTTTAGATACACCTTCCTTTAAAGGAGCTGGTGCACTATCAACTATATCCTTTGCCTCTTTAAGACCTAAACCAGTTAATTCCTTAACTAATTTCACAACTGCTAGTTTAGAACCACCAGCTGCTTTAAGAATTACATCAAATTCAGACTGCTCTTCAGCACCTTCACCGTCAGCACCTCCACCTTGAGCTACAACCACTGCTGCTGCAGCAGCAGGTTCGATACCATATTCGTCCTTAAGAATATGGGCAAGCTCATTTACGTCTTTAACAGTAAGATTTACTAAATCTTCTGCCATAGCTTTTAAATCCGCCATTTTATTATTTATTAAATACTATTATTTTATTAAAAAATTTAATTAACGCTCAGAGAGAGTTTTTACTAATCCAGCTATCGTACCACCTCCTGACTTAAGAGCCGATATAACATTTTTCGCTGGAGATTGAAGTAATCCAATTAACTCACCTAATAACTCATCTTTCGATTTGATATCAGCTAAAGCTTGTAATTGATCATCTCCAATGTAACACTCTGCCTCAACGTAAGCCCCTTTTAACACTGGCTTATCGTGTTTCTTTCTGAACTCCTTAATGAGTTTTGCTGGTCCGTTACCCACATTCGCCAATAAAAGAGTTGTATTCCCTTTTAAAGTCTCATATAATGGGCTAAAGTCCCTACCCTCTACTTCATCCATGGCTCTCTTTAAAAGTGTGTTTTTCACAACCTTTAAAGTGATATCATTTTGAAAGCACATTCTTCTGAGGTTAGAAGTTGAACCAGCATCTAACTCAGAAGTTTCAGCTAAATACACCACTGGAGAAGCAGAAACTTGTTCTACTAACTCAGCAATTGCCTGATTTTTTTCTTCTTTTGTCATTGTGTTAGATTATAATCTACTATACAGCAGATTTAAGTTCAACTAAAACCCCAGGACTCATCGTACTGGAGATAGAAATACTGTGTACATATGTACCTTTAGCACCTGCAGGTTTCAACCTCATCAATGTTTGGATAATTTCCTTCGCATTTTCAGAGATTTTCTCAGCATCAAAAGATGCCTTACCTACCTGAGCATGAATAATACCGAACTTATCGACTTTAAAATCGATCTTTCCAGCTTTCACCTCAGTTACTGCTTTTCCAACATCCATAGTTACAGTTCCGGATTTCGGGTTAGGCATAAGACCTCTCGGCCCCAATACTCTACCTAACGCACCCACCTTTCCCATCACGTTTGGAGTGGTAATAATCACATCAATATCAGTCCATCCACCCTTTATCTTAGTCAGGTATTCATCAAGACCCACGTGGTCAGCACCAGCTGCTTTTGCTTCTTCCTCCTTATCAGGATTACAAAGTACAAGCACCTTGGTGTCTTTACCGGTACCGTGAGGTAGAGAAACTACTCCTCTAACCATCTCGTTGGCCTTTCTGGGGTCTACTCCTAGACGGACAGCTATATCTACAGATGCATCAAATTTGGTAGAAGTCATTGCCTTTACCATACCTGCTGCATCATCTATCGAATACGTCTGTTCTAAGTCGTATTTTTCAAGAGCTGCTTTTCTATTCTTGGTTAATCTTCCCATGTTTATGAATTTCTAACTAAAATGGGCGTTCGCCACTGATTGTAAGCCCAATGCTTCTTGCTGTACCAGCTACCATACTCATAGCTGATTCAATTTTAAAGCAATTTAAATCGGGCATTTTATCTTCTGCAATAGCACGCACCTGATCCCAGGTAACCTTGCCAACTTTGATTCTGTTAGACTCAGAAGAACCCTTCTTTATCTTAGCAGCTTCCATAAGTTGGACTGCGGCTGGAGGAGTTTTTATAATAAACTCAAAAGACTTATCACCATAAACAGTAATTACCACTGGTAATACTTTTCCGGCTTTATCTTGTGTTCTACCATTAAACTGCTTGCAAAAATCCATAATATTCACACCTTTAGCTCCTAATGCAGGACCTACGGGTGGAGATGGATTTGCAGCACCTCCGCGAATTTGCAGCTTGATTAATCCTGCTACTTCTTTCGCCATTTCAATCTATATATAATTAAGCGTTCTTGGGACTAGGGGAAGCTTTAGTCAAAGTCCAAGAACTAAAATTTCTAATTTAACTTTCCTTTTCTACTTGCATATAACCAAGCTCAAGAGGTGTTTTTCTTCCGAAAATTTTCACCATAACTTTCAGTTTTCTCTTTTCTTGGTTAATTTCTTCAATTACTCCATTAAAATTATTGAAAGGCCCGTCAATTACTTTAACCGGTTCTCCAATAATGTAAGGAACACTCATCTCGTTATCTGCCTCAGCTATCTCATCAACTTTTCCAAGTATAGAGTTAACTTCAGACTGTCTTAATGGCACGGGATCTCCACCCTTTTTAGCTCCTAAGAATCCAATTACGTTATTCATGTTTTTAACCACATGAGGTAACTCTCCTATAAGCGCTGCTTCCATCAAAACATACCCAGGAAAAAGACTTTTTTCCTTAATTGTCTTTTTACCGTTTCTAATTTGGTAGACCTTTTCAGTAGGAATAAGAATTTGTACTACATAATCCTTTAACCCCAAAGCACTAATTTCACTTTCCAGTGCTTCTTTTACCTTCTTTTCTTTACCACTAATCGCTCTTACAACGTACCACTTAAATTTAAGATCTGCCATTATCGCTGCTATGATATAAGATTATAAATCATCCCTATGATTCCTTGCCATAAATCATCTTTGCCATTCATCCCGAATACGTAATCCATTCCCCAAACAATTAGAGAAATAATTAGAGACGCTACAAAAACTAAAACAGAACTCTGTTGTAGAGTTTTCCAAACTGGCCAAGTAACCTTAGTGATTAACTCAATATATGATTCCTTAATGTATGTTCCTAAACTTGCCATAGGTAAGTATTTTATTTTGCACGGGCGGCAAGAATCGAACTCGCGACCTTTGGTTTTGGAGACCACTGCTCTACCAGCTGAGCTACGCCCGTTTGTAAACGTGAAAATGAAGGTGGTATTTGAGTATTCAAAACCACCTTCATTCAACTATTATTAAGAGTAATATTACTCTACTATTTCTGTTACCTGACCAGCACCTACTGTACGGCCACCTTCTCTTATTGCAAATCTTAATCCTTTATCCATTGCTACTTTCTGAATAAGCTGAACGTTTATAGAAACGTTGTCTCCTGGCATTACCATCTCTCTTCCTGCGTCAAGAGTAATTTCACCAGTCATATCAGTAGTTCTGAAATAGAACTGAGGTCTGTATTTGTTATGGAAAGGTGTATGTCTTCCACCTTCTTCTTTCTTCAATACATAAATCTCAGCCTTGAACTTTGTATGAGGAGTAATAGAATTTGGAGCAGCTAATACCATTCCTCTTCTAATATCTTCTTTAGCAACTCCTCTAAGAAGAATACCAGTATTATCACCAGCTTCACCTCTATCAAGTATTTTTCTAAACATCTCAACTCCTGTAACAGTAGAAGTAAGTTTTTCATCACCTAAACCAACGATATCTACAGCATCTCCTGTATTGATAACTCCAGTCTCGATTCTACCAGTAGCAACAGTTCCTCTACCTGTAATAGAGAACACATCCTCTATAGGCATTAAGAAAGGCTTATCCATATCTCTTGGAGGAAGCTCAATATAAGAATCTACAGCTTCCATAAGTGCAAGAATAGTATCAACCCACTTTTGCTCTCCATTCAATCCACCTAAAGCAGACCCTTGAATCACAGGTGCATTATCACCATCGTACTCATAGAAAGAAAGTAGTTCTCTAATTTCCATTTCTACTAATTCTAGTAATTCCTCATCGTCAACCATATCCACTTTATTCATGAATACAACAATTCTAGGAATACCAACCTGACGTCCTAATAGTATATGCTCTCTAGTTTGAGGCATTGGACCATCAGTAGAAGCAACCACAAGGATAGCTCCATCCATCTGAGCAGCACCAGTAACCATGTTCTTCACGTAATCCGCGTGACCTGGACAATCTACGTGAGCGTAGTGTCTATTTGCCGTTGCGTATTCAACGTGAGAAGAGTTAATTGTGATACCTCTTTCTTTTTCTTCCGGAGCGTTATCGATCTGATCGAAAGCACTCGCTTCAGAGAATCCTGCATCTGCCATTACCTTAGTAATTGCAGCTGTCAATGTAGTCTTACCATGGTCCACGTGACCGATTGTTCCGATGTTCACGTGCGGTTTAGACCGGTCATATGTTTCTTTAGCCATAGCCTTAATTTTTGAATTTTACTTCTTGTTTATTTATATATAGCAAAAGCCGGACTACCGGCATTTAGTATCTCTTTTAATTGCGAGAGTTAAAACTCTCAAATAATGAGCCAATGACGGGATTTGAACCCGTGGCCTCTTCCTTACCAAGGAAACGCTCTACCCCTGAGCTACATCGGCTTATTTTCATTTACCGATTCCATAGCGCAACACGTAGTTTTATCGGTCACTTCTTACTTTAACACTTTAGATAATTGGAGGTGTTTATTTCTAAACACCTCCTTTTATCTCTTGAGCGGGAGACGGGATTCAAACCCGCGACCCTTAGCTTGGAAGGCTAATGCTCTATCAGCTGAGCTACTCCCGCTTGTATTATTATCTTTTGTAACAGCCTATGTTTCTTTGTGGGGAGAGCAGGATTCGAACCTACGAAGTCTAAGACAGCAGAGTTACAGTCTGCCCCAGTTGGCCGCTTTGGTATCTCCCCAAAGAAACAAGAGCCGATGGAGGGACTCGAACCCACGACCTGCTGATTACAAATCAGCTGCTCTAGCCAGCTGAGCTACATCGGCTTGTTACTAATATTCAATGAACAT
>Ga0209712_10004856_pt1 | contig 10601 bp, 7 predicted proteins | sample ArcOceMetagenome_FD_187443 | JGI IMG/M metagenome (GOLD analysis project Ga0209712, IMG submission 187443) | Marine eukaryotic phytoplankton communities from Arctic Ocean - Arctic Ocean - Greenland ARC118M Metagenome (SPAdes) (version 2) | ecosystem: Environmental > Aquatic > Marine > Oceanic... | reverse complement strand
TAAGATGTCCCAAGAATTCCTTGTAGAAAACACGAAGGTGGAAATGCACTTTATGAGTTTAACCTTTATGCAGAACAAGGTTAGAGATTTGTCAAAAAGGTTTAATTCCTCCGATGTCTCACCTCAACGAGGTTCTTTTATCGAACTGATAAAGCAAGAGGTGGAAGGTACTCTTCGACTTACTGAAGTATTATCTCTTAAACATCCCGCCTGACATCATTCAGGAATTACATTTAGGGATTGAATAACATATAATAAAACAATTTCCTTTTGTCAACCCTATAATGATAAAACTTATATTTGTTTACGAGCCAGGTTTGGGGGGAGAGAAAGCTTTCATATCCACAACATTTCCCAAAAAAGGATACGGTACGATTACCGTTTCAGTTACAATTACAGTTACGGTACATTCGAACATACACTCCTTTCACATATCACAACACAAAACACATTACAAACACATTAGAATACATCACATCCATATACCTGAAAACTAAAACAAATAAAGTTCACACAACCATGGAATATCCTGATTCATCTCTTCCGCTACAAAGGAGGCGAATTGAGTTGCCGTTAGAGCAGGATGTTGAATCAGTGGTGCTAGTAGCAGTGGGCGGTAACCATCTCGCATATACGATCAATGATCTAAATGATGATCTTGTCAGTGAGTCACTGGCCTTGCTTGGTGGTGTTGGACACTTTCGATACGGTCCTTTAGCCTGCAAGCAGTTCCTCAAAGCCGCGGAAGAAAACAAGCATTTCAAAAAGATCACATCTGGGGAAAGTGTCACCTCTTCTGTCTCCTGTGCAAGGAAGTACTTTGAAGATGAAGGAACTGGTAATGATCAACTTAAATTCTTCTGGTTCAATGCTGCATGATACGGCAGAATCAAAGTGATGCAATGGTCACGTCAGCAAGAATACTCCGCTGTTTTTATAGAGCTATTAGGTGTAGTCATATGTGCAAAAGCTGCCAAATATGGACAACTTCAAGTGTTGCAATGGTTGAGAGAGAACGGCTGTCCCTGTAACATATTAACTTGTGAATCCGCAGCTCGATATGGTCATCTCGCATGCCTCCAATGGGCAAGAGAGAATGGATGCAGTTGGAATAGCGATATTACCTCGACTGCTGCTTCAAATGGTCATCTTTCCTGCCTCCAATGGGCCAGAGAGAATGGGTGTGATTGGTGGGTGAGTACTTGTTCAGATGCTGCTTTAAACGGTCATCTCTCATGCCTCCAATGGGCGAGAGAGAATGGATGTCAATGGGATGAGGATACTTGTTCAAATGCTGCTTTAAATGGTCATCTATCCTGCCTCCAATGGGCGAGAGAGAATGGATGTCCATGGGATGAGGATACTTGTTCAAAGGCTTCTTTAAATGGTCATCTATCCTGCCTCCAATGGGCGATAGAGAATGGGTGCCCCTGGAACGTCATAATGCTGTAATGATTTTTAACCCCATTATTAATAGTTTTATCAATGGATTTCGATGAATCCAGTTTCTACGCTACTAATCATATTTCTGACCAAGTCATTCTCATGTTGAATACCCTGAAGATCCAATAGCTTCAATACTCCAGATGCTGAATCAGTGGTGCTAGTAGGAGAGGGCGGTATCCATCTCCCCATTCTCCAATGGGCGAGCGAGAGAAAAAGGATGCCCCTGGGATTATAGAACATGCAAGATTGCTGCTTTAAGAGGCCATCTCTCCATAGTCAAATGGGCGAGAGATAACACGTGCCCAGAGGACAATAGTGAAAATGAAGAGGATTCGGAATAAGGGTTTGGTTCCTATTTTCTTATTAAAATGTGATTATACAACAGTGCATCAACTTACAAAAACCAAATCCCCCATCAATTAAGTACACTATTACCAATGACGGTGGACACAAGCCCAGATACTGATATTGGTGGTAATGGACAGCAATACAGAGATGGAAGAACTAGAAGATTACAAACGGTAGTGTAATGATAAGCTGTACTTATAGTGTTGAACTTACTACGAACCAGGTTTGGGGCCACCGCTTCTACCCCAAGCAAATGGTATCCATCCCCCTTTCAATATTGAAAGATATAGCTCTTGATCCGAAGATACGGATAAGCAGATTGAGGTACCGTGTACTAGAAAAGGTGACAGGAAGCATGCACCAAACGATCCACCCACATCCTCGTGATTCAACACGTTAGACGATATGTCAAGGGCGAATCCCATATTTTCACAACAAAAGTAGTGTTCAAAGGAAGGCATCCTTTCTTCCTCTTCACAATTATCACTCTTCACAGTAGTCCAACAACATACGGTGTTCATACCCACTTGTTCACCAACAGAGTCCTTGTACCTTTGCAAGTATTGAAGAAGTGTTTTTTCATCTTCATTTCTCAGTGTCCCACATTTAATAGCATTCTTAATCGCTTCACCAAAGTCTGGGTCAACTTTGTCATTTATATCTCTGTGCATGGACTTTAATGAAACAGTTTAGGTTTGAGTTCAGGTGGTTTTATTTTGAATAATCCTTGGAAACAATGACACTTACTGAAGCAAACCACGTAGTCACAATTCTGTTGAAGCAAATCATTTCATATCCGCCTCCACCCCCCCCCCTCCCCTCCTCATTTTTCATATTTTGAAACATGATCGCCATTTTCATCATGGCATTGCCACTGTTATCCATCATCTGATCTGATTGCTTGCAAAGGACTCTCCCCAACTTAACTCCCGCTGGATAGGTCAGTGGACAATATTTTTTTGTGTACAAGTCATGCCCACAGGTGGTAGCTTCTACTGGAGAAGAAGTACTCTGACAGCTGGCTCTGGGACCTGTGTATGAGAAGAAATTATGCATGTGTACACCATGTCTACTGTGCGCCATTCCCGAGTCTTTGTTCCCATGCATAAAATCCAGTGCTAGTAGGTCTTTCTCTTGGATATCATTCTCAAAGTACCATGGCATACCTCGGAAAACAACGGTTCCATAACACAGTGAGCTGTCGGTAAACACTTCTTGCCTGTCCTCTTTGTAGATGGTTACAGTGCTACTGTGGAAGATCTCCTTTGCTTCTTCAGGGATGTTCTCTTCAGATCCCAAAATTGAAAAAACAAAGCCCCTGCAATGTTTTCTGGGATCCACTATGAATAAATCCACGCAATCGTTTTCACAAATAGAGAGTAACTTTTCATCATACTCTTCAGGGGACAGACCACTGACCTCATGTACCAGCTTATCTTTTAGAGATATACTTACTTTACCGAATGTAACAACATTATCTTGGCTGCTGACTTTTTTGAATGGTAATAAGTAGTATTTTTCCTTTCCCGGCTTTTGTTTGTTTTTATGCTCCCTCACATAGTAAATTGGTACTGGGTCCTTTTCCCCCCTGCGATCTAGGACCTTCCAATCAAGCATTTCTTTAGCTGCCAGTTGAATCAAATCATTTTTGCTGTCATGATCATGACATTCTCCATCTTTCTCCTGTTTCCGTGCCTTTTTGGTTGGGCGATCCAAGATAAGTTGTTCAGTGGGTTTGCAAAATGCCATGTCTGTCCTTGCATTTAATTCAAAGCTGCGAGTTGGGTGTTCTTGATTAAACAAGCCTTTGAAGATATTTCCCTGAGCCTCCCACCAATAGTCTGGCCCTTGTTTTGGTTGCTCAAAACAGCCATCACGTGCAGAAATATGCATATGTTCGGCTACACCATCCTTGAAATACCTCGATACCTCTACCAGAGGAACAAGATCTCCACTTTGCAGGTTTTGTATTCCTATATCACAATATTTGGTAATCAAATCTAATTTTTTGTGTTGTTGGTATTGTTCATGCAGTTGGTATTCTTCATGTTTACGATATATAACATCCCATTTGCACCCCTCCTTGAAACGGAGGAAATAAACGACGTGTCTTCCATCTGATTTGATATCTACCCCCTGTATGACAGCTAATCTCCAGTTACCTTCTGTTTTCAAAGCGCACAAGTATCCTGATGTTTTCACATGTTGCAAATTATAACAAGGTATGAATAGCGAATGGTCTGTAGGGAAGTTTTCATGTTGTTTAAAGCGGGTTTTCACCTTGTACGGTTGAAGTTTCTTCATTTTCTTATGGTTTAGTGCAAATACCCATCGACTTCCTTGGACCTTTATATCTTCAGATGTGTTGAAGTAGCACTTTTGAGACATAGTGCTGTGATGTCTAGATTATCAATAGAAGGTGTGTTCCTCACGTGTGTCAATCAATGATAACCTCTACCGGTATGCTGGTATAGAGAAGAGGAGACACCTATTGATCTTTTTTGTCCCTTTTGTTTGCGTTACAAAGAATTTGGAGATAAATGATAGTGGACTTGTCTGAGGGTTTACATGAACAGATTAGGCACATTCAGACACCAGGTTATTATGCAGACAAAATGCATGCTGACGTGTTAAGTGTCTCATACGCACTCAAGTTGAAATCATTAGTTCCACAAATCTCTCATTATTCCACCACGGACCACCAAATCAAACTATGAAATTGGACTACACATAATATTCATGTGATGAATCCAGTTGCCCATATAATGCTGCCTTCTCCTCATCTCTGAATCGCTGATAGATGCATGAATGCCGGATGTCTGAAGGGAACTGTTATCTTTTATGCTTGGTTTGATCAGCCAAGTTACAGTATCACCTGAAGGTATTCTCATCTTTTTGGTTGGATTTGATGTAGAGTCGACTAGCATGGTGCAAGCGTCTGGTACATTAGCATCTTTCATGGTAGAGGTGGCTGCTTCATTACTGTCGGTATCCTCTTCATCCGTGCTGGTATCCTCTTCATCTGTTGCGGTTCCAGTCTCAACGAAAGTGTCCTCTCTAAAAGGTGCAGTACTTTCATCCATATGGTTCTCTGTTAATATTGACTGTATTATTTATGCTAACTAATCCTCTCTACATTCACAGTAAACTTCCATGAGCGGGTAGCTTTGGATAGGAATATTCTGCCACAATTTCTCAATTGAATTCACCTGCGGTAAGTAAGGAAGATGGCTAGCTAGGTGTACTAAAGTCTTTCACCACGTCTCACTTATTTGTCACTTGGTTTTAGGCAGTGTAACTCAAGTCATTCACCACAGCTCACTTATTTGTCACTTGGTTTTAGGCAGTGTAACTTGGGCGGGGGTTCTGAACTGGCTTGGTGGCAGGGAGTTTTGGTGTTTGTTTCTTGGTTACGATGCGGAAGTGTCACTAGGTTTAGATAGCGTAGCTTGGAATGTGGTTTTCAGGGAGAAGTTGGTGTTTGTTTCTTGGTTGCTATTCAGAAGTGATTTGTTTCTTTTTTACTGACGCCCATTGGTGAAACTTCTACCGGAATTAAGTTCCTATCCAAAAGAATCTGGCCAATTCTTGTTGGGAGTTTTCATCAAGGGCGACCCTAAAGAAACATTGAGATTGCATGAGTAGACAATATTTGAGTGGTGAAATTGAGTTTAATGACTAGCAAGAATTGATGAAAGAGTCTAAGTCGATTCATCTAGTAGAGTAAAATGTATATATTATATGTCTGACGGGTGTACATTTTTGGCCATGAATATCCACCGTCCATTCTTATTCACCTACACTAATTTGTTGCCTATTTTCAACTATACTATTTAACATCATAATCTAATAAAAAGATTGCTTAGTAATCTAATAAAAAGATTGCTTAGACACGGATACACTGACCATGGCATTGCACCCATTTCTTATCGATGGATATGCACAATTCATTACACTGATTCTTTCAGTAGAGTTCTCTTTCTGAGTACTTAGTAGATGCCACACCCATACATTCATTATAATTATTAAAGTGTGCTGTAGTAATGCCGACCATCACACATATTGATATGTATGAACTAATTCCTTGTGTTCTTGTCCTCCTCGTTAAAGAAGGCGATTCTAGTTTCAACAAATGCCAGATTGTGAACCAACGGTAATAGCCGCAGCTGGTGAAGAAGCCCCCTCCACAGTGACAATAGATAATATAAATAACTATTTCCGAAGGCTATCCCATTCCTTTCTTGGTGTTGGATGCTTTCCATACGGTCCTCTGGCCTGTAATGGTGTCTCTGGTGATTTACAATAAATGATCTCTCCCCTATTCCTTTCCATTTGCTTCTTTTTTGAAATTTCAGAAACTGAAAATCGTGTGGTTATTTGGATTTTTTTTCACAATCTCCACACGATTTTCACATATCGTATCATAATATTATATCAACAGCTAGCTGTCTTCTCATCTTCAATGTACCCAAACAACAACTCCCACCTGAAGCATATACCACAACCAGCAAGTAGCAATTGAGGAGTAATGGAGTGGAATATTGGTCTTAATCCAGATTATTTTGGCAATCGTGAATTCCAGGCATATGACCAATCTCTCTTCTCTCCAAATACATTTGCCATATTCTGTAGTATCGACCATTCTGGAAACATATTTTGGGAGAAACAATTCAATCATCAATGTGGCATGCATGTGGTTAATAATATCCTTGGATATAAGGCGTATTCTATTGAGCAAATGGTAACACTTGCTTCCGTGTTCCCTCCAAATGCACATGACCCAAAGGATGTAACTCATACCGCACATGGTGACTACAGGGATGATGTAGTGAGACAAGCGTTTCAGCAACAAAATGTCAATGTGAGCTTGTTCGCGACCCAGGGTGGTCGTTTTGATAACCATGCAACAATCTCAACCTGTTTACAGCGAGCCCTGTCCCAGCTACATGAATCAAAGGTTTTGGGAATGTATATGGAATCGGCAGCTGCCAACCATTTTCACGGTGTGAAAAAGTTTCATCATAAAAATACTGTATTATTCTTACACATGGACTCCAAAGATGAATACCCCTCATTCATAGCAAATATCACGAAATACATGGAACATTCGATTCGGACATACACTCTCATTAATTTTATCTACCAAAAAGATACCATGGATGATCAGGAGTTTGTTCACGAAGATACTATTGATGATCTGAAGTCTGCTTACAGTGATTTATCCGATGTCAAAGCCGAATCCCTATGTGTAGAGGCAACCAAACCTCCCGACGATCGCCTAATAATTGTTATTCTAGATGATGATGACATGGAAGATGAAGGTAATATAAATGTTGGTAACCACGGTGTACCTGTCAATGCTGTACGAACTGACCTTGATGTAATACATGCATTTGGCCCACACTCCATCAGTACGAACGCGTGGGAAAGGGCATTTTGTCCTCTATCGAGCCCCAGGAATTCTACTGATAAAAATGGTCCTCACAAATGGCTAAACGATGAAATAATCAATTACTTTTACCACATGCTTGCTGTCAAGGAAAGAGAATTATCTCATGAGAACCCTGCTAATACGAGGAAGAAGAATTTGTTCTTCAATACTCATTTTATGCAAAAATTGGAGGAACCTCCAAACGGGTATGCCTATAGCAAAGTAAGAAGGTGGACGAAAAAGGTATCCCTTTTTGACATGAGCAAACTCCTCATTCCAGTCAATATTGGTGGACAACATTGGATTTGTGCTGTGGTAGACTTTGACGAGAAACGAATACGCTGTTATGATTCGTTCTGGTTTCCCCGGAAAAAGCTCTGCCAGAAACTGTTTGCTTATCTATTGGATGAAAAAAAATCAAAGAAAAGTAGTGTGACATTGATTGAAAAAGATTGGAAGATTGGGGGATCTGATTTTCCAATACCACTTCAAACAACTACATATGATTGTGGGGTGTTTACATGCATCTTTGCATATCTTGTTTCCAGGGATCTTCCCCTGACTTTTAATCAGACGAGCATGGACTTTTGCAGATCATCTATGAAATGTTCCTTGGTTACCAAGGACTTTGCAACCATCGAGGAATGGATCAGGAATCACTGTAATGTTTCTTCTGCCCCGGTTTCCACCAATCCAGCCCCCAATGCCGTGATATACGAAAAATCCTCCTTAACCGATTCCGAATTGAGCTCTTCCATGCCAAGTAGTACTTGTCCTTTGCTTGGTGACAAAGAAGGAATAACAGACACTGTTGAACATCAATCGAACCCTTCCAACCCAAACAGTACTGGATCTTTGTTTGGCGATAACATTGTTTCCCCAACTCCCTCCCCAGATGAAAATATAATTGGTACCCAAATCACTATTCATCAAGATCCTTCTGGCAACTCCAGGGCTGTTATAAATTTACCCCAAGCAGTTGCTCCCCCGACCAATTTACTGCAAAACAATTCCCTCAGGTGCAAAGCTGAGTTACAAATCAATTTACAAAATCATTACAATGACAGGAAGGAATCTAACAGGATCAAAGAACTCACCAATGAATTGAATATTAACAACCGGTTGGAGTGGTTGAAATTCCATAACCCAGATGAATGGGTGAGTGAGATGCAAGCCATGGAATACAACAAAAAGTTGGCTCATTTATGGGATGTATCTCAACACAAGAACAGAGCTTCCAATATTTCATTCAAAAACAAATCTTCCTTACTTGCTATACAGCAGGCAGTCATTGCTGCACGGTTGCTGCCCATGCACCGACGCAGGTTGCGTTACAATCGAAAGATGCTAAGTTTGAAGAAGTTTATCATTAGGAAAATGAAGAGAAGGAGTGGTAACTCAAAATTGATTCATTGGGCACAAAAGCCACCTCCAATTAATTATGCTGATCAAGCTATTGCAGAGATGGCCTTCTCCAGCAGCCCAGATGAAAGCAGTTCAGAAAGTGATCATGGTGATGACAGTGTCAGTAATAAAGACGGTTACAAATCAGACAGAGAGCTCCAAGACAGGAAAACAATAATTCCTCTTGCACAAAGACAGTTTAAAGTGAATCCATATGCAGTCAAACGATCTAGCTCTGGGAAGGATTATGTTCCGCGTGTTAAAAGAATGAAATCCATGCCATATTTTCGTATTCGGAAATTTGCTACGGACCCCACAACATCCACTCATCATGAATTATCCCTTCATAGAGGACCTATTTTCAAAGTACCACCAAAGAGAAAAGGTATCAAAGCTTCCCCAACATTTCAGGCCCAAGGGACTGGCAAATTCAACATTAATTTTTCAGGTCTTCTCATCAAGAACCCTAGGCATCCACCTTCCAGAAAGATTTCAAAAGCAAAGAAAAGAATACCCCTTGATCTTATACCTTGGATCCTTTGGGGAAGTGTCACAGATTATCATTCCATATCACGCTCTCAACCAATTATTCCTCCCATTAAATCTATCCCAATCATCAGTACCGAGGTAGACGATTGTACCCTGATGAAGCCCATGGACAATGACATTCCTGTCCAGGATCCCACAAATAATTTATCTGACTGCGATTACAATGATTCTCAGCCAGTCCCTGATTACAATAATTCAGATCCCATATCAAAGCATGGTCCCTTTATCAATGTATCATCAGATGAAAGTTCAAGTACTTGTGAAGTCCAGAGGGAATCACAGATCAATGCCTCGTCACTTTTGCCAGACCAAGATATCTCACATTGTAATGTAGAAGAGCCCATTTCCCATGAAGAAACTTGGCCTGGTGATGATTCTGCTAATATAAATGATGATGTTCGGATGTCCATTGATGCTGACCTTGATTACGTAAAGGTTAATCTTATACTGACAGAAGAATTCTATCAATCCATCACGGATGAGGTTGATCCAAACTACACACTACCACTTGGTGTGGTGTTTGCTGCACAAGTTTTCAATCAGGAATTCTATGATCTTTTTGGAGCTGGTAGTGTTGTTCAACAGTACCCTAAAGGGTATAATTTTTACAATCTGACGAAAAGGTTCAGTGTCAGTAAAGGTGGCGGGAAAAATGGTAAATTGGTTCCTCCCTTTGCCAAAGGTCTGGAGTATGTTTTATGCAGTGGAGCATTTGAGATGGCTGTTTCCCCACACACAGTTGATGTTCCATTGGATGTTGATGTTGTGAACTACGAACCCAACCAAACCTCTGTTTACAAAATTGTTCAGGCCCTGAACAAAGATCGAGGTGTTGTGGCAGCTGAACTCAACCCGAACTGGGTCACAAGCCACATTGTCTTGAAACCCGGCTGTGTTAACCGCACCCACTTCAACACTGAAGATCTTTGCACTGCCACTCTTACGGCAAAACCCCGCTTCATCAGTATCATTTTATGTGTAGGTGGCCAGTGGAAGATTCATTCTGCAGAGGCTGGGAGTTATAACAAATTTTGGAATTGGGTTGAATCTCTTAGGAAAGAGGAGGGTGTTTTCTTTGGTACCGGTTGCAAATGTCATGTTGTTAGGTGTGATTATGCCTTTCACACTGCTCCCCAGAAGTATCCCATTTCCTTCAAGAGCACTGGTCAGAGTGTCAACAAAAATGGTATTTTCTCTCAAGAAGCCATCAATGCACATTCCACACAATGTAACAAAATTCGGTATGGAATCTTTGTGGGGTGTGACCTGGATGGAGGATTTTCACTTGATTTCAATGATGTATTTAGAGAACACTCTCCTTCTGCTGTCATAAAAATCAAATTCTATCATGAGATTGCTCACATCGTCAAGCAATCTAAATTCCTTCAGGACCCTAATTTTAGCTTCCTCAAGCTGTGCGGTG
>Ga0209712_10004853_pt1 | contig 10604 bp, 6 predicted proteins | sample ArcOceMetagenome_FD_187443 | JGI IMG/M metagenome (GOLD analysis project Ga0209712, IMG submission 187443) | Marine eukaryotic phytoplankton communities from Arctic Ocean - Arctic Ocean - Greenland ARC118M Metagenome (SPAdes) (version 2) | ecosystem: Environmental > Aquatic > Marine > Oceanic... | reverse complement strand
AACAGCACCAGAATAGGAACCATAACTTGTAGTAGAATCACTTATTTGACAGAAATAACTCCAAAAAGGTGTATTTGGACGCTCCATATCTTGATATAACATTGGCACCACACATATTGGAAAATCGCCTGCTATTCCCCCTCCTATCTGAAAGAAACCGATACCATTTTCAGAATTATTAGTATACCAATCTGCAAGAAAAGTCATATATTCAATTCCCGATTTCATGGTACTCGCTTTAAGCGCTCCTTTAAGCACATAGCTTGCAAAAATATTTCCCATAGTACTATCTTCCCAACCTGGACAAATAATCGGCAAATTCTTTTCTGCAGCGGCATACATCCATGAGTCTTTTAAATCTATTTCATAGTATTCTTCTAACACACCAGACAATAACATTTTATACATATATTCATGCGGCAAATAACGTGCTCCTTTGTCATCTGCATCTTTCCAAATTTTATAGATATGTAGTTGTAATCTTCGAAAAGCTTCTTCTTCTGGAATGCAGGTATCTGTTACTCGGTTAAGACCTTTTTCTAATAAATCCCATTCATCTTGCGGTGTTAAATCACGATAATTAGGAATGCGTCTATAATGAGAATGTGCCACCAAATTCATAATGTCTTCCTCTAAATTTGCTCCTGTACAAGAAATGATTTGCACCTTGTCTTGGCGTATCATTTCGGCAAAAATCTTTCCAATTTCTGCAGTACTCATGGCGCCAGCTAATGATACTAACATTTTTGAACCCTTATTTAATTGCGTTTCATAAGCCTTTGCTGCATCCACAATTGTAGCAGCATTAAAATGCAAGTAATACTTCTCTATAAACTCTGATATTGGTTTGTTCATTTTTTAAATTTTTTCAATTATAACTTGGATAACTTCAAAAAGGATTAATATAATAATAATCCATTCTAACATACTACTGTACTTGTGCTGCAAAATATCTTTAAATAAGTCTAAATTTTCTTTAATAACAGTAAGGTTAAATTGTAATCCGTGATGCCGTTTTACAATATCCAATTCATCTTTTAATTGATAGTCTAATTTTGAAAGTTCTTCGTTGGACCATGCCAAATCTGAAGAGTCGAAAATGAATAGATTTTCTGCAATACTATTTTTAAGATTCATTGTCCTACCAATAAAAATGCGCATCTGCTTTTTAGACAATTTAATATAGCCTCTGTCCTCTAGTTGTTTTGCATAAATTAATGTACTATCATGCAAACTTTCAGTTTTATTTAAATAAAATTTTAAGGCCGCGGATTGCCCTAAGTTCAGCATAATAATATGGGCACAATCTACTGAGAGATCATTAATTTTAATTTTTTCGAAATCGACTTCCGTAGGATTTCCAATCGTAATATTGCTTTCTTCCTTAGGAAAATTTGTTAACGGAAAAGGTAGTTCTAAGGTGTTTTTAAAAATGCCTTTTATGACCTCCTCTTTACAATTTAAAAACACAATACTTCCATAATCTTTTACGTACATAAAAGAGCTGTCTTTAACTTTATACAATAAAAAAGAATGCTCTCTTTTTAAAATTGAAAAATCACAATTGCTACGAAATATTTTTAAATTGATCTGATTTCCAATATGGTACGCTAAAACTTTATAGAGCATTAGGAAGGAGCTAAATTATTAAAATCCCTACTGGTCATCATCATCACTAAATTTTGAAAAATTGTTAGTGGATGATTTTTCTTTAAACATTTTCTCATAGTCATCTTCAGCATGATTGTCTTGAAACTTATAACTCAACATTTTGTAATACAGTTTGGCAGCGACAAAATCCGAGGATTTGTCGCTCTTATTTGGGCATAACTCAACAATATCAAAACCAACAACATTCTTTTCTGTAAATACTTGTTTTAGAAAATCAAGTGTTTCATACCATAGTAATCCCCCAGGTTCTGGGGTTCCGGTACTTGGCAAAATTGAAGGATCAAAAGCATCTAAGTCAAATGTTATATATACATTTTCTGTCATTTGGTCTATCGCAGAATCAGTCCAAGAAGTGTCTATTGCCATATCGTGTGCAAAATAGGTTTTCTCTAAATTCATAATAGATTTCTCTTTTATGTCCATAGAACGAATACCTACTTGAATTAAATTCGTATTCTGACTAGCTTCATAAACCGCACAAGCATGATTGCAAGTACTGCCATTATAACTTTTTCGTAAATCTGCATGTGCATCAATATGTAATACCGTTAAGTTGGGAAACATCTCATTAAATGCGCTAATGGTTCCAATAGATACAGAATGTTCTCCACCAAAAACAGTCACAAATTTATTTCTCTTAATGTATTTCTTTACAAGCTCATGCACCGCAGCAACCATAAGTTCTGGAGATCTATTTTCAGTAACGGCGCTCGTCAAGTAAATGCCTTGTTGATATACTTCTGAATCAGTCTCAATATCATAAAGCTCCATGTTTTCAGAAGCTTCCAAAAAAGCTTTTGGTCCTTTATCTGCTCCTTTTTGCCATGTACTTGTTCCATCATAGGGCACCGGAATTAATACAATTTTTGCATGCTCTAATTTTGCATATCTTTCTGGTATTCCAGCATAAGTTTTAGTTTCCATTTTTATTTATCTACTAATTGAAATTCAGGGTTTCTGTTTAAATTCTGATTTATATTTTCTTTAGGATGTTGCTCATATCCTAATATTTCGAGTAACTCTTCACTCTTTTGCTGTTCTCTAAATAATTGGGTCGAGATCGTTCCATTTGCATCTTTATCAATTAAAATATGCTTAGGTGCAGGGATTAAGCAGTGCTGCAAGCCTCCATAACCACCGATGGTTTCTTGATACGCTCCTACATTAAAAAACCCAATGTATAATGGTTTCTCTTTTTTATAAACTGGAAGATAAATAGCGTTCATATGCTGCTCGCTATTATAATAATCGTCACTATCACAGGTAAGTCCTCCAAGTAAAACACGTTCATAAGAATCATTCCAACGGTTTATTGGCAGCATGATAAAACGCTTATTTATAGCCCAAGTATCGGGAAGTGTCGTAATAAAGGAAGAATTTATCATATTCCATTTTTCTCTATCATTTTGTTGTTTTTGATACAAAACTTCATAAATGGCTCCACCACTTTCGCCTACTGTAAAGCTCCCAAATTCTGTAAATATATTAGGTACATCTATAGCTTCCTCTTTGCAGGTAAGGTTAATTTGATTTATAATTTCGTCAATGATATATTCATAATCAAAATCAAAAGCCAATGAGTTTTTAATAGGAAAACCACCTCCAATATTTAAGCTACTTAGCGATGGACAAATCTTTTTTAAACTGGTATATACTTTAAGACATTTTAAAAGTTCATTCCAATAATACGCATTATCACTAATACCTGTGTTAATAAAGAAATGGAGCATTTTAAGCTGCACTTTTGGATTGTCTTTAATTTGCTTGTTATAAAAAGGTATAATATTTTTATAGCCTATTCCTAATCGAGAAGTATAAAATTCAAATTTTGGGTCTTCTTCTGAAGCAATACGAATACCAATATTGTAATTTCCATCTATTTCATTAGATAGTAAACTTATCTCTTCATAGTTATCAATAATTGGGATACAATTTTGATGGCCATTATTAATTAACCTTGCAATATTGGCCACATATTGTGCTCGCTTAAAACCATTACAAATTACAAAGGTATTGTTGTTTATTTTGCCCTCTCTTTTTAAGGCTTCAACAATATCTATATCAAAGGCTGAAGACGTTTCAATATGAATGTCATTTTTCAAAGCCTCATTTAAAACATGCTTAAAATGGGCGCTTTTTGTGCAATAGCAATAATTATAATTCCCACGATAATTGTGCTTTTTTATAGCACTCTCAAACCATGTTTTCGCTTTGTTTATATTCTCAGAAATTTTTGGTAAATATGTAAATTTTAATGGAGTTCCATAAGTTTCAACCAATTTATTTAGGTCTATGCCGTGAAATTGTAAGTGGTCTTTCTCAAGAAAAAATTCTTCTTGAGGAAAATCAAAAGTTTGATTGATTAAATCGATATATTTTGAATTCATTTGTAAGGTGCTAAAAAGTTATTAAAATACGAAAGCAAGTATGCCTTCCTAGAAAGAATTAATAACTTAATATCAAACCATAATTTGATATTGTATTTTGTAGACAAAATACAATTTATACCAAGTACATATGTTTTTTACAATGGAAGTTAGCTTTAAATTTCGGTTACTTACTCCGTAAGCTTCTTTTGAATATGACTTCCTAATTTTCAAAAGACCGAACTTATAAACAGTTTTCAATTTGTTCAGCTAAAAGCTCGAATTTATAAAGCTTTAAGAGTACAAAGAAAAGATAAAAAAATGAATAATTGGTTTTTTTTTTAATTCAACATACATTTAACTTCCCTCCTGCTGCGTATATAAAAAATCTACCTTCTAATTTTTCTGTATTTCTTAAAAGCGCTCCATTGCTATTCTTATTAAAATTGAAAAACGCTCCTTCTTTGTGCAACAGATATATATTCGATAGAAGAAAATCTTACATGCTACATGTCTATATTTTCTTTTTTCTTTTACAAAAAACGAATATAACGCCACTAATTCTTAAACTATTGTTATCAATGCCATTTGGCTCTTTTTGGAAGGAATGTAAATAATTGTAATTTTAAACCAAAAATTATAATTATATTAGAGAAACTTATTATTATTATTATTATTATATCTATTGGGTTCAATTTACATTATTACGTTTATTAAATAGTTTTTTCGAAAAGGTAGGTTTCCCATCAAACTGAAATTACGTTCCTTCTAAAACCAACAATATGTTAGAAAAGTTAATAAAACAAAATAATATAACAATTCACGGCAGCGGTAGCAAAGTTATGTTCTTTGTTCACGGATATGGATGTGATCAAAATATGTGGAGATTTATTACTCCTCATTTCAAAGACACCTACAAAATAGTTCTTATAGATCTTGTTGGATCAGGGAAATCCGATGAAAACGCCTATAATTATGACAAATACAATTCGCTTGACGGTCATGCAGATGATCTAATTAATATTTGTGATGCTCTAAATTTGCAAGACGTTTGTATTGTTGCGCATTCTGTGAGCGCCATGATAGCCACACTTGCGGCTGTAAAAAGACCAGAATTATTTAAAAAATTAATTATGATTGGTCCATCTCCCAGATATATTAATGATGCTAATTATTTTGGTGGGTTTTCTCAAAAAGATATTGACGAACTTTTAGAAACTTTAGATTCTAATTACTTAGGGTGGTCTCGTGCGATGGCGCCTGTTATTATGGATAATCTTGACAGACCAGAGTTAGCTGACGAATTAGAAGCAAGTTTTTGTCAAAATAACCCAGAAATAGCAACCCATTTTGCAAAAGTCACCTTTTTAGGAGACAACAGAAATGACCTTAAAAAACTTTCTACGGATACACTAATCCTACAATCTAAAGCAGATGTTATTGCTTCCATTGAAGTAGGGCAATTTGTAAATAACAACATCTCTAACAGCAAACTTGTCGTATTGGAAACAATAGGACATTGCCCCCACCTCAGTGCACCCAATCAAACGATTGAAGCAATGAAGAACTATTTACTATAGTTTATAAAACCAGCACAACTAATGGATTATAATATAGATTATAAAGAATTTTATAACAGCTTTCCTAGTGGTTATTTTTGTTCCTCACCCAATGGTACCATCATTGATTCAAATAAGAATTTCTTAGAACTCACCAACTATTCGCGAGAAGAAGTCATCGGCAAAAAAAAGTTTACAGATTTTCTATCTCTTGGAGGAAAAATATATTTTGAAAATGTGTTTGCTCCTGCTTTAAAGTTAAGTGGCAATATAGAAGAAGTAAATTTTAATTTTACAAAAAAAGAGGGTACTATATTACCTGTCTTAGTAAACTCCGTAGAAATAAAAGATTCCTCAGGAACCCATTTATATACGCATTCTGCAATATTCAACATTGCACAAAGAAAAAAATACGAGCAGGAACTTTTAAGGTCCAAAAAAAATGCAAATGAGCTCTCTAATAAATTAATAGCGGTCAATAAAAAATTACGAAGTCGTACTGAATTAATTTCAAAACAGAAATTACAATTAAAGGAATTTAACCAACATTTAGAAAACAAGAATAGACAGCTTTCTAGTTTTGCACATATTGCATCACATAACTTAAGAGCACCTGTTAGCAATCTTATGGTATTAAAAGATTTCTATAAAGAAAATACAGATTTAAAGGATAAGGCGATGCTCTTCTCTAAAGTTGATACCGTTATTGAAGGTCTTAATGAAACATTGGATGAATTAATAGAGTCGATAAAAATACAAGGAAATAAAGATATTGTGTTTGACGCTGTTAATTTTGATACTTTTTTTGCCAAGACCCTAGTAATTTTAGATATTCAAATATTGGATTCAAAAGCAGTAGTAACCTCTAACTTTTGTGAAGCTCCTAATATCGAATATCCAAAATTGTACATGGAAAGTATCCTACTAAATCTGCTATCTAACTCCATTAGATATCGTGCACATGATCGCATAGCAAAGATTCACTTTCATACAGAAATTATCAACAATGAAATCTTACTTATTGCAACAGATAACGGGTTGGGAATAAATTTAAGAAAATATGGGCATCACCTCTTCGGGCTTAATAACACATTTCATAGACACCCAGATTCCAAAGGAGTTGGCCTTTTTATGACTAAAACTCAAAAAGAAGCAGCAGGCGGCTCTGTAACTGTAGAAAGTGAAGTAGACAAAGGAACTACTTTCAAAATAATTTTAAAGAAACAGAAATAATGGTAAAAAAACTTCCTATAATAGGTATCATAGATGATGATACAATTTATCAATTTATTTTAACCAGCATTATCAACCAAAATAAATTAGCGGAAAGTATTCTTAGTTTTTTGGATGGAGAAAAAGCTATTCGATATCTTATGAATAACAAAACGAAGAATGAAAAGATACCAGATATCCTTTTTCTTGACGTTAATATGCCAATCATGGATGGATGGATGTTCATAGAAGAATATGCGCGTTTAAAAAAGGATATAACAAAAAAGATAGCCATCTTTATGTTAAGCTCTTCGGTTAACCCGATCGATATTGAAAGAGCAGATAAAATAAGTGAAATTTCCAACTACATCATAAAACCAATAAAATATGAAGAAGTTAGAAGAATTTTTGAGAACTACGAAATCTTTCGATAAAGTTTTAAGGATATAGCCGTACATAAGAAAACCAGACCTACTTTTTTATTAAAGAACTCTGCATTCTAATTTATATATATATTGACTAAAAGTTTGCCTAATTTATAACCAACCATTTCTAGTATTTCTATAAATTCCGAACCATTCTCAAACTTCAAAAAACACAAAGAAAGCCACTAAACATATTTATCAAAGCAGATTCTTGCGTTCAATGTATAGTTTTTATATGGTTTTTATAAAGCGAAATTGATTCCTAAATAATTTTAATTTCTTAGGTTTGTAAAAAAGCTAGCTTTTTTACAAACAGCTGGGTACTAAAATTACAGAAAAAGAAAAAAATGCAAAAAAAATATAATTTCAAGAATATTAAGGCAGGCTATTTATTCGGACTTTTTATATTTAGTATCTATAATTCAACAGCACAAGACGTAAGAATAAATGAAGTAGTTTCTTCTAATTCTGTTTATATCGATGAAGATGGAGATACTCCAGACTGGTTAGAGATTCATAATTTTGGAAATAAGGATGTTTCAATTAATGGCTGGTCTTTATCGGATGATGTAAATGGTATTATAAAATGGATATTTCCAAATATTACATTAACTCCCGACGAATACATGATTTTGTGGGCTTCATCCAAAGATCGTACGACTATTAACTATCCCAGAACACTAATTAATCAAGGGGATGTATTTAAATACTTAATTCCAACTTCCGAGCCTAATTCTAATTGGAGCGAATTAAGTTTTAATGATTCAAATTGGTCATCAGGAGCTTCTGGTTTTGGGTATAATGATGATGATGATGATACCATCATTCCAACTGGGACAAAATCAATATATCTTAGAAAAACATTTACCATAAATAACCTTGCTGCTATTTCTTCTATCATTTTAGATTTAGATTATGATGATGCTTTTGTTGCCTATATAAATGGAAATGAAGTGGCAAGAGCTAATATTAATGGCACACCACCAGCGTACAGCTCAGGAACTATAACAGATCATGAGGCCCAAATGTATTCTGGAGGAAATCCAGAAAGGTTTCTTATCACAGATTTCACTTCAATTTTAAATGAAGGTGAAAATATCTTAACCATTCAAGCGCACAATATCAGTTCAAACTCTTCAGATTTTACAATAATACCTTTTTTATCGGCCGTTTTTTCAATGCCAAACAATACAGGTATTGAACCACCTACTATTTTGGGTTTAAAGAAGAGTAATCTGCATACAAATTTTAAAATAGCATCAAGTTCAGAAACAATACGTTTAAATAATGCCTCTGGCAATCTTGTTTATCAAATAATTGCAGAGAACCTTCCGGAAAACACATCCATTGGGGTATCCATAACTTCTGAAGATATTGTAAGTTATTTGGAGCCTACTTTTGGTTATGAGAATTCTAGTCAAGAATATTTAGGAAGTGTTCAAAGTGAAGTTGTTTTTTCGAACCAAGGCGGCCTAATTGATGCGCCTATAAGTTTAAGTTTATCTGGAAATACTTCCGAGGAAGTAATACGGTATACAACTGGTGAAAATAACCCCACAGAAACCGCTACTTTATACACAAATCCTATTCAAATTAATGAGGACACGACTGTGCGAGCTCAAATATTTTTAGATAATTATTTACCCTCTTCGGTAACTACTAAAACATATATTCTGAACACAAGTAATCTAACATTTACAGACAGTAACTTGCCGATCGTTATTATCAACACAGAGGGTGGAGCAGAAATTCCTGATGAACCAAAAATACTTGGTACTATGAAAATAATTCAAAGACCCAATGGAGAACGAAACTTTGTGAGCGATGCTAGCAACGAAGCCTTTTTAAATTACTCTGGTACTATTGGCATCGAAACACGGGGTTCTTCCTCTCAAACATTACCCAAAAAACCCTATGGCATTGACACCTTAGAAGATGACGGTATAGAGGATAAGAATGTAGAATTATTAGGAATGCCAAAGGAAAATGACTGGGTTTTAAACTCTTTTGCTTTTGATACTAGTATGATGCGGGATTATATTAGCTATACTGTGGCAAGAAAAATGGGGCAATATGCTGTAGATTTAAAATATTGTGAGGTTATACTTAATGGTGATTATATAGGTTTGTATGCACTCTCAGAAAAAATAAAACGTGATGGAGACCGAGTAGATATCGCAAAATTATCTGATGATGAAAGTTCACTTCCCGAGGTAACAGGCGGATACCTTATAAAAACGGATCGATTGTCTACGGGTGAAGAATATGCTTGGTATTCCAACGGAGCTGGATATATTCATGAAAAACCAAACGCTGAAGATATTACATCAGAACAATCTCTATATATAGAATCTGTCTTTCAAAATTTAGACCAAACTGCTCAAAATTCAAATATTATAAATGGGTACCCATCTATCATCGATGTACCTTCCTTTTTAGATTATATGTTGGTTGCAGAAATCGCATCAAATGTAGATGCGTATGCACTAAGCACTTATTACCATAAAGATCGAAGTGGTAAATTAAGAGCAGGACCGGTTTGGGATTATAATTTAACCTATGGAAATGATTTATTTGAATGGGGTTTTGACCGAAGTTTTACTGATGTATGGCAATTTAATTATAGTAACGTAGGAGCTTACTTTTGGAGTGATCTTTTTAATAATTCAACTTTTAAATGTTATTTATCTAAACGTTTTAATGAAGTTACGAGTACCGGAGAGCCCTTAAATTACGCCTATATGTCTAGTTTAATTGATAGTACTGCTGAATTAATTTCGGAAGCTGTAGTGCGTGAAGATGAACGATGGAATACGATCGATAATTTTTCAGAAGAAATTATAAATATGAAAAGTTGGCTAGAAGATCGAATTGCATGGATGCGGGATAACCTTGGGGAATTTTCTAATTGTAATGCTGTACAAACACCCTCTTTGGTTATTACAAAAATTCATTACAACCCAAAAGAAACTGATGCATTCCCAGAGAGTGATGACTTAGAGTTTATAGAAATTAAGAATACAGAAAGTACACTTGTCGCACTTACGGGGATATACTTACTTAAATTGGGTGTATCCTATCAATTTCCTCAAAACGCAACTATTCAAGCAGGAGCGTCTATATATTTGGTGGGAAACGCTGCTACTTTTCAAAATAAATACGGAATAACACCTTTTGATACTTTTACAAGAGACTTATCTAATAAAAGTCAAAATCTAGTATTATCGGATGCTTTTGGAAACCTGATTGATGAAGTAGAATATTTAGATAAAACACCTTGGCCAGAAGCTGCTGATGGTGATGGTTTTTATTTAGAACTTATAGCTGTTAACTCAGACAATTCTTTAGCGAGCAATTGGATGGCAAGTTCT
>Ga0209712_10004851_pt1 | contig 10610 bp, 8 predicted proteins | sample ArcOceMetagenome_FD_187443 | JGI IMG/M metagenome (GOLD analysis project Ga0209712, IMG submission 187443) | Marine eukaryotic phytoplankton communities from Arctic Ocean - Arctic Ocean - Greenland ARC118M Metagenome (SPAdes) (version 2) | ecosystem: Environmental > Aquatic > Marine > Oceanic... | reverse complement strand
GGTGGTCATGGAAAGGTTGCAGCAGATTGCGCAGAGGCTACAGGCGAATATGACAGCATTGCTTTTTTAGATGCTCTTTATCCTGATGAATGTTTAGTAGGCGATTGGCAAATATTAGAAAAGCCAGAGAACGCCTGCATATTTAATAACGGCAATACTGATTTTTTTGCGGCTATAGGAAATAATATTATTCGTAAGAAGGTCTTGAATGAACTACTACAAGACAATCTAAATGTAGTTTCGTTAATACATCCCAAAAGTACAGTTAGTCGCCACGCGACAATTTCTTATGGGGTATTGGTGTGTGCTAACGCCACCATTAATCCTATGGCCAAAGTGGGTATTGGGACCATTATCAATACGGCTGCTAGCATTGACCACGATTGCATGATCGGTGATTATGCGCATATCTCTGTCGGTGTGCGTCTGGCCGGTAATGTTGTGGTAGGTGGCAACAGTTTTGTTGGCATTAACAGTTGTGTTATTCAAGGTGTAACTATTGGTAAAAATTGTGTGTTGGGAGCTGGAGCCACGCTTATCAGCGATTTACCAGACAATACAACAGCAGTTGGGACACCCGCTAAGGTGATTAAACAGCATGAAATTTAATTTTTGTAGAGGTATCAAAATATGTTAAACGGCCCTTTTTCCCCTTGGCCTGATTTTGATGCCGATGAAAAACAAGCGGTATTAGAAGTACTAGATTCAAACAAAGTGAACTATTGGACTGGTCAAAAAGGCCGAGATTTTGAAAAACAGTTTGCTACTTATTTTGATTGCAAATATGCTATTGCTGTAGCAAACGGCACAGTTGCACTAGATTTAGCTTGGCAAGCGTTAGACCTGCCCAAAGGCAGCGAAGTCATTGTAACGTCTCGCACTTTTATTGCTTCCATATCTTCTATCGTATTAGCAGGCTTAAAGCCTGTTTTTGCAGACATTGACCGTGATACTCAAAATATTACTGTCGAGACAATCAAACCTCATATCAGCGAAAAAACTTCGGCAATTTTATGTGTGCATCTTGCCGGCTGGCCTTGTGAAATGGACGATATTCTTGCCTTAGCGAAAGAACATGACTTATTTGTGGTAGAAGATTGTGCACAGGCACATGGAGCCAAGTATAAAGGCAAACCTGTAGGTGGTTTAGGCGATATTTCCGCTTGGTCGTTTTGTCAGGATAAAATCATGACCACCGCTGGTGAAGGTGGCATGGTCACTACAAATAATAAGGCGTTATGGGAAAAAGTATGGTCTTTCAAAGATCATGGCAAATCTTGGGCGGCTATTTACGAAAAAGAGCATCCCCCTGGTTTTAGATGGTTACATGAATCGTTTGGTACCAACTGGCGCATGCTTGAAATACAAGCCGTAGTGGGTCTTAAACAACTTGAAAAAATGCCAGCTTGGACGCAGGCTCGTAACAAATACTCACAACAAATATTTGCTACCGCCAGAGGTTTCTCAGCACTGCGTGTTCCCAAAGTGCCAGAGCATATCGAACATGCGTTTTACAAATGTTATGTTTTTGTTGAGCCGGATAAATTAAATGACGGCTGGAACAGAGATAGAATAATTGCTGAATTGAGCAAATTGGATGTGCCTTGCTTCTCCGGTTCATGTTCAGAGGTATACCAAGAAAAAGCATTTGACGGGACTGGTTATCGCCCTAAAAATACATTACTTAACGCTGTTGAGCTTGGTGCTACTTCATTAATGTTTTTAGTTCATCCCACATTAAAGCAAACCGAAATCGATAAATGTTGTGATGCATTTTCACAGGTTATGGAAAACGCATCAAAAGGGAAACATCAATAATGCAGTTCAACCAACTATTTGAACTGAGCTCTCGAAATAAACTGGCGATTGCAATAACGTGGGATTTTTTGGCGTTGCTAGTTGCCAGTGTGTTTTCGTTTTGGATAAGACTTGGAATTGCTAGTTGGGATATTTCTTATATCGAATCCGCAGTTATATTGATGAATATAGCTTTTGCATTAAGCTTATTGGCATTGTTTGGCCACTATAAACAAATGATCCGCTACATAGGGCAAAAAACCATACAAAAAGCCATACTTGCGTTGGCTGTTTCAGCCTTACTATTATTCGTTGCGAGAATGGTATTTGATGTCATGATACCTAATTCCGTACCTATAATTTATTGGGCTGTAGCATCAAGTTTAGTCATTGCACCACGCTTTTTGATACAAGCTTCTGCACAGTCTCAAAACTATAAGATGCGCGAAAAATGTTTGATTTTTGGCGCTGCAGAAGCAGGGCGATCGTTAGTTCAAACCTTAAAAATTGGTAATGAGTTACAACCCATTGCCTTTATCGATGATAAAAAACAGTATCACAATAAACAAATATTGGGTTTACCCGTAGGTCGCCGTGAAGATATTCCCTATTACGTTGAACGTTTTGGCGTTAGTAAGATGTTACTGGCTGTGCACAATACTTCACCAGAGAGACGCAAAGAATTAATTGTTGAGCTTGAGCCCTATGCAATCGAATTGTTGAGTATCCCCAATATTTCGGATTTGTTATCCGGTAAAAGTAAAATTGATGAGCTGCGGGAGATCCGTATCGAAGAATTATTAGGTAGAGATCCTGTTCCACCTATTACTCGATTACTGGATATTAATATACGCGGGAAAAATGTTTTGGTGACTGGAGCAGGCGGCTCCATAGGCAGTGAATTGTGTCGGCAGCTAGTTAAGTCGGCTCCGTCAAAATTAGTACTTTTTGAATTGTCAGAGTTTAACTTGTATCAAATTGAGAACGAATTGAAGCAGCACTATTTTGATATCCCGATGGTACCTGTTCTCTCAAGCATTCAAGATACAGAAGTGTTAAGAAGTGTTATGAATGAACACAAAATCCAAACTATTTATCATGCTGCAGCATATAAACATGTACCTATGGTGGAATCTAATCCCTTAGCTGGTATCCGCAACAATGTATTCGGTACGTCTAATGTTGCGTTAGTGGCAGCCGAATATGATGTGGAGAAATTTGTTTTAATTTCGACAGATAAGGCAGTTAGACCTACCAATATAATGGGTGCCACAAAACGTTTTGCAGAGCTGTATATTCAGGGGATTGCGGAATTAGGGTCAAGTACAGAATTTTCAATCGTACGATTTGGTAATGTACTAGGTTCTTCAGGCTCGGTCGTACCGCTATTCACCAAACAGATTAAGGCAGGTGGCCCTATCACTGTTACTCACCCTGATATAACCCGATTTTTTATGACCATTCCCGAAGCTGCGCAATTGGTTATTCAAGCAGGTGCTATGGGCAGTAACGGTGAGGTATTTGTACTGGATATGGGGTCGTCGGTGAAGATAGTCGATTTAGCCAGTAAAATGGCTCACCTTATGGGTCACACTCTAAAGACAAATGATAATCTTAACGGCGATATTGAATTAAAATTTTCAGGATTACGTCCCGGAGAAAAACTTTATGAAGAGTTGCTTATTGATGATGCTGATACTACCACTGAGCACCCTCGAATTATGGGAGCTGATGAGACAAAATTGCCATTTGAAGAGGTTATATTATTATTTGATGAGTTGAATCGACTGTTGCTAGAGCATAATGCTTTAGGGGCGAAAACTTTGCTACAAAAAGCTCCACTCGGTTATACACCAGCCAAACATTAGCGCGCCTCACTCTGTCGATAGCCATAAATGGATTATTATATGGTTATATTTTCTCTAATCGTTGTAATACTCAACTAAACATCACTACGGAAAAGCCAATTGCAAAATTCAAGTATTTTAGCTTTTCCAGTTAGAGCCGATATCAATATTACGTGTTTCATATGGGCTCATGAAAAATCGCGTCAAATAAACGCTAACCTTATTGGAAAAATGATGGCAACAATCTGTAATGACAAATTAGTATTTTTATTCGTTGTATTGGGATTTGCTATCAATGGCGCAGCAATTGCCCAAGTGAAGTTGATTGATAAGAATGCCTCTGCGCTGGTGACTGAAGTTGATGTGATAAGTACAGATAACTTCAACCCCACTGTGAGTGATAAAAGCAATGCTAATGGAGTCGGTCTTAAGGCTTCTGGCCAGCTTGTTGCTAGCGGTGAAGGAAACTTGTTGATGCTCAGTTATGAAGGGGGATTTGAGCGCTATAAACTTAGTGATTCTCCTGTTTTACTCTCAACTGATTATGACTTTTCATCCTATAAAGGCACGTTACTTGGACGAATTTTTATTAGCAATGCCTGGTATCTCGATACCGAACTAATGCATAGCAAAGAGGATGAGAAGTTTGGTTTTGGACTCTCCAATTTGCGCAATAATGTATTGCTCGCGGATGAGCGAACCCAGAATCAAGCGTCGCTTAACTTGCTTTATGGCAATGACACATCGAACCGCTCAATATCCTTTAAATTGAGCTCTTCAGATATTAAATACGCAGATGTTAATGCTTACTCTAGTCTGTTTAATTATAAACAACAGTCGTTTGATATGAATATTGCGTTTAGGCAATCATCGCTTACTCGATGGTTGCTTAGTTTTGAGGCGAATGACGATAGATACGAATCAGATTTGCGAGACGATAGCCGTCTATACCGATTATTATTGGGGGTAGATTGGCGACCCTCCGGTAAATCTAAATTAAAAGCATTGCTAGGAGCTTACCAAAGAGAACGTGACGATGATGAGACCAGTTCTGGTTTATCTTGGAGCATTGATTACCAGTATCAAGCTAGGCAAGACGTATTGTTTACCCTTAGCTCTTCACGCACATCCGCTGTAGGACAAAGTGAATTCGCCAGTGATAGTGTTAATAGCCGTTTGGCTGCAGATTTATCCTATTTTTATAGTGAACAATGGCAAGTTGCAGCAAACATTGCTCTTGATAAAAGCGAATATGATGACGTATTAGTGTCCCAAGTTTTGGATGAAAAAATTGGCAGAGTAAGGCTTACACTTTTACTTAAACAGCATAGTAAAGTGAGGTTTGACGTGACAGCACGTCAAGTGTCTTCTAGTGACAACTCTGTAGACTATCAACAAAATGAGGTTAGGTTAAGTTGGCGTTACGCATTTTAAAGTTAACACTTGGGCTACTTTTATTGCATACCTGTTTTTTCGCCTACTCAGATGATGAGCGATTTGAGATCCGTGTGGGAGACACTATTAGCATAAAGGTTTATAACGAGTTAGATCTGACTACTAAAGCCAAAGTGGGTAATACAGGTATTTTAAAAATCCCTCTAATTGGAGATGTACTGGTAGTTAATAAAACCGCCCAAGAATTAAGTAGTGAGCTTGAGTCTGCCTATTTTGATGGCTATCTGGTTGATCCAAGCGTTTCAGTTGTTATCGAATCATATCGACCCTTTTATGTGCGCGGAGCGGTTTTCTCTCCTGGCGTTTATCAATTTGATTTTGACATGAATGTAGAGCAAGCATTGGCTTTGGCAAAAGGCTTGAAGGATCGTGCTTCTAAGCGAGAGTGGTTTATTATTAGAGGGGCTGATAAAAGTCGAGTTAAAGTAACAAAAGAGTCTCGGATTTTTCCTGGTGATATTTTAGAAATTGAAGAAAGTTTGTTTTGAATATGGAAACTAATCAAGGTCATAGAAAGTCTTCAGAAGTATCCTTTGATCTAACTGATTTAATCGGTTTTTTGTGGCAGCAAAAGATTCGTATCATTTTGTCCTCCGCTGCCATTATCGTTGCCGGTATATATTACATCTCCGGATTGCCACTGATTTACAGTGCTAGTAGTAGAATTGTGTTAGGTAATGATGAACCTAGTTTTAGCTTGCCTTCGGCGGTATCAGATTTTGGTTATGGCAGCGAAACCATCCTCGATACCTATATCGAATTCATTCGCTCTCGACAGTTCATAAAGGGAGTGGTGGATGAGATGGGTTTAATCCATGCGCCTGAGTTTAGAAAATCTGGTGCTTTTCTCTCAGAAGACGAAGCCAGAGAATATGCTATTGATCAAGTACTGGGCAGTCTAAAGTTAAATAAAATTGGTGATACGTACCTTTTGAAAGTCACTTATGATTCAAAAGATCCAAAAATTGCAGCTGATGTCGCTAACTTTATCGGTCCCGCCTTTTTTGTATATCACGCAAAAATTAATACTGAAAAAGCTAACGACACCTCAAAGTGGCTCAATGATCAACTTGAAACACTTCAAAATAAACTGATGACGGCAGAAGACGCGTTACAGGCATTTATCGAGGAAAATCAACTTATTGGCGCCAATAGTCAGATTGAATTTGCGCGAGCAGAAATTTTGATTTTGTTGGAAGAAAAACTTACGATTGAAAAAACGTTAGCAGCATTAAAAGCTTCACTGTCGCAAATTGATTCAGCGGCAGGCAATGAGACAACGTTGAAACGAGTTGACTACATCATGAAACAACCCATGATGATTAACATAAGAAATAACCTACTAACCCAGCAACAAGTGTTTTCTCAGGTCTCTAAGCGTTATAAAAGTAAACATCACCGCTATATTGCTGCTAATGCGTCTATCATAAAGCTCGAAAGTGAAGAGCGACAATTAATTGAGCAACTAATTGCCGGCATAAGGCAAAATGTTTCAACTTATGAGCAGCGCTTAGAGTCATTAAACTTTCAAATGAGCAAAGCAGAGAAAAAACATAGTGAGTTGAGTCGTTCTGAACTACAACTTACCAAATTACGCCGAGAAATCGACTCTACACAAGCACTTTATGAGGTATTTGTTAGCCGCTTACAAGAAACGCAGATGCTGAAAGACTTAGGAAAAACCAACCAGTTTTCGGTTGTTGATTACGCAAGCATCCCGATCTATCCCACTAAACCTCGCAAGATTATGTTGCTGGTTGTTGTGAGTTTTTTTGCTGCAGTGTTTAGTAGTGGATTCTGGTTATTACTTCATTTGATAAGTGACAAGCAAACTAGATTTCGAAATTTACTTAATAGTTTGGATGTCACTGTGTTGGCGCAGATATCAAAATACAAGAAAGTAAAAAAGAAAAAAGGAATCGTTAGCATTGCAAAACATGACAAAAACTATGAATACTCAGAATCGATTCGCTCATTAAGAGCAGAAATTACTTTTCGCGAAGGTGATACTCCTATCCGCTCTATTGCAGTTGCTAGAGTAAAAGTAGGTAAAACAAAATCTAACATCGGTATCGATTTAGCGGAATCATTTGGACATTTGGAGAAATCGATTCTTGTGGATGCTGATATGCGTCAACCTCATGTGGGTAAAATATATGGTATGGAACAACTGACGCCTGGTTTAACCAACTTTATTGGTCGCAGGTTTTCTTTTAGTGACTCGCATTATCGAGAAAATGGCAGTCAGCTGTCTGTTATGCCAACCGGTGCAGTGCCAACTGATCCTTTGTTGTACTTATCTAAACCCCGTTTTGCGAGTTTTGTCAAAAAACTATCGGTGCTATATGAACACGTTATTCTTGAAGCTCCAGAAGTTAATCAATATAGCGACATCATGGTAATAGCCAAATTAGTTGATGGAATTGTGTTGATTTGTGATGTGGAGACTACTGATAGCCCCGAGCTGTTAGAGGCAATACAACGACTTAGAGAATCTCGGGCTCCATTACTTGGAGTTGTTTTCGAAAATGCAAAAAATGTACGCAATAAACTCCGTAAAAGTAATAGAGGCAAGGATCTAATCAAAAAAATGATCAATTACTAGGCTACGCCTGATATACCTCAATGGTATTTATTGGAAAAAGTCTTCATCATGATTAGAATAACAACAAAATCATATAGGCTCCTCGTTTGCATTCCCTAGCTTCCCTTCATTCATTCGGTTTTTCTTGTTCAGCTCAAGCATATATTTGTATAAACAAACTAAGCGACTTAACTCGCTCGTTAGCTCTTGCAGATCGTTCGGCATTTTATATTTTGGGTGAGGGCAGTAATACGGTATTTTTGGAAGACTATGAAGGTACGATAATCAAGCCGGCTTTTATGGGTATCGATATTGAGCATACCGATACCCATTATCTGTTAAAAGTAGGTGCGGGTGAGAATTGGCACCAACTCGTGTTGTGGTGTATGCAACAGCAAATTTATGGCTTTGAAAATTTAGCATTGATACCCGGAACCGTGGGCGCCGCACCGATTCAGAATATTGGAGCCTATGGTGTCGAAATTGAACAATTTATTCATCAAGTTAATTATTATGACTTGGGTGAGCAAAGACACAAAACTCTAGATCCACAAGGGTGTGAGTTTGCATACCGCGATAGCGTGTTTAAAAAACGTTTGGCAGATCAAGTTGTGATCACTGGTGTTACTTTTGCTATCCCTAAAAATTGGCAGGGTGTTGTACATTATGGAGAGTTGAAAGAATTAACTGAGCCTACTGCCATGGATATATTTAACAAGGTAGTCGAAGTGCGCCAAACTAAACTTCCAGACCCTGCAAAAATTGGTAATGCAGGCAGTTTTTTTAAAAACCCGGTTATAGACTTGAAACATTACACACAATTGCAGCAAATTCGGCCGTCTATTCCTAGTTACACTGTGGAGACTAATAATGTAAAAGTCCCGGCAGCTTGGTTGATTGATCAATTGGGCTTTAAAGGCACAAAGATAGGTGGTATTGGCTGTCATCCTAAACAAGCTCTGGTATTAACCAATGATGGTTCAGGCACCGGTGATCAGCTTTTACAACTTGCCCGTGCTATTAAGGCGGCGGTATTAAGTGAATTCTCTATTGTGCTGGAGAATGAAGTCAGACTAATAGGTAAAAATGGACCGGTTATTTTATGAGTAAATCTTCAGAGTTAGTGCGTGGTAATTTGCTCTCTATATTAGCGGACAATGAATTTCATTCGGGTGAAACGTTAGGTAAAACATTAGGGATCAGTAGAACAGCAATTTCTAATCATATTAAAGTGCTCAGTTCTCTAGGTTTAGATATCTATAGTGTTACAGGTAAAGGTTATTGCTTAGCAAAACCACTTACGTTATTGAGTGAAGACAACATCAGAGAAAATCTTGTATCTCCTCACGCAGCTGATATTGAGGTGTTGAATGTTATAGGTTCAACCAATCAATATTTAAAAGATAAATCGATTGATATCAATAACGGTCACACTTGCCTAGCTGAAGCACAAACAGCGGGCAGAGGACGTCATGGTCGTAAATGGGTTTCGCCCTATGCAGCCAGCCTTTACTTGTCGATGCATTGGTCTTTTGCTGGTGGTTATTCTGCTTTGGGTGGATTGAGTCTGGCTGTAGGAGTGGCTATTGTTGATGCGTTAAATCAATGTGGTGTGCAAGGCATACAATTAAAATGGCCAAATGATATCTATGCCCATGGTAAAAAATTAGCGGGGGTTTTAATTGAAGTAGAAGGCCAAATTGGTAGTGGGTGCCAAGCTATTATTGGTATCGGGCTTAATGTAGCACTGCCAACAAATATTGAAGAAATTGGCCAGCCATGGATAGATCTTGCGCAACTAACTGAACCGCTAATTAATCGAAATTTATTAGCCGGCACTTTGATAAGTGAACTGACTAAAAGCCTAACTTTGTTTGAAAACAGTGGGCTTGAGCCTTTTATTACTAAATGGCGAGCGTTAGATGTTTTTGCAAATCAGGCAGTTAAACTTATTGTTGGCCAACAAACACTCTCTGGGATCAGCAGAGGCATAGATGCAAATGGCGCTTTTTTATTGGAAACACAGCAAGGTGTTAAGGCTTACCATGGAGGTGAGATCAGTGTCAGACCTATTTAAAGCTCTCTTAGTCGATATTGGTAATACTCAAATTAAATATGCGCTTGTGAATGATATGTCTGACATATCTGATGTTAAGCGCTGCCAACATCCCGAGGATTTAACTGCATATATCAGTTCAGTCAAACAGGTAGTGGTGTCATCTGTCGGTCATTTTAATCTAGTGACAGAACTAGAAGGGTTGTGCAAAGGGTTTAATAAACCTTGCAAGGTAATAAATACACAAGCTGAGACTTTAGGTATTCAATGCGCCTATCAAAAGTTCCAAACTTTAGGAGTGGATAGGTGGTTAGCTATTCTTGCTGCCCGTGAAATAACTGAATTACCGGTTGCTGTTATTGATTTAGGCACTGCGAATACTTGTGACATCGTAATTAACAACAAACATATTGGCGGCTGGATAAGTCCTGGCTTTTCGGTAATGCGCGAAAGTTTGCTGAGTAATACCCAACATGTTTTTGCAGATACCAAAATGCCTGATTTTCTGGGGGTAGGGGAGACGACTGAAGATTGTGTTAGTTTTGGTTGTTTGGCTTCTCAAACGGGATTTGTCATGATGGCAGAGCAATATTTAAACAATAAATATGAGAACTATTTTGTTTTAGTGACGGGCGGAGGCCAAAATTCACTCAGTTTACAACATAATAAAAATATTTTATTTTTCCCTAATCTAGTATTAAGAGGACTTTTTCGGTTAATTTAATATTTATTATCAATTTCAGGCCATTTATTTGCATGTGTAACGCATAAAAATCAAGCATTGCGTAGCTAATTTAATCAAACAGCATAAAAAACACATTTTTTCTAAATTCCCTCTTGCGCACCCTGAAATCTTACTCTAGAATCCGCA
>Ga0209712_10004850_pt1 | contig 10611 bp, 12 predicted proteins | sample ArcOceMetagenome_FD_187443 | JGI IMG/M metagenome (GOLD analysis project Ga0209712, IMG submission 187443) | Marine eukaryotic phytoplankton communities from Arctic Ocean - Arctic Ocean - Greenland ARC118M Metagenome (SPAdes) (version 2) | ecosystem: Environmental > Aquatic > Marine > Oceanic... | reverse complement strand
ATTTTTCACACATTGTATCCCATCAGTCAGTCAGTCAGTCAGTCAGTCAGTCATTCTGAACAATCATTACTACTATCAATATCATATCATTCCTCCGAAGAAGAACTCTCTCGTCTGGATACTTTTGATTTTATTTCTTCTTGCCAATCATTGCAGCTCCATTCAACAACCTCTACCAGCAAGACAATCTGCATTATCAGCAACATCCAAAATGGCAACCATCGATAACCCAAAACCACATGTAATCCCCGAAGGAAAAAATGCCACTCCACTAGAAGTAGTCGGTGCAACCGCATCCGACAAACTAATCATCATCATGGTAGGTCTCCCGGGCTGCGGCAAAACATTCGTCTCCAAACGAATCTGTCGCTACATCTCCTTCTTCCACCATATACCCAGTCAGATCTTCAACGTTGGAGATTATCGAAGGGAACTCTGTGGATCCCAGCTTCCCGCCTCCTTCTTTGATCCAAACAATGCCGATGGATTGGAAAAGAGACACAAGGCTTGTGAAGCTGCCACGGCGGATTTGGTCACGTATATGAAGCAGGATGGGGTGAGGTTGGCGATTTACGATGCCACGAATAATTTACAGGAAAATCGTGCCAAAATTCTGAGACGGCTCAAGGAGGAGAATATTGGTGCCAAGATTCTTTTTTTGGAAGCGATTGTGGATGATAAGGTTATGCTCGAGGAAAATATAAGGACGGTCAAATTGTCTACTCCGGATTATAAGGGTGTGGATTCGGATCAGGCGCTGAAGGATTTTATGAAGAGGAGGGAGAATTATGCGGGGGGGTATACTTCGGTGCAGGATTGTGAGGGGAGTTATGTGAGAGTCATCAATTATAAAAAGTTTGAGATTCATAATGTTCGTGGATATCTTCCTTTGAAGGTGAGTGAGTCGAGTTTGATAGCTATGGTAATAAGGTTTACATGGGTTGATTTGATTGTCAAAGCATTTATTCTGGCAAATTGTAATGCAATATATACCATACCCATGAATATTCTCTATCGCACCCTAACAATTTCTTCTTTCCTTTCTCATCTGCAATTTTCCAATTTTTCTCTTTGCAAAGGTGGTCCATTTCCTCATGAACCTACACACACTCCCACGAACAATCTACTGCACCCGCCACGGCCAATCCGAATACAACCTCCTCGGAAAAATCGGTGGAGACTCGGGCCTATCCGCCAACGGAGAAGAATATGCCCGTCGTCTTGCCAAATTCGCCAAGGAGAAAATCGGTACGTCCACATCCATTGATCCGAAAACAGGCAAAGAAGTGAAAACCAATGTTCCAGCGAGATTGTGGACTTCCACCCTGGTGAGAACCAAGGAAACGGCGAAATACATTGAACACGAAGAATTCGTGAGTGAATCGGATGAGACGACATGGATCCAATTTCGTCAGAACGAAAGGAGGAATTTGGATGAACTCTATGCAGGAAATTGCGATGGAATGACTTATAAGGAAATTGAAGAGGTTTTTCCGGAGGAATTTGAGGCGAGGCAGACTGATAAATTGGCGTATAGGTATCCGAGGGGAGAGAGTTATATGGATGTGACGTTGCGTTTGGAGCCGCTGGCGCATGATTTGGAGAGGACGACGGAGCCACTGTTGATTGTCGCGCATCAGGGTATTTTGAGGATTTTTTATGCTTATTTTATGGGGTTGTCGAGGGCGGAGGCGCCGTATGTCCAGATTCCGTTGAATCATGTAATTATTTTGAAACCGCATGCGTATGGTTGTTATGAGGAGAGGGTGTGTTTGATGCCCAAGGAGGAGATGTTTTGTGATGGACAGGATGAGCCAGTGACGTCCATGCCCATGAAGACGCAGGATGCGGATGATGATTCCGTCATGGATGCTCCTAGTTGTTGAAGGGAAGGTGGTGGCTAGACATATGCATGGATGAATAGAAGGATTTTCAATATATGTATGGGTGTGCTGTGATTGTGATTGTTTGTGGAGAAGTGACTTGATTTCCTTGTCATGAATTAGCTTTAACTTTCTGACGAAACAAACCATTTTCTATTTTTCTTGTCTCCGCATGCGCACTATCGTGAGGCAATGTAACTTACACAATAGAACGCCGTCGATACGGTGTACTCGTAGATATACAATAAAAAGGCGCAGGTTTACCTACTATTTAGAATGTTGCGCCATGCGGCATCTATAAAAGCAAGTGCGCTTATTTGTTTGCAATCATGCAATGGAAATAAGCTCGACTTTACACCCAATACTCGCTCTTGCCTCGTGCCATTTTCGATCCTGCATGATTTTAATATAGACCATTTGCTTCCAATCAATAAATCTCTAACATGATCCTATTTCATTTCATTCCAAATCATCTCTTATTAATATAACATCACACACAGTACAATATCAATAACTCAGTCCATGGGCTTGTGCATGATAATACAAAGGGGCGTCCCAGGTTTATGCCCCTCTTCATCAACTTGCACAAGAATCTCCTTCATAATTCCCTCATTCTCATCCTCAACGTCCATCCCAAAAGTGAACAGATCCGTCTGAATATCACAGATTGTATCATTGGGACGAACAATATCTCCTTCAGCTTTATACCATTTGACGACTTGTCCGGATAAGTTATCAGCTCCGACATCTGGGAGTGGAATGATGAGTTCTTGTGTGTAATCTTCGAGGTTGATCGCAGATGTAGTAGACGCAGAGGTGGATGTATCCTCTCCTTTCTTCTCTTCGTTTTTTTCCAAGTCAACAGAGATGTTGAGTGTCGGCTCTTCGTTTTCTTTTATATCAGTTTCTCCGGTGGGTTTCTTAGTTTCATCGCTCATGTTTCGAAGAATCTGAGAATTTGCAAAGGAGAAATAATACGGCTGAGATTTTATTCTTGTGGTTGTTCGCAGAAGAACACATGCTGCTGATGGTGGTGCTGCTGGTGAACAAGATAGTACTGATGATGCAGTACTACTACTAATAATGCTGCTCGCCGTGTGGAAAGATCGAAGATGACGGCAGAAGAAAGTTCGGGAAGTAGAAGTCATCATCTTTAGACACTAATTGCCTACGTGATTTTTCGTGGATGTTTTCGCTTGTGTAGTTTGATTGTTGCACCTCCTGATGTTCTTATACTAGTATCACACAGGTACCGTGCACCGTGCAGACAGAAATAATACTGACTCCCTGCTTCTTCTTGTGTTGGTTGCCTTGATGTTGGTCTGTTGTTGTCGTCTGTTGTCGGTCGTCGGTTTTGATTGGAGTTCTCAACTTCTCAAATGTTCAAACGTTATTTGACAGATTATATTCGTCCCCCCTCAAGAACTTCAACCAATAAAACAATGCGCTTCCAACATTGTTTTAAAACTGGATCAGACTTCCTGAATTTGCATCATCTTTTTTCTCCGATAGTAGCGCAGTTCAAACAGCTGAGGATTACAGATTACAATCCCTTGAGAATTTTGTCTGATTTTTTTGTGAAAATATGAGACCCTCAACTATTTTGGCTGCTGTAAAGCTCGGATAGTAGTGTAGTTCTTGTTGCAAAGAACAAGTTATGAAAGTGTTCTGGCTCGGATTGTGCTGGTGTTGTGCTGGTAGAATTCGTTTGGAAGTCACCTTAGTCCCTTCGGTTTGTTGTAAGCCAGTGTATCCATTTTAATTCCCAAGTGGTCTACATCGCCTCCAGATTTTTCAGTAATGGATCGTCAGTTGTTCCATTCCTCCCCCCCATGGCAGACAAAGAAGAAGTGTCATCCACTGCATACAAATGTCGAATGGCATTTCCAACACGACCTGCGGCGGTCCAAACTTAGCATCCATACCATTTTTAAAGAAAAATAATTGATGAAAAGACGTCCATTGTACAAACAATAATTGAACAGCATATCAACCTTTCTTCGGAATGAATGTATTCTTGTTGAGAAAAGGCTCGAGGACAGGTTCAGGAAACACGAAGCTACAGAAAAAGATGTGTGGAATATGTCGAATATACAAGCAAGAATAGTGAGATGTATTCAATAAGGCATGCAATGATCAGCGGGACCCTTTTGCAAAATGGAACGCCGGCCAATAAGATATATTTCCAGTGTACTACAGACTACATACAGTCCGTGTCCCACTCGTACCGTACTAAATAACCATGGACATTTATAACTTTAAACAAAATTAACATAAGAAAGGCAAACATCCAAATTTGATCTTCCTCTCTTTAGGGCCAGGCAGAAGTACTAATGGTTTATTTCCTCTATTCGAATGTCCTTTGCGCTCGGTATAACGTTCACAGAAAATCTGGTGATGCTTGGCGAACCCTTGAATGGCTTCCAAAAGCTGGTCCTCAGGCGGCAAAAATGTCGTACGGAATCCAAACCTCCCCTTCTTTTGACCAAAGCCGGACGCTGGTACAACGCAAATTCCCGTTTCTTCAAGTAGTGACAAGCAGTAAAATGTGTCGGGGGTCTTCCCGCATTCTTTTGCCGCCTCAATGGCTTTCTTTGGCAGCTCAATGGAAGGAAACGCGTACATGGCACCTTCTGCAGGCTGGCATTTAATACCGGGGATGGCATTAAGCCCCTTAACAAGCGCCGCAGCGCGTCGGCCAAGACTCTGAAAGATGGCATTTTCTTCTTCAACAAAGAGGTTATACGATAGGTCGCCGGGAAGGGGAGGCTTGACCATCAGACTCGTCATGATCTGTCCTGCAACACCAGAACACAATCCAGAGCAAGCAAGTTTGTATAGCTGAGCGTGTACATCAGGGCAAATATTGTGCATCTCCATGTACCCTCCTCGACGACCACATTCTCCAATGAGCCCTTTCGATGTCGAGTGAAATGAAACTAGCTCAAGCTTCTCACAACCGGGTGTTTCGCATGCCACTTTCTTGGCACTAATGAACTTCTTGTTATTCACGTATACATTTCGCTGATAGACTTCGTCTGAGAGGACCACAATACCATGCCTAGCACAGAACTTACAAATTACCTCCAAAGGCTCTCTATCTAGAACCTGTCCTGTTGGATTACCAGGATTGATGACGGCCAACGCCTTCACATTCAAACCCTTTGCTGTTGCATCCGCATAACTCTTCTCAAGAACTTTTTCTGAAACTGCCCATCCCATATCTTCATCAAGTTCATACCCAACCTGTCTCCCTCCCAAGAGAGTGATGAGGGCCGAGTAAATTGGATATTGAGGAATGGGAACCATGATGGCATCCGTATCACTGGCAATGAGCGCAGTCATGCAATTCTGAATTCCAGCAGATGCACCATTTGTGATGAAGATGTCGCCGGGGTATGCTGGGTGGCCGTCTCTTTCTTGGATGAAGGAGGCAATGTGCTCTCTGAAGATTTGGACACCTTGACTGTTGGTGTAAGATCCTGTTCCAGCAGGGATGGCAGAACGGTATGCCATTGCTCTTTGAATCACATCTGCGGGAAATAGCTTGGAGATATCGGGATGTTCTACGCCGCATTCAGCTGGAAGGTCGCAGAGTGCCAGAACCTGTCGATAGTAGGTGATTGGTTTCTGGCCAACTGCATGAGGGTTACCAATGTTCTAAATGATAAGAGAGCTCACGTTAGAAAGGTTATAATTTGAAATTGAAGATGTAATACAGAATATACAAACAAAACATACTATGATCAACTGCACGAAGTATTACTTTCCCACAATGAACATATGCACGAGCACGCACCGTATACACAATTTCTCTTCCCTCCGCCTTCAGAAGGTCAGCCTTCATTACAACTTCCCCTCTCACTGCATACTGCATCTTCCTTAGGTTTTGAGCCATGGTTACCTCATTCCAAGCAAATGAATCCTCCTCGTCGCCAGCAGTGGTGGAACCTGTACCAGCAGCAGAGGCAGCATCGTCCTCAAGGTCCCTAATTTTCTGCAAGTCAGATGACTTGATACCTCCAGCAACGGTGGACACCATCATAGAACCCCTCATTCCGACAGAAGGCTGAGATTCATATGATATCTTGATACTATCCAAACCCTGCATTTCCCCCTGAGTAATGTGGACGAGATGCGATAGGAATTCCTTCAACTTGAGTTCGTGATCATCGGCGAGCTCCAGGATGGTATCGAATGCATCATCGTTCACATTGCCGCCGCCACCATCGACCGATTGAAGAAAAGCACGTAGATTTTTGGCGCTGATCGTTTGAGAGCTATCGGTATCTATGGACTTGAAGAGTTCTACTCCACCACGTCCTGAAGCTAGGTAGGAGTCCCAGAGGATGTTTTGTGTCTTGCGAATGTCGGTCATGATGATGGTGCTACCACAAGCTCTAGTGCAGTATGATAGACAAATTCTGTTACTACAAGCAATACAACAAGACGTACTACTACTACTACGATACAAATAGAAGGAGAATTACAGATTTGTTTGCTTGTTGCTTGTCCTTGAAAGATCTGCCGTTTCGCCGTGCTAGCGTGTGTCATTCATGATATGTCATGTGTCAGTCGCTTTTTTGGGTATAATATTTCTAACTGTCTTTTAACGAGTGCATCAGATAAACGATAAACCAAGAAGAAAGTGCCCACACCTCACACCTTTTGAAACCCAAGAACCAAGCTTGCAAGCTTGCAAGCAACAGTACCCGAATGAAATCGGGACCGAGCGTGCATAACCACTGATGATTGATCCATTATTGGACGAAGGCAAAGAAGTTGTAACAGATTCCATGACCAGCAGACGAAATCACTCTCCTCCACACCTCAAGAATTATGAACCAGAAGCATCATACAAATTAAAACACCAAAACACCACCATAGCTAACAACAACAACAACAACCTTGCAATATTTGATGCTTTATACAAAACTGTGATAGCTTGCAGCTATGAATTACCCTCCTTCGAGTCACGATACGAATCAGCAGAAAGGAACAAGAATGCCAGCATATCCACAGCCGTGCAATCTCCTCGTCATCTTCGCCCCATCCATCAATAAAGTCTCAGAATTTTATTATATAAACCGTAGCAATGTATCTGCCGACTGATAAGACGACTAAACAGTATACGTGTGTTTGCGGAAAGGGTAAAAGTGCAAGGAAATCTCCAAAGTCTTCCAGGAATTTGGAGATGTTCGTGGCGAGTACAAATTGGTTCCCAACCATCGTGAAGATACGCGTAAAGGAAATGAGAAGGTTCAGGGTAGAGATCGATCCATGGCAAAACAGGTTTTGCACGTATTTCAGTCTAAAGAAGGAAGACTGTCAATAAATATGCTACAACAACAAGAAACCCGCGCATGCAACCCGACACGGCATGAAATAAAAGTACTAGAATTATGCATATGTGGCTATGTGGCACTTCCATCCTTATCTCTTGAAGAAATACTATCACGGAAGTGATGCTGTTAAGAAACTCCCAAGGACTACATCGTTAGACGAGATGAAAGAGTTGAAATTGTACGCCGTAGGTGGAAACATTTACAGCAAGACGGATGTACTACTCACCGACAGTGTTGTACTTGTTCCAAACAACGTCAATATCGAAGTTGCTAAAGCTGATGCTGCTATCGAAGCGGCAGATAAAAAAAGAGTTTACGCGGCTGTGCAAAATGCCCACAACGAAGAATCTCCAAAGAAGAAGAGGGCTGCGGCATCTAGTGGTGAGAGCCCCGAAGGATCTAGGAAGAAGGTATCTGATGATACTAACCATCTCAGTAAATCTGACGTAGAATTAGGAGGTATGCTTTGTGAGAACCCTCCAATGGGCATGCATGAATCAGGCTACTGAGCTGAAACAAGCGAAAGATGAACTTGCTTTCTTGCGACAAGGGCTGCGTACGCAGAAGCTCATCAATGAATGCGGTGATACTGTCGTGTGTCAGAACCTTACTGAAGAGAATGAGAAGGTCGTCGTGTTAGAAAAGAATGGAATCTAGATGGCAGGTTTGAACCGCATGTCTATGTCAAATTCCGAGGTTTTTGCAAAGCATAGACATCATTGTAAGGATATCTACGTGTTTCCAGACTTTGATTGTTTCATTGAAGATGCTTGATTTCGAGTATATTCCACCAGAAAAGCTGATGATATCTGCAGGAGGCAAAGGAAGAGGGAAAAGGCTCTCTGAATTCGAACAGGTTCTCCTAACTATGTTCTTCACCAACACTACGTGGAACTATGGCACCATAGGAAGTGCCTTAACACGAAGAATGACTTCCATTGGAGAAATCGAACGAGAATGACAAGTTCAATTTCAGTAGAATCCTCAGGAGAAAAGTTAGCAGTCTGAATAATACTAAATGTAAATATTTATGGATGGGATCATTCTAAAGTGGACCGAGTTCGCTCTCGTCTAGGCTCACACACCCATTATCAGCACCAAGCGAAACTAGTTTCTCATAAAGTTTCTCATCGTAATCGACAAACTCAACAGGAGTAATATAGAGTCTGTACTTGAAATCTGTTAGCATTTCGATCCAGGCTCGAGTTTGCTTCTGCTCTTCATTACAAGAAGCCAGCCATTTCCCTTGTAGTTCATTCTCAGCTTTTGTCTTGGCGGCATGGACATGATTATCTGTCAACAGATCTTTATTGGTTTCAATTTTTTTGCCATCCAAATCTATCCAACGAGCCACGGCATCTCGCCTTACAAACCATTTTGCAATATGAAACTGGCATTCCCATTCAAGGGATGAGTATTCCATAGATTCTTCTGTGATATTCACCTCGTTTCTGTCTTCAGGAACTTTTCGATAACGACCAAGATAAAGACGAGTTCCTTTGGGATTATTAGGTCCAAGATAGTGACAGTCATACTTCCGTTTGGAACATTCCATGAAGCAGTGAAACGTCTCCTGCTTACCACGATCAATATTAATCTTTTCCTTGCCTTTTTTAGACCAGACTTTTTCCTTGTATTTTAAGTTATCGGTCTGGATGAGACCAATATCTCCAGGAAAGACCGGAGTCCAAGGGTTCCATAAATAGGCTCCCGCAAAGTAAAACTCACCCTCTTTAATGAATGGGTTCTTACCATTCGGAAACCCCTCCGTTGGGACGTTCATCACAATCGGTGCGGGATCCATAGGACTGCCTCCTAGAACGGTTGTAATTGTCGCCTTATGGCAACCTCTTCGAAAAGTTTTACGAGGTGCTCCGTTGGGATCCCTGAGTGCGATACTTCTAGCCGCTAATCTTCTTTTCCTGTCTTCGTAATTATGGCTGACTTGGCGAGAGGTTGATTTGTTCCAGATTTCTTGCTTGACCTTACTAAGGCCAGTAAGGGGCTCGCTCACGATTTCAACGTCGTCATCGTCGCTAATATCCATGACAGGACCCTTTATTTGATATAGATCTAGTGCTTTCGTCAACTCCTTTTTGTTAAACTCTTCTTCATCGCCATCATCATACTTTACTTGCCAGAATCTCAATCTCTGTCTATATCCCGTTATGCTACCAAAATATAGTTTATTTGCAAACATCTTCGCAACTTTGTCTCCAATATAAGAAAAGTTTGAATCTATCTTGGGAACTGCGACTGCATCTGTGCCAGATTGGTGAGCCCTTTCTGAATCCTCCTCAGGACTGTTGTCAACAAGTGACACTGAATCCTCTTGCTTCAACGCAAGCACGGATGACGGTTGCAAAACCCCATTACCATTAGGGTTGGCATCATTCTTGGATTGATTGGAAGGGTTTGTGACTAAGTTTGTCTCAGATTGGCGAGACCTTTTTGAAGCCTCCTCGGGATCGTTGTCAGCAAGTAATGAAGACTCTCGCTTCAATGAAAGCTCAGGTGGCTCACAAGCTCTGTCGGTTTCACTGGCCTCAGAAACAAAAGGGGCACTGAGGACAACCTCTCTACTTGTAATCACAGTCTGACTATCCATATGATCCAGGCTTCTAGCATTCACTGCATTTTCTTCATGGTATAATTGCAACCATGTAATGTGTGCATAAGGGGGGAAAGGAACTTCAATATTAAATGCTCCTCCTTCTCCACATTGAAAGCAATCAAAGCAAAATCTTTCCGACCCTGGCATTTTAGTCTTACGAATACAGCCGTAACATGCTACATGCCGGCACACTCTAGATTGCACAGGGAGATGAGGATTTCTTCGGAACATGTCGATGTTACTAGTACTGTCCATTTGTTCTATCCACGAGTAGTCTTCTCCACACTTTTGACAAGTTTTTACGTCTAAAGGAAGTTCAGAAATAATCATGGGCAAGTAAGTATGTGTACTAAGAATCTCTTAAGCGTAAGGAATGCTGGCACTGTCCTATCCTGATTAGTATGATACCGGTAGAAACAGGCAGGAGGTAATGAAACAATGGTGTGTCACACGAGCACACAACATCATAATATTATGATACTGTCAGTAGATTGAAGATAGTGTGGCCTCCAGACTCTCAAGAAGGTATCTTTATCCGAAATTCAATCAAAGAAAGCCGCGATAGGAAAAGAACCTCACAGGTTATACCTCACAAGTTTTTGAAAATGAAAAGCAGAAAAGTGATTGACGGAAACCTCTTGTATGTTGGAAGTGAAGATTTCGGAGAGTCTCTAAATAGACACGGAGAAACTAAAATTGGGCCTAATGCCAATGAACTGTCCACAACCACAGAAAAGAAAGACTCTCGATCATACGCAAGCGTTGCGCG
>Ga0209712_10004848_pt1 | contig 10615 bp, 8 predicted proteins | sample ArcOceMetagenome_FD_187443 | JGI IMG/M metagenome (GOLD analysis project Ga0209712, IMG submission 187443) | Marine eukaryotic phytoplankton communities from Arctic Ocean - Arctic Ocean - Greenland ARC118M Metagenome (SPAdes) (version 2) | ecosystem: Environmental > Aquatic > Marine > Oceanic... | reverse complement strand
TTGGGTCACCCCCTTTGGCTATTAGACGGTTCTGTGCTTCAACAGAGTCTTTTAGTCGTACCGTTTCGGCATACGTCAGTTTGATAGATTTTGGCTTAACTGCTAAACAACCGTTCTTTTCAACACATACATTTTGGGCGACAACCAATCTGTTCTGTACAACACTACGATTGCAGAGTCTACTTTGAAGAAGAAGTCTCAGAGTATTGCTTACCATTTTGTTCGTGAAGGATCCGTTCGTGACGAATGGAAAACTGCCTATGTTAATACTCATGAGAATCCTACTGCTGATTTGTTGACGAAACCACTCCCTGCTGGCGCTAAGAGATCGGGTTTTGTGCGAATGATTTTACATCACATATTTGGAACAGCGTACAAGTGCGATATGCTGAACCACTGGTCAACAAGTTTTGTTGATGTTTCTTGTTAATTGTTGAATGGAATTGGATATGTTTGGCGAAATTTTCCTATCAGAGTTTGGAATTGTTATGTCCGTTGACATGCGTGACAATATACCTCTCAAGTCCTGTCTAGCTTGAGGAGAGTGTTTAACGGCGACGAAAGACGTTATTTCATTGCCGCGTCCTTTGAGTATTTATAATTACGATAGATACGATACGATAATGTTTATAATTTTATTGAGTGCTACACAACCAGCACTTCTGATTTCCTGACAAAAACGACGGTCGTCAGCGTTAAATAATTGAAGCATATTATCAATTCGCATCTTGAAGAAGAATAATCATCTACTGAAGATTTTTTATAGGGTATGTCTTTTAATAACCTACGTTACTATGAGTAAGATGCCTTAGTAAGCGCCCAAGAAGCCAAACCTAAAAACCCAACCGCCGCGCTGACATCGCTACTCCACTAAAATTAAAATAAAACTCCAACCGTTGTAACCGAAGTCAACAAATTTCAAATTTAGTTTTGTATCGTATCCAGTGAAGCATCAATTTGACTTGAAAAACATGCCATAATACATGATATTGACTTGATATTGAATACAAAGTCAACAACATTTCGAAAGAAGCATGGTTCTTATTCAACGCAAAAACTACAACCATTTCAATGAAGACGTGGAATCTGTCGCATCCGCTGGACAAAAAGGTGGGATTAACTTCGGTAAAGAGGGACACCTATCAACTTCAAATGTTAATAATGTTTCAACTTTGCACACAAAGGGATCCTTGATTAGAGTTGTAAAAGTGATCTTCTCGTTTACATGCGCAAGGTTTCTGATGATCATAGCACTTTTCAATCTCTATACTGCTAATACGAGAGCGTTCGCCGATGCCACCGGTGGCATTTATGAGCTCAAAGATCAACAGAGGCAGATGCGTAAAATGTACTTTCAATATGACAAAGAAATTTCCACAGCAATGTACTCGCTTGACAATCTGCAGCGAAAATATGATGAACAGTCAGCTGCTGAAGAAAAGTTGAACATACACCTGCAGCGAATATATGATGAACAGTCAGCTGCTGAAGAAAAGTTGAACGTATACAGAGAACAGATAATTGAGAATCTTCAAACATATATTCAAAATTTCTCAACTATCTAAGTGGTCGTGGTAATGCGAGAAAGAAGAAAAAATCCGAATATATTCTTTCCAGTGATAAGCTTTACTGTAGCATACCTTCAGGAGCGAGATGCCGGAGCCTATCGATTATGATTGACAAATGCGAGAAAGAAGATCAAGATCACCGAAAAGAAGACGGACACAACTGAATCCCTCAAATCTCATTGAAAACAAGATGAAGACAATCGCCGATATCTTGAAGTGTGGACCGCTTGAAAAAGAGTTGTCTGAGAAAGTACTGGTAAGAGCAAGCAAGAACAAAGCATTTTAAAAGTAAAGTATTTTATAGAATAAGTGTCTTTTATAATTTTCTTCCGACGTATCCTTATAATATGCAGAGGAGAGGAATTTTATAGGCAACAGACAGTCTTGGTAAGAAGTTGCCCATGCGAATCTGTAGAATGTGAAATCACAATCACCAACCCAATTTGAAGTTTCGAATGCACGAACATAATTCAAGAAAGTGAGAGTTGTTACAAGCCAATATTCCTAGCTGCTTCCTTTCTTAACTTCCAAATTTGATCTTGCAGCTTTGCATTATTATACCAGCATCCTTGCTTTACCTCTGTTGGATTCAATTTACAGACACCTGAACTAAGTCGAGTCGCAACAAGGAGCCATGCTAGGTAAGGAAGCAACATTATTCCACTCAGAGCATCAATTGAATAGTACACGGCTATAAGTGGAAGGAGAGTAATCACCAACGCAACATTGAGAACATGACCAGCTCTCAACATTTTCAACCCGAAGAAAATTGGGGCCCAGGAAAGGTTCATCAGATAGTGAATGAGGCTGAACAAAATGATATTTTGCGAAAAGAATGGAGGAAAGATCGCCCCTGTCGCCGACGTCGCGGTCGTGCCAATATTCGGTTGACTCACAATTCCTTTGATCCTCCATGAAGCAATGCCCATGAAAGTATACAATGTTGTCCAAGTTGGCGCAAACACACCGTTGGGCGGTGTAAAAGTTGGCAATGGAATCATTTTGTACCAAGTTTTCGTAGATTTGATGACAATTGGAGCACCCGTCATACCACCTAGCGCAGAGCTTGCCACCCAAGCCACAGCGGCCATTGATGCACTCAGCGACGTCGAAGAAGAAGAACCAGCACAATTATGATGCCTTGAGACTTTCGAGTTGATGTGGACATCACTAAAAGGTGAATGCGGCGACTTCGGCAGAGCAGTGGTGACTGATTGTTGCCGAGGATGATGTTTCTCGTTGAAGACACATCTCAAGTTGCCAGAACGTTGTGAAGATTGGAAACCAGAGACTACCAATACCAGTAGGTGCGAAATCATCAGCAACATCAGTGTGTATTTCATGTTGTTCCACTACAGTCGTGTGATAGTACATCAAGCAGAAGCAGTGCAGCAGGCAGCGGGCCAAAAAGCAAGATCCAAGGTGTTGTTCGTTGTCCAGAATCTTGGATCTTGGGGTGTCACTTGGTGCAACAACGTCTGTAACTCTCCCTTTCTTCCCCTTTTGGAGTTCCTACCTACTTCCTACTATGACATTTTTCCTCCTCAAATCCCTTTTGGATTTTATTGTATGCAAATCTCTGCGGTCACACCATTGCCCAAATGATGGATTGCTTTGAGGAATATCTTAGCAATGTCCAAACTCATCTTTGACTGTTTTAACTTCGCTGCATCTCCTACTTCTTCTAGCATGTTCGTTCTTGTAATTAATAGTACTATTTGTATGTTGTATGCACCTGAAATACATGCTGCTTCTTGCCATGGTTACGTGCCTTCGCTTCCCTTTCTCTCCAACGAAGATGTTTACAATGGATGGCATGCTGTTGATTTTGCATCACAGTTTTGTTTGAACGAACCAACAGAAACTTCACAACAATGAACAATAATAATAAAACACCATTTTATTCAAATCAGTACGTTTCATGTTTTTATTAAGTGCTTTGACTTGCACTCTCTGTGACAAATGTCATTATTAATAGTTCATAATACAGCACACATAATTACTTTACTCATCAGTGATCATTCTGCATTTTTAAATATCAACATGCTACCCAAAAGTGTTTCTCGATGATTTCCTATTGCTTGAAATATGTTTTTAGGTCAAAGCAATGCTCTAGATTCTCTCAGCATAGAATAGACACTAGGATCGATCCTCCAAGTATTCATCACAAGAGACCTCGATCTCAAATCTTTGCCGCCCTTGTTGGATTCTTCCTGTTCAACAGCTTTAGATGCATATTTGCGAGCGGAAACGTCTGCAAGGCATGGAGGACGACGAATTGTCCTCCTGGATTTTCTCTGACTTTGAAAACGTTTGCTGCCAAGCATGACTTGCTTTCTAGGAAGCGTACTACGAATTAGTCTTTTTTTATTCGTCACAAGAGACCTCGATCTCAAATCTTTGCCGCCCTTGTTGGATTCTACCTGTTCTACAGCTTTAGATGAATATTCGCGAGCGGTGACATTGAAGAACGAATCATCATCTGCAAGGTATGGAGGACGACGAGTTATCCTTCTTGATTTTCTCTGACTTTGAGAGCGTTTACCCCTAAGATAAACTTGATTTCTAGTAAGAAGCCTGCTATAAATATTTCTCCGTTGATTCGCTACAAGAGACGAGGAACTCTTGTTGGATTCTTCCTGTTGAACATTTTGTGAGCAATATTTCCTAGCGGTGACATTGAAGAACGCATCATCGTCTGCAAGGTATGGAGGACGACGAGTTATCCTTCTTGATTTTCTCTGACTTTGAGAGCGTTTAGCCCGAAGATTGACTTGGTTTCTAGGAAGCCTATGAATTTCTCTATCTAGATTTGGAACAGGTTCGTTAACTGTCAAAGTTTCTGCTGTTGGAGATAACAGTGACTCATCGTCATCATCACAAGTGTTTTCATTTTCAATCTCACTATGCACTCGTTTGTTTCGGAGTTTGTTATTGACTGGACTTGAGATTGATTTTCTTCGATTTCTTCCACAATAGCCACTTTCATCTTCATTCTTCTTGTGAAGCTCCTCAAGCTTCTGATGGACATGTTCACCTTTGCTTCTGTATCTGTCAGATGTATCCTCTTTGCTAGCATTATACGCCAACGCTTCAAGAACCTCTCCTAATTTTAGCACCTTCAGAAAATTGAAAGGTTCGTGGATTAGTAAGTAGACTTTCATAACGGGGACAAAATGAAAGCGTCATGAATGGAATCCTCTCTTGAAATAAATCACTTACAACTCTATCAAAATGAGGATCTCGTCTCAGCGATCTGTACGTAGGAATATGCACTCTACAAGACGGGCACTCATTTCTGCATTTATAGATGCTCTTCTTGATGCATTCTCCACAGAAGCGATGACCACACTCTGGATTGACATGTGTATCGGTAAGCGTGTCGAGGCATATGGCACATTTGAATTCATCCCTTATCAGATCATTCACAAGATCAATAGGCGTCGAAGTCATGATCAATGGTGGTGGATAGATTAAGAATGTGCGGTGTTCGCGTATTATGAGCGACTCACTCCTCTCTACTAGTTGTGTTTGTATGTGGTATGTTTCGAGTATCGAGTATGCAGTGCCTGTTGATGGCGATTTTTACGAATAGAAGATAGACTAGCCGTGGGAGGGACTAAATAATATTAGAGTCCATCTAATTTAGAATAGTTTGATGCGTTTGAAAGGCAGCCCAAAGTAAGACGCGCTCCTTAACCGTGAATTTAAATGAGATTATGATTGAAAGCATTAAAATAGAACATTGACCAAATAATTATCAAAAAGCTATTTATTAACGTAGTTACTGCTGGTTTTGCGGTGTAAATTGAATGTTTGGATGTGCGCAACTAATTTGGGAATAGAAAAGGGAGATCCACTTACATTTTTCCCAAACCCAGATCTTTTATCTTAATTGGGCATTGGCAGTGGTCAATTTGCAATTTCTTAACATTGTGAAATCGTGATTGTGCCTCAAGAAAAGGGGCATCTCTACGCGAAATCACGGTTAAAACATTACATCATAGACAAAAGCAATTTTTGTTCGCAGCGAACCGGCTTGCATTCGTAAATCAGAGACACTAGAAGTAGTGATAACTCTATTTCTATTGTACTTTAATTGCCTTGGGCATTTGAAGGAGGAGTTCCAGCTACCAGCTTCAAAGCTGCCAAGAAAAATCTCCTGTTCAGATCCTCGGGGTATCATTCACAAAATAACATCCAAAACTGTGAAAGTAGATCCAAAGGAAAACCGATTTCAAACTTGGCCAATTTAAATCCAGAGATTCAAGATGCCTTTAAAAGATGAAAATGCCCTGTGTAATTTCGTAAAACACTCTAAGAAGGAGGAGACACAGCTTTCTTGTCAAGCATGTACTTCATTTCAATTGCCTCCACAATAGAATCATTCATATTTTCATCTTCTAAATCATATTGAAGGCTTCCATCAGCCATGACATGCAAAGGCCAACTAACGCTTTGATTCTCTGCCATTTGGATGGCCTCTTTCCAGTAATCTACGAGCTGCTCGTGTGAAGCACGAGCGTCTTTCTTTGAGGTAGACGTCGAGCCCACTAGTCCCTTTAATAGGACAAGAGGTACATAGTACATAATCAAAAACGGTTGAAGGAAGTACCTGCCCCATGGTGGCAATAGACCAAATAGTTTCTTCATGGTGCCAGTGACACTGACTCCAGTGAAGGTACGGAGAAAGGTCCGCATGGCAGTGATACTAAGTCCAGTTGTAGCCCTTACAGATGCACGAATAACAGTGAAGCTCAAACCGGTGAGTTTCCCTATCTCTTTCCGAATACCAGATTTTTCACCGTCTACATCGTTTGATCCGTCATTCTGCATGGAAAGGTATGAAGAAGCAGAGTTTCCCAGCGTTGAGGAGAAGAGGGGACTTTCATAGGACCGTACGTAACCTAATTTTGGGTAAGATGTAGATTTTGGTCCATTGCATTGTACCAGTAAAATGGAGGGAGATGGATTTAACAAGGCACGGCCATTGGGTGGCGACATAAAGGCATTGGCAGAACTAGCAAAAAGCACGAGACAGCTGGCTCCAAGGAGAGAAAATGCATTAAGTTTCATTGTAATCTTGTAAGAGTTCGGTGCGCTGTTTCAGGATGCCAATGATGAAAGACGAATGAACTTCGAATAATGGTATGTTGTGCTAGTGAGAAAGGAGGTGTCAGCAGACTACTTGTAGCTCTAGCAGATTGAAGATGTCATGTCTCAAACAAGCACAGGCTAGCAGGTGAACAGCCGTTGACGCTTGTGTTGAAGCGTCTGACATCTCTGACACTGTTTTTTCATTTTGAATTTCAAGGAGGAACCTTTTAGAAAACATCCATCGTACCATGACATCAAGTTTATAAGGTTACGAACCCCATTATTTGAATGTTCCATGTCAACAATGACCTATGATGAGGTGGGTCACTGGTGGGTCATGTCCGTCCTAGGCATCAAGTAGTGCGGATCGGCAGAACTCAGAACTCTGACTATTAGAAGAGCAGCCAAAATACTACAGTCCCACTGTTATGAGACTTCAAATTTATAACCATGACTTCAACAAATACAGCTGAAATACCGTGCTGCACAGCCACAGCATGGGGCAAACTTATCGAGACTGAAATCAGTCCTACCAAAGGAAGTGATATCACAATTGGAGGGGATATGAAAGTTCCTGCTTATATCACCGATAGTCCTAGCGAATCTAAGAAAGGCGTTGTAATCTTTCCTGACGTGTACGTTAAAAGATGTACCGCGGTAGTAAAGCGAAGCCGTCGGACCGCCAACAGCGTGTGGCAATATTGATTTTCAATTTGATACTGATATCATTTTTGAATTTGCTGTCATCGCACGCATTGAATCTTACTAATTTCTACATTTTTTCACTTCACAGTTGGGGGATCACAAACAGAGTTAGAGCCATTGCCGATACTATTGCATCAGAGGGATATAATGTCCTCATTGTCGATTGCTACTACGGTGATACTCTCGATAAAACCCCAGATCTTGTCGAATTCCTGAGTAAGTACTCATATGATAAGATCTCAAAGGAGATTGGGGCTGCCATTGATTTCCTTGTCTCCAAGAGTGTCGACAAAGAAAGTATTGCTGCGCTGGGATTCTGCTGGGGCGGGTGGGCCGTCGCAAAATCTGCATCTGAAGGGGTGTCTTGGAAATGCGCCGTATCTCCTCATCCATCGGCAAAGGTCGAGAGCTTTATTTGGAAGAACGACGAGGCGGCAATGTTTGAGAAATGTCCCATGCCTTTCCTTCTCATGCCAGCTGGGGACGATCCAGACAATATCAAGCCAGGAAGTCCGGTTGTGGATATGCTTGAGGAGAAAGGAGGTAAAAGCGTCCCTTTCCCTAGGATGGTGCACGGCTGGACTAGTAGAGGAGATCTGAGCAAGGACGAGGTAAAGGAGGACGCAGAAAAGGCGCTTCAGCTCGCAACTGATTTTATCAAGGTCAACAACTAAATTTATAGATTAATTTATCTTTTGTTGGCTGTTCTTCTTATTGATCGATTATGGCTGGGCCAAGGGTGTGCTAGTCAAGATGATTCACGGCCTTCGCTACCCAGCGCAATTGCCAAATATTGCGGCATTAGGCGTGCTCGCATATAATAGTGTGAGTTTGAACAAGCAGTACATTTGCAATTGCCGCAGATGTTAGAACTTTGTCATTAACAATAGTTGGAGCATTATCTGCAAATGTGGCATGTTGAATATAATGCTATCTTTATACACTTTGATGAGGCTTGTTCAACGTCCTTCCTGTTTTCCCATCGAGAATGTTCAGAACGATTCCCACACCAGTGCCAAGAACTGCACACACGACAAAGAAATACTCTACGTTTGGTATATATTTGTCATCGCTTGCCGTGTAGACCGCTGCAATGATGAGAGGAAAAAAGGCAAGCCCAATATTTTGAATCGCGACAATTGCTCCGAATGCTGTTCCTACACTTTCTTCTTTCACCGTAAGCGGTACACTGGGCCAGATCACAGCTGCGTAGCAAACGTACGCAAGACCCTGGCCAATTAAAGGAACGACAGGTGAAGAATCCATTAACGCCAAAGACAAGTGGACACAAACCAAAATCACACTTGCCAATGAAGCGATTACCGCCCTCAACCCAATCTTATCCACGATATGTCCGCAAAATGGGCTGAGTAATGCTGATAGAAAGTAGGGAATAGACATGACTCGTCCGCTTAATTCTGTAGCTCTCTTCTGTGCCGAACAGAAATCGGCAGTGCACGAATACTTCCAAAATGCATCACCGCAGTCAACATCATTTTCAGTCAGGTTATCAAAGCGATAAGAATCATTATCCCACTTTGACGTAATGTCTTGCTTTTCGTCGCTTGCTTGAATGTGAATGGACGTGGGCAATACCGGCTGCTCATAATTTCCCAAATGGCATGCATTGCCATCAGAATCCACTGCATCATTTGCAGTACCGGTAGTCATCAAATTACCCTGGCTGCATTGATGTTCATACCTCAAGTGGCAACTGTTCGCGTCACGAGTAGTAAAATAGTTTCTCTCTAGTAAAATCCCAGACGCAATATTGTTGAACGGTTGTACGCACCCATAAACCACAATGCATGACATCGATATAAGCCAGAACATGCTTCCAAATGTAGATATATGCGATATGCAGGACATCGATGATGGAGAACACGCGTCAGTCGCCAGATCTGCCTCATCGAGGAGCCTTGTATTGTTATTGGTAACAACAGTAGATGCTTCACTTTGGTCACAGTCATAACTTCCTTCGTTAGAATCTGCCTCTTGCTGCAATGCATCTTCTTCGCAAGTATGTTCATGTTCTGCGTCAGTTAACGGTATTGCCTGCTGCTCATGCGCATCCTGTCCCAATTCATGGTCCAATCTCATGTCATCATGGTCCAAAAGTGCCTCTGTCAGCATTTGATTCGCACTCCTTCTCTCGAGCAGTCGTCTTTCGCTTTCATCACCGCTCTGCACCGAACAATTTAACCAACAAATTCCAGCTGCCATGAGAACACTCATACAATTCATACCAACCCCAAGCCAGATAGCTATATCAGTCCCCTTTTCATTTGCAACAAGTGGACTCAACCAATTATTAGCAACGCTTCCCAAACGACTAACAGCTACAGTAATTCCAAAGCTCAACGCTAATTCCTTCCCCCGAAACCACTTATTATTCAAAGTAGAAATCGCAACAGAAATACTCTCCCCCCCAAGCCCATAAACAGTTCTTCCAAAGAGCATGAGATTCCAGCTCTTGCGCGATGTCCCAATCGCGAATATAATTTGCCCAACGAGTGTCAAGGAAGCAAATAAAAGTGTTGAAGTATGAGCACCGAGATGATCCACAATTGTGCCGCCAAAGAATGGTAGAATGATATTGGGTATCGAATAAACGCTGAATAGCAGATTGAATTTGACAGAGAAGCTAGTTCCGCTGCTGGTGCTAGCTGATGACATGTAGTCTTTTAGTTGTTGATGGAGTGCTGCAGGAATATCTAGGGAGAAGTACACTCCGGTCATTGTGAGGCAGCTCATGAGTAAGACCGACCATCGCAGTTCTTGGCGGCTTTCTTGCATTGATATATTTCTTCGTACACTAACAGTATACTTTTTGATGAGAGAAAGGAAATACCTGGTACCAAGTGTCAGTAAGGTAGGTATGTACACAGGCGCAGGCACACTACAAGTTAAGGTAATCGCTCGTACTGTCTGTGTGAGAATTAAGAGGTGAACAAGCAGTTTGATGTTTGATGTTTTGTTGACAACATAAAGGTCATGCTTCTTGTTTCTTGTTGTTGTTCGGTCATACTGTATCGTACCCTTGCTAAGTAATGATGCGCAAATTTTCTTTTTTTGGCGGATTTTCGAAAAAATTATACGGTTGAAAAGCTCTTGACCTGGAGATTAGGAATCCACAGTGCTTGAGTGCGCACACATGTTTGAACAGATGTTTGCATTATATAAAATATGTGTGTCAATCATATATCAAGGCTATTTATTGTGTAGAGTGCTACAGGAGGAGGCGC
>Ga0209712_10004847_pt1 | contig 10617 bp, 4 predicted proteins | sample ArcOceMetagenome_FD_187443 | JGI IMG/M metagenome (GOLD analysis project Ga0209712, IMG submission 187443) | Marine eukaryotic phytoplankton communities from Arctic Ocean - Arctic Ocean - Greenland ARC118M Metagenome (SPAdes) (version 2) | ecosystem: Environmental > Aquatic > Marine > Oceanic... | reverse complement strand
TTAGCTTGTTTACTTTTTCTGTTTCAGAAGCATAACTAAAGCGATAACTTCTTTGTTTTGGATTGTATAATTCTTTTAAATTATAACGGATGTTTTTTGTCAACCAGAAAAAAGCAGCTCTCGTTTTATCAGTATCAGAAGCAAAATCTTGTTTAATCTGATGCACTAAATCTTCTACTTTAGAAAATTTTGGATAGCTATGAACTGTATTATCGACATTTTTAAAGTTTTGAGAAAATGTAGAAATAGGAATCAGTAAAAAGAAAAATAGCAGTTGTTTCATTGTCTACGTTTAAACAAGTGCACAACACAAATAGTGTGCCTTTTTTTCCTGCAAGGCCTCAAAATAACTGCACAAGCTCTTAAAGACCTTGGGGATATTTGATTTTCTACGCCGATAAGGTTTCGAAAACCTTTTAGCATAAAATCTTGCAGGATAAAATATACTAAGAGATTCTATAAAGTATTAATCGTTTTTCTAATCGCTACCAAATTCGTTAGCAATTTTTCTAAATTATCTAAATGTAACATGTTTGCACCGTCAGACTTTGCATTTGCAGGGTCAAAATGTGTTTCAATAAACAAACCATCTACATTATTTACAATGCCAGCTCTGGCAATCGTTTCAATCATTTCGGGTCTTCCGCCAGTAACGCCAGCAGTCTGATTTGGTTGTTGTAATGAATGTGTAACATCTAAAATAGTAGGCGCAAATTCGCGCATTTCAGGAATTCCTCTAAAATCAACAATCATATCTTGATACCCAAACATTGTTCCCCTATCTGTAATCCAAGCCTTGTTAGAGCCCGCGTCTATTACTTTTTGAACTGCGTGTTTCATGGCAGCAGGACTCATAAATTGTCCTTTCTTTAAATTGACAACTTTACCTGTTTTGGCAGCAGCAACCACCAAGTCTGTTTGACGAACCAAAAATGCAGGAATCTGCAAAACATCAACATATTCCGCAGCTTTTGCAGCATCAGAAACTTCATGAATATCAGTAACTGTTGGAACTTTAAAAGTTTCAGAAACTTTACGTAAAATTTTCAGTGCTTTTTCATCACCAATTCCTGTAAAACTATCAATTCTGCTTCTGTTTGCTTTTTTAAAACTTCCTTTAAAAATGAAAGGAATGGCTAATTTATCAGTAATCGTAAGTACTTTTTCAGCAATTCTTAAGGCCATCTCTTCACTTTCAATAGCACAAGGTCCTGCTAAAAGAAAAAAGTTGTTCGAGTTGGTGTGTTTTATATTCGGAATTTCAGATAAAATCATTTGTTAAAATTTTGGACAAAAATACGTAAAAATTATGCGTTTTAAACTTTAAGAATTTTAGAAGCCGAAACTAGTAAAGATTCATAATTTATATTGTTTTCTAAAGAGGGCGATAATTTTTTTATATTTATATTCGTTGTCTAAAACAGTTAAAAAGAACCCACTATAATGAAAAAAATATCCCTGATAATTTTATTAGTCCTGGCAATTGTTTCTTGCAAGCACACAGATAAAAAAGAAAAAAAAGAAATTAAAAAAGAAGCAACCATCGATTCTGTCATGGTTAGGCAGCATTTGTATACTTTGGCTTCTGATGATATGGATGGGAGAATGACTGGAACTCCAGGAATTGAAAAAGCGGCTAAATACATAGAAAATGAGTTTAAAAGAATTGGTTTAAATACATACGACACTCTAAAAACCTACCGACAAACTTTTACGTTTATAGATAGAAGCACAAAAAAGAAAATTACTAGCTCAAATATTATAGGGGTGCTAGAAGGAAAAAGTAAAAAGGACGAATATGTAATTGTATCTGCCCATTATGACCATTTAGGAATCAAGAAAGTAGAAGGTAAATTAGATAGTATTTATAACGGTGCAAATGATGATGCATCTGGTGTTACGGGTGTTTTAGCGATGGCAGAGTACTTTAAGGCCAAAGGGAATGCTGAAAGATCGATTGTTTTTGTTGCTTTTACTGCTGAAGAAATGGGTTTAATTGGTTCTAAGCATTTTGGAAAAGGAATTGATGCGAGCAAATTTGTTGCAGGGATTAATTTAGAAATGATTGGAAAAGTACCTAGTTTTGGTTCAAATACAGCTTGGTTAACAGGTTTTGAACGCTCAGATTTTGGAAAAATAATTCAGAGAAATTTAGAGGGAACAGGTTATCAATTGTTTCCTGATCCTTACAAAAATTTTAATTTGTTCTTTAGGTCTGATAATGCCTCTTTGGCACGTTTAGGAGTGCCATCTCATACATTTTCTACAACACCAATTGATGTAGATAAAGATTATCATCAAGCTTCTGATGAAGCAAAAACTTTAAATATGGCGGTCATTACACAAACGATAAGAGCAGTCGCAAAAGGAACAGAAAGTATTATTAATGGCAAAGATACACCTACAAGAGTCGTTTTAGAAGAAAAGAATAAATAGGGATTCTTCAAAAATTAAAGGGTGCAATATCTTTTTGAATTCGACGGGAAAATTCGAAAATCCTCTACATTATTTGTAGAGGATTTTTTTAGGTGTTAAATTTGTTTTTTAAAATTGATATCTAACAGATAAAGCGAAATTAGAACTTAATCCATCTAAACCTCCTGCAACTCCTACTTCTGGTCTATAGTCTATAGAAAGTAAAACTGGCGCATCAAAATCATATTCAATGCCTATCACTCCAGCAGCATAAATTCCCGTTCCGCTTGCAGACACAAGTCCTCCACCAAATCCAGTATACCAATTAAATCTATCTTCTAAATTCCAAACCCATTGGTATAAACCAGTAGCTTTAAAATTTGTAAACTCATTTGCTAAGCCTAGATTTATTTCTAATCGGTTGTTACTTCCTAAGGGTTTTTGGTAAGAAATTTCACCACCACTTCCATTACCACCTCCAAAACGCAAACCAATTGCATTATCAGAAATATCTTGCGCGTTTATCGTACCTATAGCACCAAAGAATAAACAGCAACCTACTACTATTTTTTTCATAATTTAAAATTATTTTAAGGTTGTTCTACCTTCAATAAATATACCAAAACTATTTTTCTTGAACTTTAATTCTAATTCCTTTTGAATGACTGCTAAATTCTGGAGCATACATGCTTTGTATGGTTGTAATTCCGTTGCTAAAATTACCTGCATTATTTAAGCGAACATCATATTCAAAAACATAAACTCCTTTCGGAATGTGGTCAAAAAAGAAATTAGTTGCTGCGTCTTTCGTGCTTTCGTAATAACCTAAGTTATCTTGCCATTTATAGGTAGATAGCACATTTATAGGTGCTACACCAGAAGCTCTCATGTCTTTCATATGAACGAATTCCATGTTTCTATCGGAACGTAACGTTATTCTTACCGTAATTAAATCGCCAACTTTTAGAGTTGTATTTTTATTGATTTCTTTCAGTTCTTTACCAGTAGAAGTATTTACTTTTAAGAATAGTTTTTTATTTATTTTTAAAGGAGTTTCCGCAGATGTAATTTTGTCTAAGTCTTCAAAATACTGCCAATACAAACCTCCCCAAGCAATGCCGTTTTCTTTTTTATTGATGGTAATGGTTGCCATTTTTGGCGTTATTTTATCCGCATTCCAAGAAGTTTTAAAATAACCTGTTCCAGCTTCAACTTTTACATCTTTCATTTCTGAAGGATTTATTTTTTGATCACCCACTTTAATAGCAACCATTTCTGTAATGGAAATCCAGTCACTTCCATTTAGCAACAAAGCATAAACTGCTTCTGTAGTTGCTTTTGTAGTTTTCCATCTGTTCGTTTGCTTGTTCTTTAACAACCAGATTTTAAGATGATCAATCGTTTTTTGTTTGTCTTGATGTATATCAGCATCTAAAATTTCAGAAAAAGTTTCGATCATTAAAGCTTGTGTTTCCACAGGCGCTTGGTAATAGTAATAACCAGCAGTATTGGTTTTCCAATACATGCCTAATTCATCAGAAATAATAGCGTTTTCTTTTAATGATTTTAAAATCTTGGTAGCCACTATTTTTTTATCACTCCTAAAAAGCGCTAAAGCAATTTGTCCTTTGGCATATAAATTAAATGCATTCCAATAAATTATAGATTGATTCTGATAATATTCAACAGCAGTTTTCGTTTTGTTATCCAAAGAAATGTTGGGGTAAAAACTACGCATATATAAATACTGAATGCTAAAATAGCTCAAGTTATTTTTTGATAAGAACGCTTTATATGCTTTTTCTCCTTTCTTTTCGGTTTTAGATGTTTGTCGAATTTTCGATGCTTTTTTTAGTAACTTTTCATAGTTTTCTAAGAGCTGCTCATCCAAAAATAGCACTGCTTTTTTAATCATTTTTTTGGTTGATGTATCAAAATCAGCAACGCCTAATTTTGCTAAATGTCCAAAACCAGTTGCAATATGTTGTGTAATAAATGTACTCGCATATCTACCACCTTTAAACCAAGGAAATCCACCAGAACTCATTTGAATATTTTTCAATTTGTGGAGGGCTTTTTCTTGCTCATTTTTCATTTTTGTCAAATCAAACAACAAGGCAATTCTCTTTTTTTGTTCCGTTTCTGATTGTGCATCTCTTAACCAAGGAGTTTCTTGAAGTATCAAAGATTTTAATTCCTGATTTTTTTCTAAATTAGATAATAATGCATCAGAAGATTTCCATGCATTAAATACTTCTTGAATTTTAGGGTTCGAATTCGCCACAAAACCCGCCAATGTATTTGCATAATACCGAGAGAATGTTTGTTCTGCGCATGCATGCGGATATTCCATTAGGTAAGGTAAAGATTGAATCGCAACCCAAACAGGATTTGACGTCATTTCTAAAGTTAGTTGATGATTTTTTAAAGTGGAAGAGCTTGTGTTTTTTAGTTTATCTAAGGTAAAAGTCGCCGTTTGATTGGAGCGAACCCAAATTGGTAATGTTTCTGTAACCAATATTCTGTTTGTTAAAACAGGCAACACATTTTGTTCACCATCAGAAAAATCACCAGCTTTTGCGACAATTTTATACTGAACGGCCTTAAGGTTTTCTGGGATGGATATGTTCCAATAAACGTTTGTATTTCCATCTTTATCAACCGAGAACTCCTTGTTAGAATTTGTGTTTTGTAATTCAGTATTTATTTCTTTTCCAGAAATAGCATCTGTTAAAATTAATTTTGCAAAACCACTTAATTGATTATTTGTTAAGTTGGTGATTTTAGCGCTTATGGTAATCGTATCCTTTTCTCTTAAAAACCGTGGCGCATTTGGAACCACCATTAACTCTTTTTGAGTAACCGTTTGTAAAGTTTTGGTCGCAGATTTTAATGCTTTTGTATGGGCTAGTAATTGTAATTTCCATCTTGTTAATGCTTCTGGCATTGTAAAAGAAAAACTGACTTTTCCGTTTTTATCAGTTTTTAATTGGGGATAAAAGAAAGCCGTTTCTTTAAAGTTTTTACGCGCTTTTACCTGTGATAACTCCTTGTCTAACTTTTCCTGACTGGCTTTCGTTGTAATGATGATAACGCCGTTTGCGCCTCTTGCGCCATAAATAGACGTCGCTTCTGTTGCTTGTAACACAGATATTTGTGCAATTTCATTTTCACTTAAATTAAATTTATCAACAGGGACGCCATCCACAATATATAAGGGTTGCTCGCTTCCTGAAAGACTGGATGCTCCTCTAATTCTGATAGTTGAATTGGCTCCAGGGTTTCCACTATCATTCATAACTTGAACTCCTGCAGCCTTTCCTTCAAGAGACCGTATGGCATAGCTTGCAGCTTTCTTTTTTTTACTTTGGCCATAGCCCATAACGACAACTTCTTCCAATTTATTGGCATCTTCTTCTAGTTTTACATCTATTATAGTTTGATTGTTGATCGTTATTTCTTCGGATTTATATCCGAGATATCTAAAAACTAATACATCGCCTTTTTTAATTTTGATGGAGTAGTACCCGTCAAAATCTGTTTCTGTACCAAATTTTGTGCCTTTAATAACAATTGAGACTCCGGGTAAAACCCCAGATTCGTCTCCTAAAACTCCTGTAATTGTTCCATCAAAGGCTGTTCTAGAACTATTGATTTTTCTCTTGGTCCTTTTTAAATATTGTTGATTTTTCCATCGATTATTATTTAAACTAAAGCCAAACCAATTATAAGAATCATTGCCAATGGCAGGAAATCTAAAATAATTTCTTTTGTTATTTCTGATATTAAAATTGGTGTTTTTAAAACTTTTATTTGCGTTACTGATAGCATAAGAATAATAAGGTTGTTTTTGTGCAATCGGATTAAATTGCCAATTATGCGTTTTAAATTCATCTAAAGAAGCATCATACATCGACGCTAAAACTTCAGCAGCAACGGCATCATTTTTATCATTCTTGAGGGTAAAATTCCAGGTTTCATTTTGACCAGGTTGTAACTTATCTCTAAAAATATTGGTAACAATTTCTATAGACTCTTGTTTTTCGGGAACATTGATTAACACATTTCCGCTTTTAAACGCATTGTAATTTACAAAGTGATATTTTATGGCGAATCCGCCAAGATCTTCTTTGTTTACAGGAACTTTAATTGTTTTTGTACTGTTGTTTAGTTTGATGAGCTGTGTATCAATAATTTTATGATTTTTCTCAATTTGAATAACAACCGTCACGCTTTTTGATGCAGAACCAATTTGTATTTCAACTTCGTCGCCAATGGTGTAAAACGGTTTATTTGTATGGATGGTAAATAGTTTACTGTCTGCAACTTCTTTTTCTTTTGAAGAGAAAAGTGTAATTCTTTTTTCGTCTTTTACGATTTGATTGAATTTATCTTTGCTTTCTAAAACAACAATATACTTTCCTGAATTCCAGTTTTCTGTATTTTTTAAACGCACTTCTTTAGAGGTCGACGTATCAAAATTTTCATTAAAAACAAGGAGCCCTTTTTTCCAATTCTTTTCATCACTTTCATTATTTGTATACGGATCATGCGGAAATAAGGTGCGAAATGTATTTTCTGAAATATCCTGATAATCAGGAGCAGGCCAAGGTCTTTGTCTAAACGGGTTTTTAGGAGCTTGTAATTTATAGATTTTGATGCTTCCCCTTGCAGCAACAAACGCACCGTTTAAATTTTTTGTATCAATTTCTAGAATACTTTCTTTTTGCTTTTTATCAATTTTATCATCCATAGAAAGGGTCGCCAATAAAGAATGGTAACCAACTTTTACAGTTTTGGTTGCGCTGTGACTTTCACCATTTATATCGGTTACATCGGCAGTAATTTCATACCTAAAAATAGGTAAATTTTCTTTGGACACACTTTCATCAGGAAGGGCTTTAAAAATAATTTTAAATTCACCTTTAGCATCGGTAATTGCTTCTCCAAAGGTGATTTCTTGCGAACTAGAATTTGTGTTTGGTCGGTGCCAATAATACCAACTTGGATATTGTACTTTTCTATGCACCCGATACACCACTTTTGCATCTGTAATATTTGCGCCCGAAAATGCTTTTGCAAAGCCTTTTATAGCCACAGAATCGTTTATTTTAAAAGTGGCTGTAATCGCTTTAAACTCGGTTTCAAACTTAGGCCTTTTATATTCTTCTACAGAAATAGTAGTTGAATTATTAGTATCAAAATCATAATCTGCAGTGTCATAAAACTTGCTGTCATATTCATTGCTTTCAGCAACTTCAATAGAAAATTCTCCTGTTAAACCATTATTGGGAATAGTAAATTGACCAGCTGCAGAACCAAATTCATTTAGTTTTATAGCTAAGGTTTTTACTAGTTGATTATTAACATCATTTAAAGTGATTTTTACATACTCATTTTTAAAAACTTCAGATTTTTCACCTTGTTTTTTAATTACAATCGCTTTAAAATAAATAGGTTGTCCTGGTCTGTAAATGCTTCTGTCTGTAAAAATAAAAGGTTTTATAACACTTTCTTCGTCATCCTCATTAGAATACGAGTTTCTATGATATTCATATAAATAATGATTTCCAAAAGTGGCAAAATCATTTTTAGTGGTCACCGATATGTTTACGTTTCTATACACTTCATCACTCTTAAAAGAGGCAAAACCTAATTTGTTCGTTGTAAGTTTTCTGTTGAGGTAATTCAGGTTTTTAAAGACCTTATTTTTTAAATGTATGGTGGCCTTGTGAACTGGTTTCCCTGTATTTCTGTCAACAACTTGGTAGTTATATTTTCCGTCAAAATTATTCTGGATTAAAGTTAAATTAGTCGTTTTTATATCAGTTGTTCCGTAAATAGCACCTTCTTGTAAATCGTCAGTTTCAGAAGCTAAAATTAAATACATTCCGTTATCAAATTTCGGGACAATTACTTCTGTTGTATGCTGTAAATAATCATGCTCATTTCTTAATTGATGCTTCCAGGTATTTGCTTTCTTTAGTTTGTAGATAAATGCTTTTTTATCTTCAAATTTATAAATCTTATAAAGTTCTTCTTGTTGCTTTTGATTGATATTGTAAGCAGTAAAAAATAATTTTTTTACATTTTTATAAGTAACTAATAATCTAGAATTTTTACCAATCGGAATATATTCTTCAGTTTTTATTGAAAGTGTTTTTTGTTCAATTTGACCTTTTAAAATTGTACACTTTTTTGCACCAAAACTTTTAGGAAAACGCTTAATTATTTTATCACAAATACGAATAGCTTCTTTGTTTTTAGATTGGACTTTGTACGCTTTAGCAATCTCAAAAGCATACAATCCAGTCGCTTCGTGGTTTTTGTTTTGTTCTTTTGATGCTTTTAAAGTAGATTCTAAAATGTTTTCCTTTTGATTAAAAATTGCATGTAGGTTTATGAAATTTAATCTTTTAATATCAATGAGTGCAAGTGCATTCTTATTGGCTTTTTTGGCATGAAAGTAAATTAATTTTTGATATATCTTTAAAGCATTTAATTGCAATGATAAACTGTCTTTTGATGAGATTTGTAAGTCTAAAAACGTTTTAGCATCTCTTAAAAAAGCGGGATTATCAATTTTAAATTGATAAGACGGTCTTGTAATCGAAGTTTCTGAGGATTGATAAAAGTGTAACGCATTGTTGGCTAAAAAATCAAACAAAGTTGGACGATAAACCCTTGATTCTTTATTGATTTGTAGAATATCGGCAAAAGTCGAAATTTCTACTTTCTGAAGTTCATCAGCATTTTCTAAAGAAGCTTTAAAATGTTGATGAATTTCTTTAAAAAGACGGTCCAAATCCCAAGTTCTAAAATCATTCAAATCAACTTTTTGATCCGTTTTTGTGCGATTGTAAAATTTGTATCTATTTTCATTAAAATACTGCCAATACAAGTTGGCTAAAATATTTTGAAGCACGTTTTTGGTTGGAAATGCACTTTTAGAAATATGTGTTTTAAAACTATTTATTACTTTTATTTGCGCATTTTCTTCTAAAGTTAGAGCGAACTTACTTTTATAAAAAAGTGATTTTATAATTTGTGGGGAATTAGATTCCTCATCAGCCTTTACAAAAATAGCGTCTACAATTTTTAAGGCAGATTTTGGTAAACCATCTAGCTCTAGTTGTTCAACTTTCAACCAAAGGTTTTTAAAATTGTGTTGAGCATTGATGGTTGCAGAGAATAAGAGAATTAATAATAAACTTGTTGTATTTTTTTTCATAATCTAAAAATTTATTGCCATCAAAGCACGTGCAAATTAGTATAGAAAACAATCTTAAATTAGTTAACGAGTTGTTTCACTGCGTGAAACTAATTTTTAAGTGAGTTTCGTTCTAAAGATACTTTATATTGTTCTAAGCTTTTGTATTTTTACTCTTTTATAATTCTTGTATATGAACATTCATTTTATTGCTATTGGAGGAAGTGCAATGCACAATTTAGCAATTGCTTTACACCAAAAAGGAGACCAAGTTTCTGGTAGTGACGATACTATTCACAATCCGTCGAAATCTAGATTAGAAAAATATGGGTTATTACCCAAAGAATTTGGATGGTATCCGGAGAAAATATCATCAGAATTAGAGGTGATTATTTTAGGGATGCATGCGAAAAAAGACAATCCAGAATTGTTAAAAGCGCAAGAGTTAGGCTTAAAAATTTATTCTTATCCTGAGTTTTTATTTGAACAATCTAAAGATAAAACACGAGTTGTAATTGGTGGTTCTCACGGAAAAACAACCATTACTTCTATGATTTTACATGTATTGAAGTATCATGAAAAAGAGGTGGATTATATGGTAGGTGCACAACTAGAGGGTTTTGAAACAATGGTGCATTTAACCAATGAAAACGATTTTATTGTTTTAGAAGGTGATGAGTATTTAAGCTCGCCAATTGATATGCGTCCTAAATTTCATTTATACAAACCTAATATTGCGCTGTTAAGTGGCATTGCTTGGGATCATATAAATGTTTTTCCGACTTTCGAAAATTATAAAGAGCAGTTTAAAATATTTACAGATTCTATGGTTCATGGAGGAAGTATGGTGTATAATGTGGAAGACGAACATGTAAAAGATGTTGTAGAATCCTCAGCAAATCATATTAAAAGATACACCTATGAAACGCCAAAACATTTTATCGAAAACGGAATTACATATCTAGAAACTAAAGAAGGAGATTTACCTTTAG
>Ga0209712_10004846_pt1 | contig 10621 bp, 6 predicted proteins | sample ArcOceMetagenome_FD_187443 | JGI IMG/M metagenome (GOLD analysis project Ga0209712, IMG submission 187443) | Marine eukaryotic phytoplankton communities from Arctic Ocean - Arctic Ocean - Greenland ARC118M Metagenome (SPAdes) (version 2) | ecosystem: Environmental > Aquatic > Marine > Oceanic... | reverse complement strand
TGCATCTGTCCAACTGTAACTCGCATCCCACCATGTAGGCTTGTCACTATAACCTAGCATATGCCAAGGTGTAATATGTGGTGTTGCTGTACCGAATAATACATTGTACGCACCTTTCCAATGTCCGGGAAGATTAGATGTTAAATGACCATCTGCTAATACAATAGATGAGTAATTCCATGTAGACGAATCTGTCGCGTCAAAATACCCTGTTGGGGTTAATGTGGTGTGTGTTGACTTTGAATACCAATCTTTAAAATATTTGTCTACATAGTTGTCCATCTTATTTAATGTGTACCAAGTACCGCGATGTTGCGATGGTAAATATTTGGTAAAACTATTGACATAATGTGAATCTTGCTTACGCATTCCATTATATACACGAGTCTCTATATCGTACAATACTGCTGCAACTGGATCAAAATTAATGTCATTGATTTTTTCTAACTCTGCATTTGCTTTTAATGCGTACACACTTCCGTCATGTCCTATCAATTCATTAGAAAGAACTTGTGGAACATAGGTATGTGATAATCCAAGTTTAGCCATACTCGCTGGTACATTGCTGTCTTCGTCCATTTTATAATAATACGCTCTCACAGAAGCAACTTGACTATCAGTAAATACTACTGGAATAGTAATCAAATTAATCTCACTACCAGACATCGTATAATCTTTACCCAATGTTAATAGACGGGTTACTGCTAGATTATCACCATCTCTGTTATCTGTTGTATACAAATACATATGATCTTTTCTAAAATCATCATTATTGATAGTAAGTCCGAGATGATAGTTAGCAGTACCATGCACATATGCCACTTCTACATATTGTGATTGCAATGAATATAACATGTTAGATTGTTTATGCAGATCAGTTCCCTTACGAGATTGAATAATCGCTTCAATTACATCTTGTGAAAGTGCGCGTACATCTAGATATCCTTTTGTTTTATATAGTCTCTTTGTTTGTGACATTACTAATTGCTTAAATGACCACCAATCTCTTCCCTGCTCAGATAGTGCGGCAGCAATATTCATTTCGTCAACACCATAACACAAGTCATGCATTACACTAATGTCATCATGCATGAATATTTCACCAGCATATGAGTTAATGATAATACTCTTGTGATGGTTGTTATCACCGAATGCTTCACCAACAAATCCGGGTGTGCTTTCTATGATACTTAACCAATGAGATAATGTTTCTGCGATTGTAAATTCTTTTATGAATGCATTGTGTGCATTATGTTGATGAACATCTGGTATCTGCATAGGTGTTGCACTACTAATCGCAGTATCGTTATTGTAATATTCTACATCTATTGTAGAAATATTGTCACCTTGTACCGTAAGTTCAACATCGTTAATCACTATAGATTTTTCATTTATAGTATATTTTGATACTGGTAATTTTTTACCATCAACCATCACAGTATGGAAAAACTCATCTTGTGATGCGTTTGTTATAATACGACCGCGATTAGTTACTACATCTGATGCTGAACCAAATTCAAGTACAAATGATACTGTATCTGGTAATGTGATTGTAATCTTTTCACCAACAACTGATGTAGGTGTAAATGTAGTACCATTAGTATTGTAGAATGTTAAATCCTTTGCAGGAGTAATATCATGGAATACATAAGATGCATTTTTTCCTAATATCAATTCAGGCTGATTCTCTCTGCTTCTATTATATGATCCCTCGTCTTGAACTTCGGTAGTTGTTATATTACCATCTCGTTCAAATACCAAGAACTCTTTGTCTACTCTCCAATTAGAATATCCGATTGGCAGAGTAACAGTGGTAGAATCTGCGAATGCTTGAATACTATCCTTTGCACCAACTGAATACGCACTAGGTATATATGTACTTGCATTATTCATTCCTTTTGTAAAGAAATAATATCCAGGGATTTCAATCGCTGCGTGTCCCATGTCTCGTGAATAATTGTAACGTTCTGTAAATAGGTTATTCTCAAACACAATGTTTGCGCCCATGCCAGTATCTTTGTATGATAATGCAAATGTTAGTTCACTATCAACTGTGCCAGTACCGACTTTATATGAAAATATTTTACTACTAACAAACGTACTTCCATTAAAACTACTCAATAACGTACCTTGGTTATCGCATAACTTAAATAATGGTGCTACGTTTGGTAATTTTTTATTCTGTGCTAATTTTATTTCACCATCGTAATACATGTCTCTCTTTGCATATGCACCAGTTCCAGACAATGAATCATTAATTGTAACAAAAGTATCGCCCACTGTGAATGTATCTGTGCGCTCTGCTTCTGTCAATGTATCAGATGCACCTTTGATGTATATTCCGTTGCCATATGCAATGCGTGAACCAATTGCAACATCTGAGGCTGTAACTAGTGATGATACTACATAATCTACTTGTCCTTTAAATACACTGTCAGATGCATAATGTGCATGACCATGATCAGTCATATGCATCAATGCATCAAATTGTATAATAGGTCGCTTTGCTCTGTTAGGTGTTGTAATAACAGTAGTTGCAACAAACGAAGTATCTAATGTTTGTAAATATAACACACTGTCTTTGTGTATCCAATGGTTTGCACGCGACCATGAACTTGCAATATTATCAGATGTATCAATTACAATATAATCTTTAATGTCATGTGGTTGTGCTACCGAATCTATGGAATAACTATATGGTGTAGTATCTGTGAAAAATGTTCGCCCAGTAGAATCTGTTAGTAATTTAAAACTAATACGAGTACCAACACCTGTCACTAAATATGTGTTATCTGCAATAGCAGCATCGTAACCAATGAATTTTATTTTCAATCCATTGAACAACTCAACAGTGTTCACACTATCTGTAATTGTTCCCAATGGTGCACCAGTAATGGTTGTTATTGGATTAGTATCATTTGCAACTAAAAAAGTTGAGTTGTATACTGGAAGATCAGATGCCCAATAATAAGAAACAAAATTTACAAATTTGTCTATGTTGATAGGCGGAGCATACACATATGCATTGGAATTATATGCTGCATTATAACCATATTGATCAAAGTTCATTGCAACATTGTTTGCAACATCACTGATCGCGATTGTATGGGTAACATTACCCAACTCGTCTGTAGTGACAATTCCTGGCTCTAATTGTTGTGCTGTACTATTTGTATTCAAGTAATTGTCATCATATCGTGTTAATGATTTACCCGAAGTATTTCCAACATAGGCATCAACATGTTCCATATCACCTTTTGATATCATCTGATCAAATGTTGCGTCCAGCCATTTCTTGTTAAGATCAGTCTTAAATGGCGTAGGTAACTTGTCTACAGATTTGATTTCATTTACTGGGTAATTACCAGCACGCTTCTTTGCGTCTGCTAGTTGTTGTTTTGTAGATTTATAATTTTCCATATGTTACCTTGTTGCCTTAATGTTTGCCTGTGTAATGCTCGTTACGATATCTATATCTATGACGGTTGCGTCTGGTATAAACAACTCATCTGTCAATGGTGTTATTTGAAATAATGAACCAAATACACTAGTAGAACTTTCTGGTACTATCACGAATGAACTTATAACACCGATCAATTCGTTATGTACATATGCTGCTAACTCAGTGAAATAGAATGTCTCTCCAAAATCCCAAAGTGATATATCAAAGAAGTTATTGATTGCGACAATAACTTTCGCCTTAATATCGTTATCTGTAAAATTCACACCCGGCACTTTGATTACATTAAATCTTGCTCTTGTTTCTGGTTCTGCTACTGCACCAAATAATACCTTGTATTTAACTGGGCGATAGATAATAGTATCACTCATTGCTTTCTTTTTATCAACAACACTAGATTGATTGAATTGTCTGTTTAGTTCATCAATAGTAGGCGGTGTAGGTCTGCTAGTGGATAAACGAGATTCCAATAACCAAGTCTTGAATGAAGTGTCATACTCTTTTGTCAATGTAAATATATCAATGATGTTTGACAAACTAGGATCTACGATTTCATTCTCTGCTGGTATATGTGTCCACTCAAATCGTAATGCACTCTTTGATTCAGCGAGTCCCACTAGATCAAAATATGCATCTGGATTATCTGCACGAGAATCAGTTGAACTATCTTGTAGTGCGACAATAACTTTGTTTGACTGATATAATCCATTTGAATCTATATTATATCCCCATACATAAAATTTAATAAACTTAGCAGTTGTTGTGTCATATAGTTCAATGATATCACGATTTCTCTTTTTAGTGAATTCATTGATATTGTATTCACTTGTTAGATTGGTGAATTCAACTTGGTTCGTTGCTATTTCATATCTAGTTATACGAGTAGTAACATCGTAACTATTATGCACTGCACCAGATCCCACAATAGTAGGAGTTACATCAATCAAGTAAGCCAATGAACTTGCATCAACCACGGGAGTAGTAAGTACTTCCCAATATGCTGGTGTCGCTTCGTAATGGTATTTTAGTTGGAATTGTGTTGCACTAGTTAGTGCATCTAAAATACTTGTTTGTTCTACTGTTGTAAACTGTTTTGCAAATGCTGGATAGATCATGTCTAATGTAGCACCAGAAGGTATTTCAATATCGAATGCCACTGCACCAATTCCAGTAACAGTTAAACCAGATGGTTGTCCCACTGAGTCGTCTATTCCTCTTCCGTTGGCAAATATGCTTGATACTTTCGCCCAATATACACCATCTGATGCTGTAAATTTAACTAATGCACCGACAGTTATATATTTCAAGTAATGAGTCTGCGCTGAACCAACGCCCTGTATCACACTTGCACTATCATTGAAATAACCAGTAGTCTTATCATTTGTCTGCCATGTGAATATAACATCATTAGCAGGCAATGCAGTTCTTAATGCCTCAAATGATGTTTTGAAGTCAGAGTAATATAAGTTCAATAACTCATGATTTTGTATCGCTGGCTTTATATAATTTTCAAATACGCTGTTGACAACTATGTCATCAGTATGTTCTACCTTAGTTGGTTTTGCGGTAGCGACTGAAAGTACCCCATCTGTTCCAAACAAATGTAGATTAGAATATGTACCAGTAGGATCATATAATTTAGCATAACGACTATGTCCACTGTGTGTTCTATTAACACTTTTTATTTTTAAAATATTCTCACTTTGATTCAATAGATAATTATTGTAATCATCTGCGGTTATCATTCTGTCTTGTGTCACATAATTGCGAGGTGCATTTGTTTTAATTGTATCTAATGATTCTGCACTGCTTGCGTTAGAGACTGATGACTTTAATTGTAATCCAATTATCATGGTATATGTGTTGCCGTCAGCACCACTATAGTTGATATTGATAGTTTTGTTTGATAGATCATCTGGGCGTAATGTATACGATACGTTTTCACTTACACGATACCATACACGAATGATATTCTTCGGTATTGTTCCAAAATTTTCATCAGTAAACATAACACTTATCTGGTTATTTGCTCGTGTTTTAACTGCAAAGATATGATTTGTACCAGATGCGATGTCGTTGAATATTTCATTTTGTCCGTACACGTTATCAACTTTAGTCCATTGTTGTGATACAACACCATTTGTATCAATTGACTGAACCCATACATCTGAATTATTAATGTTTGGAATATCCACGTCAAGTGAAAGATTGCTGATGGGACTATCTATTACAAAATCTTTGTACTGTAATGTTCCCTGCTTGAATCCACAGAAGAATCCTGATGCGTTGCTACCAACACCTTTACCATCGTTCTTGTATATCATGGTAAATGCTGATGTAGGATTTGGTATTGTCTCTATAATACTCAGTGCTTGTGCATCGTAATCTAATCCGATAACATCAAATGATGAACTTGAACCTGCTGCGGTTCCTTGAATCGCGAACTTGATCTGATCAGTCGTTGTATTCAAATTATAGTATTCAACTTTTTTCCCTGCGATATTAGTATTAATTCTAGGTGTACCAAATTGATTACCACCAGAAAACATTGCATTCATAACCGTGACAAAGTCATCTAGGTTATTGATATTAGATGTACTTTCATATCTGATTTCTTTACCAGACAGCGTAGTACCATCACTACCAAGTACTGTTTCATTAGTTTTTACACTAACTACTTTTAATTCACCGAATGCTGTTACATTACGTCTTGGTTGATAACCTACGAATTCTGCCAATTTAAATACAGCATCTTGTCTCTCTGCTGTACTCAAGAAGTTATTACGAGTATTCAAATCTGCGCGGAATGCTAAGTTATGACCGAACTGCGCAATGAGATCCAGTAGAGCAACGAATTCACTTGATTCAACCCAGTCATTATAATTCTCTGGATATTTTGCTTGTACATAATCGACCATCGTACTACGAATGGTAGCATAGTCATACGCTTGAAAATTCGCATTAATATACGAATCATATACAACGGTGTAATCTTCCGCTGCAAATAATTTTGATTGTCTTATTGATTGTGTCATAATTTATAACTCGCCTGATTCACGATCAAACTTTATTTCAAGTTCGGTTGCCGTAGTTGTCGGTAAATACAATAATTCTATTAATATTGTTACCGCATTCTTATCTTCTTCTACCCTAACGATTTCACTTAATAAATTGAATCGTGGGTCATAATTTACAATATTTGATACTTCTTGTTGAATTAAATCAACAGTGATATCATCTAGCGGCTGAAATACATAGTATGGTAAGTTACTACCAAACTCTGGGTTCGTCCATTTCTCCCCTTTACGGATTGAAAAATGATTACTCAAGTCTTGCTTCGCAAGATCAAGATCAGACAGTTGTTTACTTGTATTTTTTTCACCAATGGTGGTGTAGCCGATTATTTTATTCATACAAGTATTTATGCAAAAATTAACTACCACTATAATCATAGATACAAAAAAACCGCCATGTGAGGCGGTTATATGATATTAATAGAAGCAAGTTCTAAATGTTACTATAGAACTGACATTTCTGCTATTCTTACATGTTCTGCGGGCCAGTCTACATAATCTAACCACTCAACACGTGGTACTGTAATACCAAATGTCTTAGATGAATATGCAAGCGAGTGCCATGTGGGCTTCACTGGTTCGCGAATGGGCTTCATCAATCTGCTTCCCTTAGATGAATTGCACTTCTTACATGATGCGACACAGTTAGTCCAACTAGTTCCACCACCAAGTGATCTTGGTATAACGTGATCAATGGTTAGTTTATCATTAGCAAATTGCTTGCTGCAATACTGACACTCATGCTGATCTCGTAGAAATAAATTCTTACGAGAAAACTTTGCCAATTTTGGCAGACGATGATAACGATTCAATATTACAACAGAAGGCATGAACATCTCAAAATTAGCCGAATGTAATACAGTTTCATAACTATCTAGTATTACGACTTTATTTTGAAAATGTGCTTTTACTGCATTCTGCCAACTGATAGTACTCAGTGGTAGCATAGATAACGGTTGTGCGTCTGCATTCAATAGCAGTACTCTACGATCTATCATTGTGTGATACTTCCCTGTGTTTGTTCTATAATTTATATTTGTTGCTGCATATCATTCCATAGTATTTCAACTGCTCTATATCCTAAAGCCATTGCTGGATGAAATTCATCCCACCATTCATCGTCAGATTTTGACATTTTTATAGCGGTATTCATATACACTATGTCGGTGCAAATAACACCATTACTTCTTAATATTTTCTTAACTCTATCCCAATGTGGTGGTTTCATTGCACCTTCCCAACCTATAAATGCATATACGTTAGCACCTAAATTAGATAACATACATAAGATAGCAGTTAGATCGCTTGCTTGATAATCACTGCTAAACTCTTTCCTTATTTGAGCATCACATACATCACCAATTATGGGTGCGTTGACAGGACCTTGTACTGTTACAGTTTCAAGTCTATCTGTTATAGCATTCTTAACTAGAATGCCGTCAGCATCAGGAGATGATAGTACGATTCCTACACGATCTATTCCCGTATATTGCACGATGATGTCAACATCTTTCATATTACAATCTTTGTTTAAATATGAATTCAACAATGTATGAATGCCATTGCTGTTACCACCGCCACCATAGCAATACTTTTCTATGATAGTGTCTACTGAATTGTCAGGGTCGGTAAAATAACATTGCCAAGCCTCACTGAGACTGCATCCTACTAGTATTCTTGTTTTGATGGTGAATTCCTTTATGGTGTATTTGCAGTAGTAACAATTTGTCGCATTCTTGTCTGCGTTAAATTAGGTAAAAATCTTTTTGTTTCAACATAGTAAACATATTCTGCTTGCTGACGCGCTACTTTATCTGTCAGTGTAGGGTATTCTTTGCGTAATATTTGTAACCCACGATCACGCAATAATGTTCGTTCTGTTCTACTACCATAATCACCTAGCATCATTATAGTTGCAAGTGGTTGAGTTAATAATCTATTGTACCCACTTTCAATCAAAGCCGTTGCTATATAATCCCATTTCTTATCAACAATCAACTGTGATAAATCAAATGTTCTCGCAGTAGTGCCCACCTTAGTAAAGTCACCAGTGAAATAGTATAGACACAATAGTGCATCGTATTGTGATTGACTCAATGTTTTAATTGAAAGTAGTCTCTTAAACTTTCGTTCTTTTGTTTTAAAGTCTTCTAGCCATTCACTATACGCTTCACTTTCAAGTAAACCTACACCATTAATCTTATCGTTGATAGTATTGTAACCTATTTGCATAGTATTGTCAAGGGTTGTTTTGTAACATCTCCACTCAAATCGTCTTAATGCAAAATTAATAATATCACTACTTGCTTCAAACACCCGTAGTTCTTGTTCAGTCACCACAACTGCGCTATCGTCAATTGTCCAACGAGAATAATCTATCACTGTAGATGGTGTTATCGTATTAGGTAATATAACCATTATGTCTTTCCCTTTGCTGGCTTAATTACTTCTTGTATCTTACTCGCACCTTTCCACGGATGATGTTCTGGTACTCTAGCAGACACACTTTCTGTAACTGTTTCATTATTATCTAATTTATTTACTTTAGGTGCTAGTGCACTCACTGAACTATTCATATAAACCATGCCCGCAGTATCAACACGATTACCACCAGCCTTGTTGTGAATATCTTTTAATGCTTGTACTATTACATCAGTGCCACTTTTCATATTGATATTCTTCTTTGCTTCCATATTGATGTTACCATCTGCATGAAAATTCAAATCTTCTTCTGAATGTATATTTACGCTCTTTTTACTATACACATCTATGTTTCCTGCTTCGTCCATTTCTATCCAAGCATTGCCGTTGTGGTTTGTAATATAAACAAATTTATTAGTATCATCTAATAATATTTGTGCACCACCTCTGCTTCGCATACGAACATTCGTGCTATCACCATTCGCATCTCCATCATCCATTGTGAACACATGTCCATTCAATGTAGTTAATCCGAATACGTGACTTGGTGATTCTCGTCTTGCGCTAGACAAACTATGACCACGAGAATAATCACCCTGTAGTCCCTGCTCTTTTAACCATGCTGCTGCAATAGGATCAACGGGTTTCTTTACTTCATCACCTGTATCAGTTGGGTTTTTTTCACCCACTGGTTGAATAGTACCATCATGTGATTCTGCACTTGCACGACCTCCCATCATGTGGTTTCTGTTACGAGATATCAACGAACCAACTATTATACCTTGATCTATCAACTCAACAAATGCAACCAATACCGATGTACCAACGGTAGGTGGTTGAGGCCACATACCATAACTTTTTGGTGTACCGCTTTCGCTCGTACCATCTTCGCCATATGCCTTTTCATCATCAGTTACCGTACCAGCATCAATGCTAGTGTATCCACCATAGGGAGTACACAACAAGCACATGTGATCAACTTCACTTCCTATCAGAGAACCAAATTCACCAAAGCGTACTGATACACGACCAGTAAACATACTATCGGTAGTGTCTGTTACTATTCCTATGTATTGTCCAGCAGGGAATGCTTTTCCACTTACTGTCTTAATATTAATTCCCATTCTGATTTCCTATTACTAGTAATTTGGTTTTGATTAAATCAGTAGAAGAGTTTCTATCACGCATACCTTTTAATGATTGAGTAAACTTCCCTAATTGAAACTTGCTCTCTACTTCTAATATTTTATATATACCACTTGCTGCAATATCAAGTTGTCGTGCACCATTAGACTTTCCATTATCTGGTAAATAATTAATGAACGCGATTAATGAATCTTCATCTAAACTATCAATCAAAGTACTACCTTTAGCTGCTGTAACAGATGATCCGGGCGTGCCCAACCAATAGGGATCACCTTTGATAGTAATGTCAAACATAATAAAATCATGACTTGCTGCATTTATTTCTGCCTGATCTACTGCGACCACTGCATTTGGTTCATCAGCATTAGATTGACTTACTGAATCTGAACCGCCAATCACGTATGCTATATTTTCAAGTTGTGTTATAGCAGTTTCACTACTTATCGTTGTGTTACTTAGATACTTAGGTATATAAACAGTTTTTGTTACTTTGGTTACGGCACCTGCATTTCCTGCATTT
>Ga0209712_10004844_pt1 | contig 10624 bp, 10 predicted proteins | sample ArcOceMetagenome_FD_187443 | JGI IMG/M metagenome (GOLD analysis project Ga0209712, IMG submission 187443) | Marine eukaryotic phytoplankton communities from Arctic Ocean - Arctic Ocean - Greenland ARC118M Metagenome (SPAdes) (version 2) | ecosystem: Environmental > Aquatic > Marine > Oceanic... | reverse complement strand
AATAATTACATATCTATAAAAAGAAATCGTCTTTCTTTCAAAACCTTCTTGTTCTAATAATTTTAAGCCTTGTTCCTTGCTTAGTTTATTAAACATATTTTTTTTACCAGTATTCGGATCCATGTATTATCAACAAATTATAATGCAAAGATACAAAATTCTCAATTTTTATTGTAATTAAAATTATCCCTATATAAATAATGTATAATGTTATATTTGTCCCAATTAAATCACAGATGAAAGAAAGAATATTAATAATAGGTTCCTCAGGACAAATTGGCACTGAATTGGTTATGGAACTAAGAAGTATGTATGGGAATAACAATGTTATTGCTTCTGATATTCGACCTTCATCAAGTGAAGTGATGGAATCAGGTCCGTTTGAAAAATTAGACATAATGGACGAAAAATTATTACGAGATATTGTAAAGAAATACAAAATCACACAAGTCTATTTATTAGCAGCTTTACTTTCAGCAACTGCTGAAAAAAATATAGAGTTAGGCTGGAGCTTAAACATGCGTTCACACTCTCATGTATTGGATTTAGCAAAAGACGGACTTATAAAAAAGATTTTCTGGCCTTCTTCTATTGCGGTTTTCGGACCAACAACACCAATGGAAAACACACCGCAATATACAGTAATGGAACCTAATACAGTTTACGGAATTACTAAGCAAGCAGGCGAAAGATGGAATGAATATTATTTCAATAAATTTGGAGTGGATGTAAGAAGTATCCGTTATCCTGGTCTCATTGGGTGGAAAGCAGCTCCTGGTGGTGGGACTACCGACTATGCAGTAGATATTTTTCATCAAGCTATTCAACATGAGAAATACGAAAGTTTCTTATCTGAAAATACAGGTCTTCCAATGATGTATATGCCAGATGCAATACGTGCAACTATTGAGCTAATGGAAGCACCTGCTGAGCAAGTGAAAATTCGTTCTTCTTATAATTTGGCAGGAATAAGCTTTACCCCAAAACAACTTGCATCAGAAATTAAAAAGCATATCCCTGATTTTGAAATGACTTACAATCCTGATTTTAGACAAGCGATTGCAGATTCTTGGCCATCATCCATTAATGATAACTACGCACAAAAAGATTGGGGATGGGAATTGAAATATGATTTAGAGAAAATGACTTCCGACATGATGATAAACTTGAGGGAACAATATAAAATTACAGCATAATGAGTAAAGAAATTCAAATCTATAATACGCTTACAAGACAGAAAGAAGTTTTTAATCCTATAGTAAAAAATCATGTAGGAATGTATGTTTGCGGTCCTACTGTTTATGGAGATCCTCACCTTGGACATGCTAGGCCAGGAATTACTTTTGATGTAGTTTTCAGATACCTAAAACATTCAGGCTACAAAGTAAGGTATGTTAGAAATATAACGGATGCGGGGCACCTTGAAAATGATGCAGATGAAGGAGAACAAAAGATTGCTAAAAAAGCAAGATTAGAACAATTAGAACCTATGGAAATTGTTCAATTGTACACCCTAAGTTATCATAAAGCAATGGCAGCCTTAAACTGTTTACCTCCATCAATAGAACCACGAGCAACTGGACATATAATTGAACAGATTAAAATGGTAGAACAAATTCTTGAAAACGGATTTGCTTATACCATAAATGGATCAGTATATTTAGATGTAAATAAGTACAATGAAAAGTATCCTTACGGGGCTTTATCAGGCAGAAATATTGAAGACACTTTAGAAGGAACGAGAACTTTAGACGGGCAATCCGAAAAGAAAAGTCCTGTTGATTTTGCAATTTGGAAAAAAGCAAATCCTGAGCACATTATGAGGTGGCCTTCCCCTTGGGGAGAAGGATTTCCTGGTTGGCACATGGAATGTTCTGCAATGAGTGAGAAATACTTAGGGAAAACCTTTGACATTCATGGAGGTGGAATGGACTTGGTATTCCCTCATCATGAAGCTGAAATAGCACAAAGTAATGCTTGTAACGACTGTAATCCTGTAAACTATTGGATGCACAACAACATGATTACTGTAGATGGAAAAAAAATGGGAAAATCTCTTGGAAACTTTATTAATCTAGAAGAATTCTTCAACGGAAGTCATGATAAATTAGAAAGAGCATATGCACCAATGACAATTCGTTTTTTCATTTTGCAAGCACACTACAGAAGCACAGTGGATTTTAGCAATGAAGCATTGCAAGCAGCTGAAAAAGGATTTACAAAACTTATGAATGCAATGGATACATTAGGTCAGATTTCAGCTTCAGAAAATTCTACTTATGATGTAAATGCATTACAAGAAAAATGTTACACAGCAATGAATGATGATTTTAATACCCCAATTTTAATTGCTCATTTGTTTGATGGAGTTAGAATTATTAATTCTGTAAAAGATGGAAAAGAAAGTTTAAATGCTGCTGATTTGGAACAATTAAAAACGATATTCAACACCTTTATTACTGATATTTTAGGATTTATCTCTCATAAAGAAAGTAATACAAACGACCTAACCAATGAGGTAATGGAATTGGTATTGCAACTAAGAGGAAATGCTAAAAAATCCAAAGATTTTGATACTGCAGACTTAATTAGAAATGAGTTAGATAAAGTTGGAATCCAAATAAAAGATGGAAGAGAAGGCAGTAGCTGGGAGGTGAAATAGTTAGTTGTTGTTAGAAAAAAGATGAATACACAGAAAATAAAATATATGTCATATCGAACCCTTTTTATCATATCTACTTTGTTAATTATTGGATGTTCTACAGAACCTCAACAAAAAACAAAAGCCATTTCAAAACCAAAAGTAAAAATTGAAGTCCCAACTTTTAATGCAGATTCTGCTTATGCCTTTGTAGCAAAACAAGTTAGTTTTGGTCCTAGAGTAATCTCAAGCAAAGGATGGAAAAACTGTGCAATCTGGTTAGAAAAAAAATTCAAAACCTACACTTCAACTGTAATAGTTCAACAAGCACCAATCACTACTTATGATGGAAAGAATCATACATTAAAAAATATAATTGCTTCTTTTTCCCCAGAAAAAAATAATAGAGTAGTCCTTTTTGCGCATTGGGATAGTAGGCACATTGCCGACCATGATACTAAAAACCAAAACGAGCCAATACTTGGAGCAAATGATGGGGGAAGTGGAGTTGGAGTGCTAATAGAATTAGCAAGACAATTCAGTATTAAAAATCCTAAGATTGGAGTGGATATTATCCTTTTTGATGCAGAAGATTATGGTCAGCCTGAAAATTCTGTATTTCCAGTTATGCAGGATTCTTGGTGTTTAGGTTCGCAATACTGGAGTAACAATCCGCACAAACCAAACTATTTTGCTCAATATGGAATTTTGTTAGATATGGTAGGAGCAAAAGATGCAACTTTTAGGCACGAGCAGATTTCCTTTTATTATGCATCAAACATCTTACAGAAAGTGTGGCGTAAGGCAAGTCGTTTAGGTTTTGGTAACCATTTTGTATTTGAAAGTGCCAGTCAGATATTGGATGATCATTATTATGTAAATACAATTACAGGTATACCAACAATTGATATTATTGAATACGATCCTGCAACAGAAAGTAATTTTAACCAACATTGGCATACTCATAAAGATGATATGGATAATATTGATAAGAACACGCTAAATGCCGTTGGACAGACTTTGTTGGAGGTTATCTATACTGAATAGAGATAGTTCAGCCTAATTTCTAAAATTTACTTAATTTTATTTATAACCCGCATTAAAATAGAGTGAATTTAATATCTGGATTCTAATACTTTTAACGCAAAAAAAAGGAATAAAATCTGGTTAAAATGACTATATTGATTTTAAAAATAAATTTGATTTCTTACCTTTTTTAAAGATATTATTCATAGTATTGTAAATTAAAATCATAATTATGAAAAGCGCAATGATATCTCAATCTAATTATATTCCATGGAAAGGTTATTTTGACAATATCTCTAAAGTTGATGAGTTTATAATCTATGACGAGATGCAATATACTAAAAGAGACTGGAGAAATAGAAACAAAATAAAAACTCCTCAGGGGTTAAAGTGGATGTCAATTCCAGTTGAGGTAAAGGGTAAGTTTTTTCAAAAAATAAGTGAAACTAAAATTAGTGATACGAATTGGTATAAAGATCATTTAGCATTATTAAAACAAAATTATTCTAAAGCAAATTCCTTTAATAAAGGAATTTCTTTTATTGAAAATATGTATTTTACTTCATTTGATTTGAAAACTATTTCCGAAATAAATTATCATTTTATTAGCAATATATGTAATTACTTAAATATTAATACAAAAATATCTTTTTCAAATGATTATCATTTATTTGAAGAAGGGAAAACAGAAAGGTTAATTGAATTATGTAAACAAGTAAAAGCGAATGTATACTATACGGGGCCTGCTGCTAAAAACTACATTGATACTGCTTTATTTGAAAAAGAGAACATTGATTTAAAGTATTTTGATTATTCTGGTTATAAAGAATATAACCAACTTTTTGGTGATTTTGAACATGGTGTTAGTATATTAGATTTGTTATTTAATGAAGGGATTGACTCTAATAAATTTTTAAAACACTAGAAAATTGAAAAAAGAACTCTTTATAAGTGTTGTTTCTCCTGTTTACCAAGCAGAAAAAATAATTCCTGAACTAATACGACAAGTTGAAGAAGAATTAACAAAAATTACTACTACCTATGAAATTATTCTAATTGAAGATTGTAGTAAAGATAATTCTTGGGAAGAAATTAATAGGATTGCAAATAATAATAATAAAATAAAAGCTGTAAAGTTTAGTAAGAATTTCGGACAACATATAGCAATAAAAGCAGGTATTGAATTAGCTAAAGGAGATTGTTGTATCGTAATGGATTGCGATCTACAAGATAACCCTAAATATATAAATTCTTTAGTGGAAGAATGGTTAAAAGGAAATGATATTGTTTTTACATTAAAGGAAAATAGAGCTCATTCCATATTTAAGAACTTATCTGCTAGGTTCTTTAATTTGATTTTCAATTTTCTTGTAAAAAACAAATCCAGTGAATCAAGTAATCAGATTGGCTCTTATAGCCTAATATCTAGGAAAGTAATTGAAGCATTTAAACAATATAATGACTATCAATTTCACTATTTAATGGTTCTTAGATGGTTAGGATTCAAAAAAGCTTACGTTAAATTAGAACACCGAGAAAGGTTTGCTAGTGAAAGTTCCTATAATTTTAAAAGTCTAATTAAACATGCTATGATTGGCATAATTTATCAGTCTGATAAGATGTTGAAATTAAGTATTTACATGGGTTTTTCTTTTTCTATTTTATCCATAATAGGAATTGTCGTTGTAATTTCAATGTTCTTTATTAGTGGGTTTCAATCAGGTTGGGCAAGTTTGTTTGTATTGATATCACTATCAACGGGCCTAATACTTATATCTATAGGAATTTTAGGACTATACTTAGGAGAAATGTTTGAACAAGTTAAAAATAGACCACAATATATTATTGATGAAAAAATTAACACATGAAAGGATTCCAAGATGGAAACATATTAAAGAACAATATATACTGGAAATCGAAATATTAAAAATAATCTTGTAATTTATTCATAATTAACCATTAATAAGCTATGAAACAATACGGCATCTCATCTTTTCATGAAATTGAGCAAGAAATTGATTCTCACATTGAAAATATAAAAAGAAGAGGATATTCTATAATAAAAGGATACTTCTCTAAAGAAAATTGTCAAAAATTTTCCTCTAAAATTGAGAGTGTTTATCAAAATCAAAAAGCATCTTTTGGTGAAGAAAATCTGAAAAAGATAAATGAATTAGATTCTGCTAGAATGCTTTTTGTAGAAGATTCTGATTTTTTAGATTTAATTACTAATAAGAAAATTCTTAAAATCGTATCTGCCTTTCTTGGAGAGAACTTTATACTTCAATTACAAAATGGCATAATTAACAGACCTGTAAAAGAACACCATCAAACTTCATGGCATAGAGATATTCCTTACCAAGAATACACTTTAAGTTCTCCGATAGCAATTAATGTATTTTATTGCTTAACCCCATTTAATCAAAACACTGGGGGAACTTTACTTCTTCCCTACTCTCACCTATTTCCAAAAGCTCCTTCTTCTTCTTTTTTTCTAGAAAATGCTATTCAACCTAATTTAAGCGCTGGTGATGTTATTATTTTTGACAGTTGGGTTTATCACAGGGCGGGGGAAAACTCTTCTGATATTACAAGATATGGCATTAATAATCTTTTCACAACTCCAATATTAAAGCAACAAATTGACATCCCTAAAATGCTAAAAGGGAAACACAGTGATAATGCAATTCTAGATAAAATACTAGGTTATAAATTTGAAACACCAATTAGTGTTGAAGATTTTAGACAAAAACGATTACAAAAATCTAAACAATGAAAAAACAACTTATTATAATAGGTAATTCAAGTAATGCAAAATTGGCCCATTACTATTTCACACATGATTCAGAATACGAAGTTGTTGCCTTTAGTGTAGATCGAAAATTTATAGCAAAAAAACAATTTTGTCAATTGCCTGTAATTCCATTTGAAACATTAGAAAAAACTCACTCAAGTTCTGAATTTGATGCATTTGTTGCAATTGGGTATACAGACATGAATAGTTTAAGAGCGGATCTATACAATAGAATAAAAGCTAAAGGATACAAATTACCCAACTATATTAGTAGTAAGTGTACATTTCTAACCAAAGAAGTAATAGGTGATAACAATATAATATTAGAAGATAACACTATACAGCCTTTTGTAAAAATTGGAAGCAATAATGTTTTATGGTCTGGGAACCATATTGGACATGATGTAAATATTAAAGATCATTGTTTTATTACATCTCATGTGGTTATCTCTGGTTTTACAACTATTGAAAACAATTGCTTTCTTGGAGTAAATTCAACTTTTAGAGACGATATTACAATAAATGCATTTTCTTTAATTGGTGCTGGTGCTACAATAATGCATTCTACTGAAAAAAAGAATGTATATCTAGCTCCTAAACCATTTAAAATGAAAAAACTGAGTACTGAATTAAAAATATCATAACATGAAATGGAGAAAATTGGGCCAGATATTTGAAGTAAATCAAGATCATCCTCAACTAATCTCTCATGCGTCTAATCCACTTGCATTATACTTGAAAAATAATATTTTCAGAGTTTTTTTTAGTGCTAGAAATATTGAAAACAAATCATCTGTCTCTTATGTAGATATTGACTTAGAAAAATTAAAAGTCACAAAAACAACAGAGAAACCGTTAATTGAATATGGAAATGAAAATAGTTTTTTTTCTCACGGAATAAGCATTGGAAACATATATGAAAGTCCAACTAAAAAAAAATATATTTTATTTATGGGATGGCAAATTCATGGCAAGGAACATTGGAGGGGAGATATTGGAAGATTAGAGCTATCAAAAAATAAAATTTTAAAAGTTAATCCTAATAAACCATTTATGGGGATTGACGAAGAAGATAGGATTAGTCTTTCTTATCCATTTGTTATTTTTCACGAAAGAAAATATAAAATGTGGTATGGTTCTACTATTGACTGGAGTTCAGAAAATGGGGAAATGGTTCACGTTATAAAATATGCAACTTCAGAAGATGCAATAAATTGGAAAAAGCATGGGTTAGCAATTCCTTACGAAATAGGTGTTGCGCAAGCATTCTCAAGACCATCTGTAATAATAGATAATAATGGCTATCACATGTGGTTTTCATATAGAGATGGAACAGGAGAAAAATATAGAATAGGTTACTCACATAGTAACGATGGAATTAATTGGAAAAATAAGTTAGATAAAGTTGGGATAGATGTTTCTAATTCTGGATGGGACTCTGAAATGATCTGTTATCCATTTGTTTTTAATTATAAAGACAGACGTTATATGCTATACAATGGAAATAACTATGGCGCGACAGGGTTTGGTTTAGCAATTTTGAGAAAATAAAATGCACAAAATAGGATTTAATAAACCGCATCTTACTGGTAGAGAAACAGATTATATATATGATGCAGTATCTACAGGTAAAATTTCTGGAAACGGGAAATACACTAAATTATGCCAATCTTTTTTTGAAGACAATTACAAAATTAAAAAAGCATTACTTACTACTTCTTGCACTGATGCACTGGAAATGGCTGCAATATTGATCAATATTGAGCCTGGAGATGAAGTAATTATACCTTCTTATACTTTTGTAAGTACTGCCAATGCTTTTGTACTAAGGGGGGCAAAAATAGTATTTGCAGATAGCTATGAAAACAATCCTAACATTGACACTACAAAAATAGAAGGATTAATAACTAGTAAGACAAAAGCAATTGTTCCTGTTCATTATGCTGGCGTTGCTTGTGACATGGATTTAATTATGGATATCGCTAATAGGCATAACTTGTTTGTAATCGAAGATGCTGCTCAAGCTATTGACTCATATTACAAAGGGGAGCCCTTAGGCAGTATTGGTCATTTAGCAACATTTTCTTTTCATGAGACTAAAAACATACAGTGCGGAGAGGGGGGGGCATTGGCTATTAATGACAAGCAATTTATTGAACGAGCAGAAATTATATGGGAAAAAGGAACTAATAGAGCAGCTTTTTGGAGAGGTGAAGTAGATAAATATAATTGGGTAGACATAGGATCTTCATTTTTACCTTCAGAAATTAATACAGCTTTCTTATACTCCCAATTAGAAGGGCTTGAAACTATTCAGAATAGAAGAAAATCCATTTGGAAACAATATTATAAAGGATTAGATAAGTTAATTGAATTAGGAATTGGACTTCCTTATATTCCTGAATATGCAACAAATAATGCACACATGTTTTATTTAATTTTTAGAAGTGAAAAGGAAAGATCTAAATTGATAGAACATCTAAAAAAAAATAAAATTAGTGCAGTATTTCATTACATATGTCTACACGATAGCCCATATTATAAAGAAAAACATGATGGTAGAGAAATGCCTATTGCAAAAAGATACGAAAATTGCTTGCTTAGATTACCTCTTTGGGTAGATATGAATGATAAAGAGGTTGATTTAATTATCCATAATATATTAAAATTCTACAAAATTTTATGACTTTCTTCAGAAAATGGTTTGAATTATTACGTCCCTTTCTTAAAAGAGTAAATATAGTATTACTATTTTTATTTTTATTAGAAGTTCTCATACTCTTAACGCTTAGGGTTCAATTGGCACTCAATGAGGCGGCATTGACTAATGGAGATCAATTATATTATCTTAATGAAGTGAAAAAGTTATCTGAGTTAGGATTTTATGCGGTTCTTAGTGAGGGGACCTCAATAGTATATTCATATATCGTTTTGTTTTTTAGTTATTGTTTTGAAACAAATTACTTAATTGTAGGAAAGTTAATAAATTTTGGCTTTATAATTATTACTGCTTTAGTATTTTATTTTATTATGAGAAAAGTTTTTAAAATTGGTCCTTTGTTTAGTATTTTTATTGCTCTGTTTTATGTCTATTCTTTTGATCATTACAGCTACAAGATGTTGTCGGATGTTATAAATAATTTCTTTCTTGCTAGTGGCTTTTTTTTATTCTATATTTCTTTTAAAAATACTTATAAGAGGAACTACACAATCATATTATCTGCTGTATTATTTGGGTTAAGTACGAGTTGTAGGCCAACTTCATTCATATTTGTAATTGCTTTTGCATTAAGTATTATTCTTATAGATAAGATCCCATGGAAAATCAAAGGGTCTTTTCTTATGGTTGTTACAATCATCTTTCTATTATTTCAGATCCCCAGTTTAATTGAAAAAAAGACTATTTCAATTGAGAATAAGAATACTGTATGGATTGGGGATGTTAAGGTTAATAAAGCAGTTTCATGGGAGAACATCAATGCTTATTTTGTTCTTTTCCCTGAAGTGCATAAGCAAACTTCTAAATTTAAAATTGACAAAGAAGATGTTATTGAATACATTGAAAAGAATCCTGGTATATTACCTCAATCATCATTTCAATTATTATTATCCTATCCAAAAGTCTGGTTTAAACACTTTAGAATAAATTGGAATACTGTTAATAGGGTTTATTTCTCAGTTTTTGGATTCCATTTGATTTGGAGTAATTTGTTTTTTTCATTACTTCTTAGTTGTCTTTTAATGCCATTTCTGCTTATTTATTTTTTAAAGAATCATAGAAGGGAACCTATTGCCATTAGTGGTTCATTTTTTATGATATCCATATATACTGCCTTTTTCTTCTTTGCACAATATGCTCTGGTAGAAGAGAACTGGCTGCTTATCGTGTTACCATTCTTTCTAGGGCTAGTATATCTAAAATTAAAAAAGTATAAATTATCACTAATTTGTACAACAGGAATATTATTCCTAAACTGCATATCTTGTTTTTTAACAATTAGATACGTTTGGTCTCTAATTTAAGCTTCTAACCTACATTATTCTTTGAGAGAAATTTTTTTACTAATTGAAAAATTTAATATTGATGTATCTATAATATAGATTAGAAAATAAATAATGCGTTTAAAGAAAATTAATACACAAAAACTAATGCTACATCAAAC
>Ga0209712_10004843_pt1 | contig 10627 bp, 4 predicted proteins | sample ArcOceMetagenome_FD_187443 | JGI IMG/M metagenome (GOLD analysis project Ga0209712, IMG submission 187443) | Marine eukaryotic phytoplankton communities from Arctic Ocean - Arctic Ocean - Greenland ARC118M Metagenome (SPAdes) (version 2) | ecosystem: Environmental > Aquatic > Marine > Oceanic... | reverse complement strand
ATTGACAAAATGCAAGGTATCTTCCAACATTGCAATGTTTGCGGATAACAATTGGTTGCGTTCTAAATCAACGCGTGGTCCTATCAAGATATCCACAATACTATCATATTGATGAACAATCTCATTGCTCAAATGACTTAACAGCATCTTTTGCTCGGTGTATGAATCTGCAATAACGGATCGAATTTCTTCGACTGGCAACTGAAACAAATTGAGAATAATGTTCAGGGCCGTCGTATATACAAACTTGTCAGCTCTTACAACATTTAATGGAGAAGATGCGACCTCAATAGCTGCATAAAAGAGTGGAAAAGGCGGCAACGTACTCGATGACCCATGCTTATCACAATAGAATTGAAATAGGTTTGGCGATTTTGCAAGCTGGAGTGCCAATGTTTTCAGGAAAGAAATATATACCGGTAGGATCTCATCCAATGCATCATCCGACCATTGTTGTAATGGTATTACGGAAGCAACAATGTCATTGATGTAGTTATTGGACAGCAAATAATATAGAGATGTCGGGTCGGAAACATTTGATATGAGAATAGAGATAGTTTGCAGGACTTGTGCTTTGACGAGAGCAGTCCAGACAACTCCACTATACTGTGATTGCGATCCTGTGTTGGGTTTCGCTTGGACGATGTCCACCATGAGTGAAAGTATGTTCTTATCGCAGAAATATTCAAACACTGCCTCGTTCCCGCTGTTGACCGTGCGTGTAATCTTATCGACATAGTTAATCCGCTGTTCTCCATAAACAACCACTTCTCCTAGACTACGAATAAGTTCAACAACTCGTGCTTCTACTTTTCGCGCTTGAATAAGTGCCGCAACAGCAGCTTCGTTGTCACTGAAACTGTAGGAGTCATTCACCTCGTGTGATGCTGATGTTTTTGTAGCTGATAAGTGTTTCCAGGTTTTGATTGAATCTAAAGAATTTGCAGATGGGTGGTGAAATGTTTCAAATGAGATTTCATCTTCAGCATTGTCATCTGCGAATATTTTTGACCTCTTGGTTCGAAAATTTGGCTGGTGAAGATCATTTAATTCAGACTCGGGGACGTTGGAGAATGAGTTGGTAGGTGTTGATCGGGGCTCTTCGGCAGGGGCAATGGCCGTGAGAAGAGTGGCATAGAGAGACCTCAGTTTTGATATGTTGTAGTTTTCGTCATTTCTATTATTTTCTATAGTTCTCGTGGTGTAGTTCCAGAACATCCCAGGTGCTCGAAAGGCTTTCATGGTGCTGATGAAACGATATTTAGTGCACAGGAAGTTAAATAGACATGTAGATTTGTTGTGACGTGATTTGATTTGGTTTGATGCCTTGACTCAAACTGCAGACTGATGAAGATGGATTGTTGTTTGTTGTGTGTGAAATTTTGTTGTGTTGTTCAAAACAACGAGTTGTTGATGGCGGGATAAAAGTTCGAAGGTCGGGTCCGACCTTTTAATAAACGGCTCGTAACTTGAACTGTCTTTTGAAGAACAGCCACAAACCACAAACAGTTCACACACAAACCACAAACCCCAAACCACACTTGAAACCACAACCTTTTTCCACGCAGTTCCAATTTCCAATTTCCAATCTTGAATCTCCACCTATTTTACGGTTGGTTTAGCTAGTATACAATGGAAATGGATTGCACCATCCTGTGGTCGACCCAAGGCGGAAGGGCTAAGGCGTGTGCTCGTCGAGCAGTCCGAATAATGAGAGATACATCAATTAAAAGCAATCTTCCTCCAGGCTACTATGGATCTTCATTTGACGATTATGGAGCCGCTGAATTCTTCAAGCTCGGAAAGATAAGTTCACCAGGTGCTCAAAACGACGAGAAATCGCGTTTAATCATAATGTTTGTCAGTACAACTGGTGATGCCGAACAGTGTGATAACATCAAAGATACCTGGGGGAAACTTTTACAAAAATCGGTGCCAAGGGATCAATTTCAAAACGTTCAATTTGCAATGTTTTGTTTAGGAGATCGAGCATATGGGCCAACGGCGTTTTGTGCTGCTGGAAGGAAGTTGGCCGCGAGAATGGTCCAGCTTGGCGCAAAGCCTTTTTGCGATCTCGGTTATGGCGACGATGGAACGCCGAATGGTGGAGTGTTTAACGATTTAGATGTTTGGCTGGAAAATATCTTTTTAGATCGAATGTTTGGCAAGAGAGACGCTGTGGAAGGCCATGGTTCTATTGGTTTTGACCAGCTGCCACAGACTCCTTACTATGTAAAGATTGCCAATATCAATCATGCCAACGACACTGCCAGAGAGTGGCAGAGGAAACAATATGAAGTCCATTATGGAAAATTCTTTGCATCAAGCTGCCCAGCAACTTCCTATCACTATAGTGATGATGATGGACGGAGGATACTAGGATCAGAGGACTTACCGTTATCGGAAGACCCCCTTTGTGGGAAGCCACTCAAAGCTTCCGTTGTTTCAAATGATAGAATTACTTCCAAGGATTGGGTTCAAGATACTCGCCACATTCGTCTACATGTTGCTACTAGCATTACTTCTAATTCTGCTCCTCTCATTCAAAAAGATGCAAGAATGTTGCCTTACAAAGCGGGAGACATCGCTACTGTCGTGCCTTCCAATGACAAAGTGACCGTCGCTCGATTTATTTCGTGTTTGCCGGCTACACTCAATGTGCTCGCAGACAAACCACTTGAAATCTCAACACATATTACTTCTTCGACTCAATACAGTACATCATTCACTCCGTGGCCTAAACATGCTACACTTCGTGGAATCCTCACTTACTGCGCTGATATTTGCAGTTTGCCTGAAAGGGAGGACCTCAGAGCGTTGAGCTATTACTGCAACCCCAATCATCCTGTAGGACTCGATCAAAGAAAAAAACTAATTTCGTTGAGTGAAACTTCAGATGCAGCGTTGTACGGTGACTATATTCTTCGAGAGAAAAGAAATTGGGCTGATATATTGTTTGACTTTGATTCCATCAAGTTTGAAAGTGACCATGGGGACGAAAGGAAAGACAAATATTCCCATTTTGTTCCTTTGACGATCGAGCATTTATTAATGATCCTATCACCCATTATGCCTAGACATTTTTCAATTGCTAGTGCACCATCGCAAGGAAATTGCACAAATACAGCGAGCGCAAAAAATGACAGAGGATACACAATGCGAAATGGAAAGGTTGGTTTTGAATTAGACTTGTGCGTTGCTATCGTCAAGGGTCAAACACGATACGGTCGTCAATATCAAGGTCTCTGTTCGGTGTACCTTTCGTGCCTCAAACCTACGAGCCGTCAGGATGTCCGTATTTGGATTCGACCTGGATCTTTTGGGAAGTTGCCATTGCAAGTAGATGGGGATGGAGTGTTTGAGGCGCCAGTTATATGTGTGGGCGCTGGAACTGGTGTAGCCCCGCTGCGGTCATTGCTTCAAGAGCGAGAAAATGCTAGAATGTTAGCACGTCGTTCTGTGGATCAAGTGCCTTTGAATGCGTCAGAGGCCCAGAATATTCTTGTCTTTGGATGTAGAAAATCCTCCATGGACTTTTACTATGAAAAAGAATGGGAAGAGATGAAAGCAAAGGGGGGTCTAAGGGTACTCAGTGCTTTCAGCCAAGATCAGAACCACAAATTGTATGTCCAAAAGGTACTGCGAGAGGCCGACGAAGGAACGCTAATTGCTAGGCATATCCTCGAGAATAATGGCTGCATCTACATTGCTGGAGGAGCAAAAATGGCCCGCGCAGTAAAAGATGAAATCGTAGAATGTCTTGGTAAGATACTGCCAACAGGAGAAAAAGGAGCAAAAGCATTGCTACAGAAACTGCAACGAGCTGGGAAGTTTAGCGTAGAGGCGTGGAGTTAGAAACTTAGCATTCATAAACTTTCTGTACAATTTGTTCAATCTAATATTTAGTCAAACTATCAACAATTGCCGAGCAAGTTCTTCGAAGGATAAATGCATTCGTGCCTGCATTTGAAATCAATGCATGCTTCGCAACTTGAAGAAGCGTGTTGATCGGAACAGCTGGTTCTCCACTTATTGGTTCTACAAATACCTCAATTGGAACTGGGCATAAAAGACCTTTCTGGCTTGAAGTATCGTATATGAATCTCACTGCAACGGAACAAAGCTGACCCAATGATATTGTCACTTGTAGTTGGACAAGGTTGCTCTTTGGGGGCATCTCTAGCCGACAATTGTAATACTTCTGTAACTCAAGAATGTCGAGTGCCATCAGGTTCAATCGTTGGAACGCATCAGACACAGTTAAAATGCCCATATCTTGTTCAAGTTTGAACTGTTCTGCCAAGAATATCTTCATGCAGTCGCCGTCGAGGAAACGGCAGTATAGTTTTCGGGCGACACTTTTCACTGGTAAGACCTGTTGACCCGTTTCTTCTTTAACTTTCAGCCGTTTTGTCTTCGGCGTGTTCATGAGTAATGCTATAGTGCTGTCAGCAGATTCGGTTGTGCAGATAGATTCTCTCATGTCGCGTTTTGACGGGGTGTCTGACGCTGCCTCCCACGAGACAAGGGTTTGACTCTTGTCCAGGTGAGGGTACGTGATTCTGAGAGGTGAGGATTGAACCTCGCAATCATATGGTATCAGCGTTTCCAGTAAACGAGTTTTGACCATTTCGTGAGGTCTGGAGAGCTCGACTTCACATTTACATGTCAAGAAGTGAGCTTGATGTTTTAATAGGTCCAATTGGTACAGCTCGTTTGCAATTGTTGCTTCCAATTCACACACAGCTCTCACTTGGTCCTTGTGAAGGGAATTTAGCTTGTGTCGTCTCTTCTCTTTGATTTCCAAACACTCGGGGTCTATTCTATTTAAGATGTTGGCAATTCTGTCTTCTTCCTTGCGGTTTGACTTATACAAAGGTAAAAGCCAATCCTTCGCTAGTTCCAATGCTTCCATCTCCTGCACCAACCATTTCATATTAGAATGTTCCGCGAGAAGAGCATACACATCTTCTATTTCAGATTCGTCGAGATGTATTTCCATTTTCTCCACGATAGATGCAATCTTCTCTTCATCGACGCAATCTTGGTTTTTATTGTACTCCTCCATTAGCGTGATCACTGACATTTGAACAACGTGAGCGACTTCATCGTGGCCGATATCTGATTCACAACCCTGTGACGAATGAACCTGACCATCCAAATCACTGGCGATTGCCAATAAAGATGAACACTCTTCCGGTGGCACACCTTCAATTGACAACAAAGATGAAATCTTGTGTTGCAGAGAAAATTCTGTCTTGGACTCCAAGAGTAGTTCGGCAGCATTCACAACTATTGATGGATTCATAGTGAGCTTTGACAGCATGTCAGATTGATGAGTAGAATTGTCTTGGTGTTGTTCAATTTTTGGACGGATACCACTTGGACTGCTTCCATTCTTCCCTATTTTAAGAGCAAAGTCCAGCTGACTCGGTTTGAAATCTTGATTAGATTCATCTCGTCTGTTGTTGTACACATCGCGTCCAATAGAAGCTCCGCCTGCACTGTGCATGGATCGAAGGATATTCGATGAGGATGTAAGATCCGTTGTAGGGGTAGCCTTACTAGTCTCACTTCCACTGCTGCTGAGCCGAAGGAAAGAGCTTCCCAACGTGCTGGGAGATGAAAATTGCAAGGACGACTCCGTAGACGACAAAGACGCTCTGAGCTCGTTAGTCTCCGCGCTGGTACCAATTAAAGTTGCATTCTCAGGAGAATTAGTTTTCTGCCATTCATCAAGTTCCATGTCGTCTGGATTCAGCAAACTTCCCCCTTCCTTTGAAAAGAAAGCGCTCGATCGCCTATCTCCTCTCCCACCTCGGCTGCTTCTTCGATCGCGGTCACTTCTGCTTGCGATACTCTTCCTCCCAGATCCTCTAGCATTTGGGCGCTTTCTTTGTACCAATGCTTCCAGGTGTTCATCATCGTCACTATCTCTCTCGTCACAAAAAGAATCAAAGTCATCGTCCCATAAGGCAAGGATATCTGCATTTCTTGCCGTTTCTTGGTGCAGCTCTACACTCTCCTCGTCAGATTCTACATCCTTCTCATCTACTCGAAACTGTTCTCTCGCCTGCTCTGGAGGCAAAGGAGTTAATTCAACAGTAGGCCTGGAAGATTCAAATTCCGCAGCAGAGGAGTCGCCGAATTTGACACTTCTCTTTGTATTACTACTCCAACATTCAATGTCAGTATCATTTCCCTGTGGCGTAGAAAACTTTGGGGTGCACACACTCGCTGTATTTGCCCAACTTCCAGGAGTAGCTCTTTTACTTGCCGAATTTGCAATTTCAGTCCACGGTGTTTTTTTTGCCGAAAGACAAGATTTGGCGGGTGCTCTCCGAGTGGCACTCCAACTAATAGGTGGTCTTTGAGATAGACTTGCTTGATTCTTTCCTTTTGATTGCCCATAACAAAGTTCCCAATAGAAACGATCCTGTTCCTCTTTGGTGGCGCCAGGAGGTGGTTTCTGGAGTCGAGCTGGTGGAAGATCGTTCACCACAGTTGATTCGTCTGACTCGTTGTCTTCCTCTTCGTCATCCTGAAAGTTATCAGCGTCGTCCTCTTCGTCATCCTCTATTTCTTCCTTTTCGATGTTTTCATTCTGTTCATCACCCCTTTTATCTCCAACAGATTCATAATCACGGTTATAAGTGGGAGCACGGCTTAACTTCAAATCTTTATGCCCATCCTCCTTACCATCGACAGTATCATCATAATAGAAACTACTGAAAGCACCCGGTTCCATTGACATGGGCGAACTAGAACTAAGGGATGAATCCAGATCCTCTTGAATTGGTGATTCCGTCAAGGATGATGGACGTGTATTTCTATTCCTAGCAGCACGGGCATTCGCATTCACATTCGCATGAGTACCTTCATTACAGCTCTACTCGAGGGTGTCAACGGGCGGCAGTGGAAAGATGGTAGATTTTTTGGCATTGATAATGGGCGATGTCGATTCTCTGTATCGTTTCTGATCGCTGCATACCGATACTGTCGGAGATTGGTCGGTGGGATTCACACTAGAATTCTCAATTGGAATAGATGTTACAAGGACCTCTTGTTGACTTGCAAGCCCCTCGTCTGATTTTCGTTTCTTCACTTTCACAACATGCGGTCCTCGATCTTGTAACTCTTGCTTCGTTTTCGTTTTCGTTGTCATGAGTTCGTCTTTACGTAGTTTGAGATTTTGTTGTTCCAGTTTTCCATCTACAATATCACTAGCATTGCCATTGGCATTTTCATTGTCATTGGCATTGGCATTAGCGAGAGGACTCCTGTTTCCACTTGCGGCATCATTTGGCAGCGCCCTGTACTTTTTAGCCGAAGATCCTTTCCGTTGGAACCGTTTGATTCCTCTAGCACCAGAGACAGAGGCAGAGGTTACACCATCTTCAATATTAGAACTGGAACTAGAAATGTAACTGGAACTGGATTGTAAGCCATCGGTGTCCAAGCTGGTAAGCGAATCTTTATCTGCGTCCTTGTCTCTTCGATCTTTATCACTTCCTTTTCGGAATCGAAGGCGATGGAGGAAGCTGCTGTTTCTATGCTTGCGAGATGCTTTAGCGGGACTCATAAGATCAATGCTTGATTCGATAGCTGCATTGACATTTGAAGGGATATTCTCGTCTGTTATTGGCATTGTATTCGATGGAGTCCTTGCTATACGATGCCTACTCCTGCACTTACTTGAACTGTAATTTTTTGAAAAAAATCTTGTAGCTAGCTACTAGCTAGAGTGTGATCGTACGATGATGGCAAAACAACAACAGTTTTTTGTTTTCCGACCAATTCAAAAATGCTAAAAAGGCTGTTTCGCTAATCAATGTCACTAAACCGAGCTAAACCGTCACTTTTTTATGAAATTCGCCAGAGTAGATTATTCGAAGATGATGACCAAGTCAGTATGATACATACCGGTCCAACCACCGTCGTACCACTAACTACAAAACAGCACTACCGGTACAACTATCTTCATCAACTTTTTTCTTTTTTGTCGTCTTGACCAAAGACAGCCAAAGAGTTCTTGGACTACCATAAGCGTACAGTACAGTACAGTCAGTACCATCGAAATACACTTATACTATAAAAATACTACTCATAACTACAGCTGGCTAGGTACTAGACGAGAGTAACATAACCAATGCCCAGGTCCTTGGCTAGAGTTGCATGTTACCTATCAATTCAATGCATAATACACTTGCTGATAAGTCCTCTCCCGAGTTCAGCATTTATAATAACTAGAACAATCCGTTCGCAGCTACAATCTCGATCTTCCGCATTCACACCATCTAGCACAGCAACACCAACATCTTCACTCTTTTCCAGCAACTCTGCTCAAGATGAAAAACAAAATTACGAAAACGATCCAAAATTCCAGCAGAGATCCAAATCCTGGATCGTTCTCGTTGACGATGAAGAATCCATTCGTCTCGCTGTAGGAAAGTATCTATATGATTCGGGATACACAGTCACTGCATGTGCAGATGCCGAAGCTCTACTAGAACTCCTTACTTCTGCATCCAGTGGAAGAATGGAACGTGATAACATGCCTACCAAACTTCCATCCGTCATCATATGTGATATCCGTATGCCGGGGAAAGGTATGAATGGATTGGAATTATTGGATCTGCTCAAGAATCCTGATGCAAAGGTGAAGGTGTCTAGTCCCAGTAGCGATTTGGATTTTGTCAGGAGTCAGTGGAGGAGGATTCCAGTTGTTTTGTTGACTGCCAAGAGTTTAACACAGGATAGGATTGAGGGATTTCGAAAAGGTGCGGATGTTTATCTTCCGAAGCCATTTGCGCCTGAAGAGTTGTTGAGCATTGTGGATAACCTGATCAGAAGGATGGATGCTTTGAGCGGTGGGAGGGTCGATGGCAATGGTGAGAAAAAGGCTACCTTGAGAGACGTAAAGTCGGATATCATTGATATCAAGGCGAAATTGAAAAGTACAAAAAAGAGGAAGAAGGAGAATGATAGACCGAAAAGGCTTGAACAGGCAAACGCATCTGCCATTGTGCCGAGGAAAAAGGATGAGAGATTTGGTTATCAATCAGAAATAGAGGAAATAAAGAGTCAGGTACAAGTTTCAGATATGGAAACAAAGATCTTACTTCTCCTCAGCGAAGGCAACACGAACGGGGAAATTTCAGAAACTATGGGTATTACTACGGCCAAGGTTGGGAAAATCATTAGTAATATGTATGCGAAAACGTTCACCAAGACCAGGACGGAACTTGTACGATGGGCCATCAAAATGGGATATGTTACTGCTTGATTACAAATCACATTATTCTCACTATGGTATCTGATCCTGTGCACACAGACTGGTAATAATCATACAGTAAAGATAACGATAAGTTATGTAATCTGGAAAACTTCTTTACGAAGGTTTAGTATTCGTCTTTGTCGTCGTCCAACTCATGAGCTGAGACTCCTCTTCTGACAGCATTTGCAACTTTAGATCTTGCCGATGAATCAGCATACTTGCCAATGTGTTCCAAATACTTAGCTTTGTCGGGCAAGGTCCTCTTGACAGCATCCAATTCCATAACGTGGTCATACCATTCAAAGTATGGCTTGAGTTGCGGGTACTTCTCTGGGGAAATCACGTATTCGTCACCACGATAATGTTCAAATACATAATACCTGTAGGCCCAAGGAACAAGTGCAAGATCGACATTACTCAGTTGACCATTAGCCAGAAAGAGAGGTCCTTGAGTCATGACCAACTCATTTGAGAAAGCAGTCAAGCCCTTGATGAGATTGTCGAAGTGCTCCTTTCTCTCTGAATCCTCTTTCCTCACGAGGACTCCGTAGTAAGGTGAGCATAAATCTCGGTTCACTCTATCGGCCCATACACGACATCTTGCTGCTTCGTATGGATCAGAGGGTACCAAACGATCATTACCAGTCGCGCCGCTAATTTGATCCACAAAGTCTATGGTTACAAGTGATTCATACACAGGTTTCGACTCGTCACTTTTTCCGGTCTGTAAATCGACAGATATCAGGGTGGGAACTAATGCGCTTGGGTTCACACGCTTCAGCTCATCCGCTTTCCAATGATACCACCATTCTTGGCCCGTACCGGTAACGTTTTTTTTGTCTTCACGTTGCTCCCAACCTAAGGCTTCGATCCATTCATAGTCTACACGAGATGAATGATGCTCCAAAGCTAGAGTTGCTCGATGAGCAAAAGGGCAGAACCATGCTGTGAGGTACCTGAATTTTGGTTTGGATCTCGCCGAGGTGGAGAAAGATGCCACTGCTTTCGATGCCATGCTTGTTTGTCAAACGCGTTTAGTTTGTGTTGTGGTGGTACTGGTAGTGTGAAAATATGTGTTTTTCGAATATGTGACTGTACTTTTTTCAACAGAGAATGACGTCATCACTAAGCCGTATCCAAAAATTCAAAATACAAGAGATTGCATAATATTGAATATGATTTATAATTTATGATAGACTTTACCGACGGTAGTAATGATTACGGTATAACAAATTCGTTACCATCTATGATCTATGTAGTCACAATTTGTTCGTTTCCTTCAAATAATTTCTATCTACACGTTGAACGCACGTGTAGGCGACGCCTCACAGAAGAAGCAGAATACAGTAC
>Ga0209712_10004840_pt1 | contig 10628 bp, 6 predicted proteins | sample ArcOceMetagenome_FD_187443 | JGI IMG/M metagenome (GOLD analysis project Ga0209712, IMG submission 187443) | Marine eukaryotic phytoplankton communities from Arctic Ocean - Arctic Ocean - Greenland ARC118M Metagenome (SPAdes) (version 2) | ecosystem: Environmental > Aquatic > Marine > Oceanic... | reverse complement strand
CTCCAGTTCCATAAAAGCCAAAAACGCTGGTCGAACTTTGTCCAAAAACACCATCAGTCGGGTAAATATCTTCGACGGATGGATAGCGATAATCTCCATTGACATCAGTAGGCAAAGTTGGTTCGAGCAAAGTCGTCGGCCCACCTGCACCATACACATTTTGTACATCTCGATAGCGATAAGGTTGGATAATTTTATGTTGCAAGGAATAATTGATCCCAATGCCTTTTTGTTGTTTTCCTCTTTTTGTAGTAATTAAAATTACTCCATTCGCACCTCTTGAACCATACTTCGCAGCAGCGGTTGGGCCTTTGAGAATATTGTAAGTTTCGATATCATTTGGATTAATATTATTAATTGCCGAACCCCAATCGACTCCTCTTCCTACGTCAGACAAACCAACTTGATTTTGCAACGGAACCCCATCAACAATAATCAAAGGTTGATTATCAGAATCAATATTATTATTTCCCCGAATCGTAATCCGAGTCGTTCCACCATCCACTCCATTGGCACTACTGACTTGGACACCTGCCGATCGACCTTGGAGTGAATTGACAATATTGGGTGCTTGAGATAATTGAATGGCATCGCCATCGAAGCTTTCCGTGGAGTAACCTAACTCTCTTTTTTGTCGCTTGATTCCGAGTGCGGTAACCACGACTTCTTCGAGTGCATTAGAATTTGGACGTAAGATAATTTTAAGTGGAGAACCATCTGAGGAAGTGACTTCTTGAGTAGCGTAACCGGTGTAGGAAATTTCTAACAATACATTTACGGAAGTAACTTCTAGTTGAAATTTTCCATTAAAATCTGTGGTCGTTCCATTTTCAGGATGACCTTTTTCCAAAATAGTTGCACCAATTAAGGTTTCTCCAGCTTCATCATAAACTGTTCCTATGATGGTATTCTTTTGCCCAAAAAGGTTTAGAAAAGTAAAAAGGGTGAAAATAAAGCTCCATGAAATTTTTAGGTAAAATTTCGATCTCATAAGCAGGTTGCGTTGGTTAGGAAATTTAGTTTTGTAAATTTAAATTTGGATACTCAATATATGATTTTTATGGAAAATGGAGGTTTTGGAGGAGGAGTATTTTGGGGTTATGTTTGGGAATTGCTATTTTGGAGTTTATTGAAGAAAAAAAGCATTAAAAGAAATAAAAAAGCATGAATCAATTAGACAATTTATCCATTGATGAATTAAGAAATGAAATCATCCAATTCAATAATGATGAAAATGTTCAAAAATTAGAAAACCTCTATCATTCTAAGTCATTCTCTGAAATTATTGGCGTAAGTAGAAAAGAACTTGTCCATAGTAATTTTATTGCTTGGATTTTAAACGAGAATGAAAGTCATTCACTCGGTAAATTTCCAATCCAAAAATTTCTTGAATTACTCGTTGTTTATTCTAAAAAAATCCAAAAAAAGAAATACAAAGATTTTTTTGATGCAATAATAGTTTCTAACTATGAGATTTCTAATCTCAAGATAACGACAGAAAAATCAATATCGAATGTTGGTCGAATTGACATTTATATCGAATCAAAAGTTACTTATTTAAGCGAAGAAAAAAACCTAAAAATCATTATTGAAAATAAAGTTGGAAGTAAAGAACATAGTGACCAAACAACAAAATATTTCAATCATTTTAATTCTAATTTAAAAAATAATGATATTATACTTTATGTTTTTCTTACTCCAATTTCAGAATTAGAATTAAATGAATTATCAGAACCAGAATGCAATTCAAAAGAATTTATTCATATAAATTATCAATCTCTAGTTGACTTTCTTTTAGAACCGGCAATTAGAAAAAATATCAATACCAGAACTAAAACTATTATTAATGAATATCTCCAATCTTTGAGTCAACCAACATTAGACAAAGAAGAGGAGGAATACAAACAGGGACTTATTATGGCACTAGGTACAGATGAGAGAAATCTTTTAACCAAATTTTGGGACAAAAATCAAAAACTTATTCTTGCTGCTATTTATGCGATAAGTTCTGATCCTGAACAAGATAAAGATGTTAGAGATAATGCTAGTTCTGCTTTAGGAAACCTTTCCAATTCAAATAAAGACCGAAGCCTTTATTCAATTTTTTATAAAGAAAATATTGAAGCAGAAAAAATTAAGAAATCTGATATTGGGTTTTCTACAGTAATTATTTTACAGCAGCATAATCTAATTAATCAAGGAGTCTTTGATTTTTTGAGGAAAGATAAAACATGCAGTTTTCCCCTAATAAAGAGAATAGACGAAATAACTGAAACTGAAAAAAAGTATGGAAAATATAGAGTCAATAATCCTCCTGAATTAATATTTAACAATAACGAATATTATGTTGCTAGAAATTGGGGAAAACTTAATACAGAAAAATTTATAAAAAAAATCTCAAAGAAGTTTAGTGATCTCAAATACGAAAACCATACTTAATAAAATATTAATTCCCTATGAAGAAAACCCAAGTCCGCCCCGCCCACCTCGAAGATCTTCCTACCCTTCTCGAATTCGAGCAAGGCATTGTCACCTTCGAACGCCCCTTTGACCCGACGCTAGCCGACGATCCCATTTCCTATTACGACATCAAAACGATGATCGGATCTGAAGATGCAGAAGTTGTCGTTGCCATAGTTGACGATCAAATAGTCGCTTCCGCCTACGGCAAAATTGTGGAAGCAAAACCTTATTTCAAATATGACAAATATGCGTATTTAGGTTTTATGTTTGTCCATCCTGAATTTCGAGGCAGAGGAATCAATGGAAAAATCATTGACCATTTGAACCTTTGGGCGAAGTCAAAAAACATAACTGAAATTCAATTGCAAGTTTATGATGAAAATGGCTCCGCGATTAGAGCTTACGAAAAAGCAGGTTTTGCAAAATATATGATTACGATGAGAATGGAAATTGAATAAAAATAAAACTCAAAAATGAACATAAAAGAATTCAAATTAGAACGATACTTTGCAAAGCATGAATTCAATGCAAAATATCTTTTGTCCAGTTCAGATTGCGATGGTTACGAACTAAAATATCTTTTAGAGGTCGCTTCTAGAAGTGAATTAGATTTGTGGGAAAACATGAAATTTGGTTATACCGAAAGTGAAGGAAATCCAATCTTGCGAGAAGCCATTTTGCAATATTACAAAATCAAGGACATCGAAAACGTAGTCGTAGCAAGTCCTGGAGAGCTAAATTTTATTACCATGAATGTGTTGCTCCAACCTAGCGATCACGTTATTGCAGTTGGCCCATGCTACCAATCATTATCGGAAATCGTGAAATCCATCTCTTGCGAATTGTCTTTTTGGAAACCGAACCCAGCAAATTGGACATTCGATATTGAAAATTTAAAAACGCTGATTAAGGAAAATACCAAACTTTTAATTCTCAATTTCCCACACAATCCGACAGGAAGTTATTTGTCAAAAGCTGAATTAAATGAAATTGTCGAATTGGCAAGAGCGAATGATTTATATATTTTTTCAGATGAAATGTACCATAAATTAATGGTGGGCGACCAAGAAGAATTACCTCCGATAAGTGATTTGTACGAAAAAGGAATTAGCCTTTGGGGAACTTCCAAAACTTTTGGTCTAGCGGGTTTGCGAACAGGTTGGCTAGTTTCGCAAGACAAAAGTTTCTTAAAAAAAGTGGTTGGCTTCAAAGATTATTTGAGCATTTGTAATCCTGCTCCGAGTGAAATTTTATCCATCATCGGATTGAATCACTTAGACCATTTTCTCCAACCAAATATTCAGAAGATCAAAAAGAATATTTTACTTTTTGAAAAATTCGTGGAGCGTCATGCTATTTTTGAAAAATTTATTCCTCCGCAAGCAGGATCTACTTCTTTTGTAAAATTAAATATCGAACAGTCTGCTTTAGATTTTAGCAATCAATTGGTGGAAGAAAAAGGTATCATGACCGTTCCATCAGAAATGTTTGAGTATGAAGGGAAATATATTCGAGTTGGTTTTGGAAGAGAAAATTTTGCAGAAGTGTTGGATATTTTTGATGAGTTTTTGAGATAAAGTGTTTAACTTTTTAGTGCTGAAGAATGAGGTTACCACAAAAAAATAGTGCCATCCTGAAAGATTCAGGATGACACAACAACAACATAACCATGAAAATACATAACCAAAATTTCCGATCACGACTGCTCGCGACCGAACCTTTTATTTCTTGAAAACTTCATACTCGAGCTTCGGCATCTCGGAAGTTTTTACTTTTCTAATTGAAATTCTTTCTTTTTCATTATTCCCTTTTAGAATAATTTCGTACCGTCCGTTTGGTAAATTGGAACAGTCAAAAGAAAGTGCGTTTAATCCTATCGTCATTTTTTTCTTTCCCCTCGATAACACTTTTCCGTCCATTTTTCTGAACTCAAAAGTGGCATCCGTTTCAACTACTGACTTGACGGTTAAACTTAAATTCCTATCGGTAACTGTACTACTCATTGATGTAACCATCAAGTTATTTACAGTTGCTCGCTCAATAATAAAGGTCTCACTTTCTGTAAAACTGTTATCCGCCGAGTAGTGCAAAATTCGATAATACGTCTTTTGATCTCCGATAGCTAAATCTAAAAATCGGTATGTTCTAATTGAGTTGGAATTTCCAGCGCCTTCAACGTCGCCAGCTTTTCTAAAATTAATTCCATCTACCGATTTTTGAATTACAAAGAACTTGTTGTCCACCTCTTTGTACGTGGACCATGAAAGCATGTTTCCTACTTCCATCGATTTAATTTTTACTGGCTGTAAATAAATGCACTTTGCATTAATTGAAGTAGAAACCAGTAGACTAAAAACCAGAAGAAAGCAAGACAACGAGATCGAGTGTAGCAGTCTCATTATTTGGGTTTTAAAAAAAGTTAATCTTAATTTTATTTGAAATTCTTTTGGAAAGACCTAAATTCATTCATTAATATTTATCCAACAGGTCTGATCTAAAGAGTTTACACAAACTAAAATTATTGACACTATTTCTTAATACTATTCTTTTGATAAAAGTCTTTTCAAAAAGTTGAAAAACACAAATTATAATTAAATAATTTCATTAGCCATTGTTAATCAACCTACAATAAATATAATTTCAAATACTATACCAGTTTTCATAATATGTTCATTTTTTATAAAAAATATTTTAATAATATGTTTAAACCACAATTCATGACGAAATCCATACTTTTCATATTAATAATAACATTAATGCCACTTATTGGCTGCAAGCAAGATATAGCTAAGAAAGTCGCCCCAGGCGAATTAGTCTATCTTCAAAACAAAAAATTAATTTCAGATAAAGCCATGGTCGTTTCTGCTCACCCACTTGCTTCAAAAGTGGGAATGGATATTTTGAAAAAAGGAGGGAATGCCGTTGATGCTGCAATTGCGGTTCAATTTGCTTTGGGCGTCACCTACCCGGTTGCTGGAAATATTGGCGGTGGTGGTTTTATGGTGATTAGAATGAATGATGGAACAACTGCTGCACTCGATTATCGAGAGAAAGCACCATTGGCTGCACATCGAGATATGTACTTAGATAGCTTGGGAAATGTAATTCCTCGATTGAGTATCGATGGTCATTTGGCAGTTGGAGTTCCTGGGACGGTTGATGGAATGGTCAAGGCTTTTGAAAAATATAGTCAATTAAAAAATTGGGGACAGTTAGTCAAACCATCTTGGGACTTGGCAAAGGATGGCATTCTTTTGACCGATCGAGAAGCCAATGGGTTAAATCGCAACAAAGAAAAGTTTGAAAAATTCAATACGTCTCAACCTATTTTTGTCAAAGAAAATGGAGAATGGATCAAAGGCGAAAAATTAGTCCAAAGTGATTTGGCTCGAACTTATGAATTGATCCATAATAAAGGTAGAGCTGGTTTCTACGAAGGCGAAGTAGCGGAGGAGTTAGTTGCCGAGATGAAAGCGGGAGGAGGAATCATCACGCTCGAAGATTTAAAAAAATATGAAGCGCAATGGCGAAATCCAATTGTGAGTGAATATAAAAATTACGAAATCATTTCCATGTCTCCTCCTTCGAGTGGAGGAATTGCTCTTTTACAAATGTTAGAAATGGTCGAACCTTATCCATTGAAAGATTGGGGTTTCCATGATCCACGTACCATTCATGTGATGGCAGAAGCAGAACGACGAGCATTTGCAGATCGAGCAAAACATTTGGGTGATCCTGACTTTTACGATGTACCCGTAAAAGCATTGTTAGATAAAAATTATTTAACGGAACGAATGACTAATTTCAATCCGGCTGCAGCTACACCAAGCGATAGTATCCAAGCTGGAATTTTACCAAAAGAAAGTGATCAGACTACCCATTTCTCCATCATTGATGCAGATGGAAATGCAGTTTCCGTTACCACGACTTTGAATACGGGTTATGGTTCAAAAGTAGTCGTAAGTGGTGCAGGTTTTTTCTTAAATAATGAGATGGATGACTTGAGTGCGAAAGTAGGTGTGCCTAATTATTTTGGTTTAATCGGGGAAGAGGCAAATGCCATCCAACCTGAAAAACGAATGCTTAGTTCTATGACTCCAACAATTGCCACGAAGAATGGAAAATTAAATATGGTTATCGGAACTCCTGGAGGTTCGACGATCATCACTTCTGTTTTCCAAGTTTTCCTAAATGTATCAGAATTTGAGATGGGCATGTCGGAAGCAGTTAATGCTCCACGATTCCACCATCAATGGTTGCCTGATCAAATTTTTACCGAGACAGATGCTTTCTCTGCGGAGACCGTTTTGGCTTTGGAAAAATTAGGACATAAAGTTGGTGTTCGAGGAAGTGGAAAAATTGGTCGCTTCGAAGGCATTTTAGTAATGCCTGATGGAAAATTGGAAGGAGGTGCGGATATTAGAGGTGATGATTCGGCGGCGGGGTATTGATCTCTTTTGAATATCCAATACTCTACAAGGAATAATCAATTTCCAATAATAAAAAGGAAGTTTCAGTTTTCTGATATTGGACATTCCTTGTTGGGTGTTGGATATTCAAAAAAATTAGATTTCAAAAACAATTTTCATAAAAAAACTATATCACTATGTTTAAAAAAATTACTCTCCTCTCCCTTTTTTTCATTCTAAGTATTTCAATCTTTGGGCAAACAGTCACCGAAGTTCAATCCTTTATTTATAGTTCTACCACCAGAGATACGGTGATTGAGTTTCCAACGGCCGACCATAATACTTATGAGAAAATCCTCATGGTTTATTCTATGCGTTGCAAAGATGCTTTAGTTTCTACAGGAGCTGAAAGAAATAAAGGTTGTGGCGAATGGGATTATAGTTGTAATACTTATATCACCGATTCTAGTCGAGTGGATTCATTTCATGCAGTTTCCCCTACTCATTTGATTTCTGGATTTTCGGAGGAAGTGTATAATTATACTGCACAACCAACTTATACTTATTTCCAATCTATGCAATCTGAGATGGTTTATAACAATGTAATTACGGAGTCGGATTATGTTGTAGGAACTGGAACAACTGATTTAGAAATTCCATTTGGAGGTGATCAAAAAATTGCCCGAACTCAATTTTTATATCCTGCAACGGAGCTGACTGCGCAAGGATTGCAAACTGGTTTTATCTCAGGAATGAAATTAGATGCATTAAATATGGCTAATGGTTTTGAAAATTTACGCATCAGAATGAAGCATACTCCTCAGTCCGAACTGGATGCTGCCACGATGAACAACAATGGTTTTGACGAAGTGTATTATTTAAATTCTGATCTCGATATAGGAAATCATTTTTTCAAATTTCATAATAGTTTTGATTGGGATGGATCATCTAATCTATTAATTGACATCAGCTACAATCGGGACAACAATGCTTCTACAAATGTAAAATCTGATGCTCAAGCAGTTGTTTCTAGCCTTGCGGCAAATGGTGATGATGACCAACATTTAGAAATGAATGGAGCTGGATTTGTAAAAGTTGAACAAGCTTTGCCAAGTATTCAAAATGAAATTACTGTTTCCTTTTGGAGTAATGGTGCAGATGCATTGCCCATCAATACTTATGCTTTTGAAGGGGTAGATGCTGGAAATCTAAGACAAATGAATGTTCACTTGCCTTGGAGCAATGGACAAATTTATTGGGATTGTGGCAACGATGGTTCAGGATATGATCGAATCAACAAACAATCCTCCGCAGCTGAATTTAAAAATGTATGGAGCCATTGGACATTTACCAAAAATGCAACTACTGGTGATATGAAAATTTACTTGAATGGAAACCTTTGGCATTCAGGTACTGGTTTTACTCGACCAATTAATATTGAGCAATATCGTATTGGAAGTTCCGCAAATGGAAATGGAAGATTTTATGGAAAAATGGACGACTTCCAAATTTGGAACAAAGAACTTTCCGAAGCAACGATCAAAGAATGGATGACTAAAAAAGTAACTATCGACCATCCTGATTATACCAACTTGGTCGCTAATTTCACTTTCGATAATGCCGTAGGAAATGAAGTCGTGGACAGTTCACCAAATGCGTTGAATGGAGAATTATCAGGCACCTCTGTTTATCGAAATTGGGAAGGGAAAAACTTGGTAAAGAATATTACCGCCTCTAATGAATTAGCCAATATCGTTTTGGTACAAGGAGCATACAATTCCAATATTATCACCACAACTATTTTAGATTCTCTCATCAATGTTCCCAATCAAGTAGATGAGTATATCATTAATGGAACTGATTTAGAATTAACTTCTACCAACTTTTATTATGCTTCTGGTTCAATGCCTGTTTATGATGACAATGGCGTTTTGGTAGATTCAGTAGTTATTGCAGCCGAAAATTCGATTACCATTGGTGAACTTATTCACTACACGAAGCGACCTGCCAAATTTGAAATCATGTCTTTTGTTACCCCTTACGGTATCGGTATAGATTTTGGCGAAGAAGGAAAATCATGGACATTTGATGTAACTGATTTTGGCCCAATTTTAAAAGGAAAAAAACGCATCAACTTAGAGCGAGGTGGACAATGGCAAGAAGATATGGACATCAAATTTGTTTTTATAGAAGGAACGCCTACTCATGATATTTTAGAATTCAAACAACTTTGGCCCGTAACTTCCGAGTCATATACGCGCATCATCGACGATGTTCGATACGAACCTCGAAATGTAGTTTTGCCTGCCAATGCTGGGAATGTAAAACTGAAAGCGGCCATTAGCGGTCATGGTCAAGAAGGAGAATTTGTTCCTAGAAATCACTTCATCAATATCGACGGTGGTTATAACGAATTTCAATGGCAAGTATGGAAAGAGTGCGCTGACAATCCTATTTTCCCACAGGGAGGAACTTGGATTTATGACCGAGCAGGTTGGTGTCCTGGAGAGGCAACAGATATAAGAGAATTTGATTTATTGGAGTGGGTCTACGCAGGTGACGAAGTAGAAATTGATTATGGAGTCGTAACTGCTGCTGGCGATAGTCGCTATATTGTCAATGTGCAAATGGTGAGTTACGGAGATCCTAATTTTACTTTGGATGCCGCAATTGATATATTAACCCCTTCCAATAAAGTGGAATATGAGCGATATACCCCGATGTGTAGCAGACCAAAAGTTTTGATAAAAAATAATGGTTCGACCACCTTGACTTCTTTGGACATCACTTATTCGGTAGATGGCATTTCTCCAAAAACTTATACTTGGACTGGTAATTTAAAATTTCTAGAAACGAAAGAAGTAGAATTACCTCCGTTAGATGCAACTTCGATGGTTTCGCAAAATGGTGAATTCCAAGTGGCGATTAGCAATCCAAATGGTGGAACAGATGAGTACGCTAATAACAATGAAGAAAGTTCTACTTTCAAAATTGTCCCACAAATTGGAACTGATGTAGTCATTAGAATGCAAACAAATTTAGTAGGAGGTGAAACAACATGGCGAGTTTTTGATGCCAATGGAAGTTTAATAAAATCAAGAGTAAGTGGACTTTCCAGTAGCACATCATACCTCGATACTTTATTTAATCTCAATGGTTGTTACCAATTAGAGATCCAAGATTCTGATGACGATGGCATTTCTTTTTGGGCTAATGGCGATGGAAGTGGTAACATTAAAATTAAAAGTATTGGTGATGCATATATAAACTTAGAACCTGATTTTGGGAAACTATTAGTGTATGAATTTGTCGCTGGTGACCTCACTCCTACTTATAATATAATTGATAACAAGTCAATTAATATTTTTCCAAATCCAAGTTCAGATATTTTCAATATAGAATTAGATGGATATTCTGGCGACATCCAAATGGAGTTAATTAATTCTGTCGGACAAGTTTTAAAAACAATCGACTTGGATAATTACTCCAATGATTTTTTACAACAACAATTTGATTTAACTAATTTCAGTTCAGGTATTTATTATCTAAAAATAAATCATGAGAATATTACGGAAGTGAAGAAGTTGATAAAATTGTAATTGAAATAAAATTTATTCAGAACAGGATAAAATATAACATAGGAATGCGAATAAAATAGATTCAGAATTTTCGGTCGCTTATTTTGTTCTTAGTTTTTGCTTTGAAAGCATGAGTTTATCTGGATAAATGATTGATTTCAAAGGGGAAAATAAGGAC
>Ga0209712_10004839_pt1 | contig 10629 bp, 7 predicted proteins | sample ArcOceMetagenome_FD_187443 | JGI IMG/M metagenome (GOLD analysis project Ga0209712, IMG submission 187443) | Marine eukaryotic phytoplankton communities from Arctic Ocean - Arctic Ocean - Greenland ARC118M Metagenome (SPAdes) (version 2) | ecosystem: Environmental > Aquatic > Marine > Oceanic... | reverse complement strand
GTGGTAATTATTTTGCCTTGAAGTTGTCTTTCTTGTCTTCTTGATGATGCTTCCTTCTTGAAGGTGTCGGCGTGTCGTAAGATACACATAGATTATCTTCATTGGGTTAGTACTTGGCTGATTGTTTGTTTTGATGTTTCGTTTCTGTTCCATCATCCCTGTTCCACCAAAAGATACCAACCACACGACACACGATTGACCACCATACCATAACCAAATACCAACCACCGACCACGGACCACAGACCACTACACGTATCAACATACCTCCTTTCACCTGTTACATTTTCTGCTTTTGCACTTTCTTATTAACATGAGAGCACTCAGTATCCTCGTTAGTGCGTGCTTTTTAATTCGTTCAGCATCTAGTTTTGCACCGGCAAACTCCGTCCTTAGATCCTCAGCAGTCACTCATCAGCATCAGCATGTATTGACAACATCTGCAACATCCACTACACATGCCACAAAACTCTACGAGAAAAAGCCAACAGAAAAACCAACGGGAGTGTACTCAAGACCCTCGGCAGCTATTGAACGGGGGAGTGGGTTTTATGTTCCTGGCCTCGAAGGATCACGCGTGAGAATCCTCTTCGGTATCCTCGTCTTGCTACTTAGCTATGTCAACAACCTACTGGGATTAGGAGACTCCAACATTGAAGCCGTAGAGTTTTCGGAAAAAATGGTTGCTTTCTTTGGGACTTTATTGCTTCTGCAGGGATTGATAGAAGGTGCCAAAGAAGCAGGACTTGGACTTGATTTGGACACGGATAAGGATGACAAGGGTGCCAATAGCGCATCGTCGAGCAGTTCGAGTGCAAAACAATTGAATCAAATGATAAAGGAAAGTTTGGGAAATGAAGAAGATATGGTTGAGAAAGTGAGATGGGCTGCAGCAACGTACGTGGCGCTGACTTCAGCAACACATGTATTGTTGTTGGACGAAGACGGGGGAGATTTTGAATTGTTGTACAGCCTTGGAGATTCAACGAGTCAAGGCCAGACAAGTGCGGAAAGGGAAGGAATTCAAGCAGCTCTTGAAACAGTATACAAATCTAAGGGAGGAAGAGTTTCTGTGCCTGATAGTCATCCTTGTGCTACACTATTACCAGAAGACAACAGGCGTTGTATTTTGTTGCAAAAGGTAGAGGTTGAAGGTAGACGGCGATGTTTGATGATTGGGTCGAACCAGTTATTAGCAGCTTTTACGAAGAATGATTTGAAATGGTTGGGTAGCCTTGGTGGATATTTGTCATAATAATTAATACCCAAAATGTCGTCAGTACATTCTCGTACGTGTAGGGTTTATAGCATTAGAAACTCTATCCGTTCGTCTCCGTTTGAAGTTAATATTTAATATCTTCGAGAATTCACATGTTTTGGAGGCGATACATTGCACTTGCACGATTGTGGAAAATCGTGAATGCGCACATTGTGAGGGTCAACTCTTTCACCCACAATACTTGCAACAACATTCGCGAATTTCTTTGTAGACATGGAATCCTTGCAGAGGGTCAAAGCTAATTCTGACAGCTGTCCATCACGACATGTTCTTTGAAAAAGCAACCTTACCAGCTCATCTTTTTTGTCTTCGTCTTGTACATGATTCCTGCATATGGCAAACATATGGCTGTAAGTATGATGATTTAACTTGATATTCCACTTATTTGCGTCTTGGATCAAAGCAAATCTATCAAATGCCGTAGTTACTGGATTTTCGTCTGAATTTTGACCAGTCGGAGATAGCTCGCATGCCTTGAACAAAAGATTGAAGACGATGGTGGTAGGCCGTACATTTCGCTTGCCGTCGTTATCTTCCTGAAGTATTCGTTCCAGGAGACAGTCGACAATTTTGAATGAATCCTGAGATCGGCTTTGGGCATGGGCATTCATGAGAAGTGCGTAGGTATACCTATCTGGTTTGGCAGCAGTTGAAGACTCCATTAGGTCAAAGATCTCTTGGATCTTCGATGATGCATCTTTATGAGATGCTTTATAATAACTGTTCATCACTGCGTTGATAAGATAGGTGAGCTGATCAGGGTTTACAGGTTTCTTGACACCATCTGATTTCATTCGTTTCAGAAGGCGTTCAAGCACGCGAAAACATCCGTCAGGATCCTTCTGCTCACTATACGTTTTTATCGTACGATTGTAGTCGGTAATGTTGATAGGAATATTTGGATGGTCTATTTGATAAGTTTCCTTCTTCTCGAGAACTCGCTCGCAATCGGATGCTGCAGTTGAGTCTAGTTTCTGTGAAAGGCCATAGATTAAAGATGAGAAGGAGGAACCATCTGCTTCGATGCCTGTCTTCGCTTGAAGCAAACTATCTAAATGGTTCTCAGCTCGTTGGCAGGACTCTGTGCTTTTCACATTCGCCCAAGCAGAGATGATGGAATTGTAACAATAAATATCTGGTTGTATCTGCCTTGCCGCATGTGTGCCCTTCCGTTCCGATTCAAATCGTGCCGTCATACGATGATAGAGATCCTCAACTTTATGGGCGGCCTCAATGGTCCCCTCATTCCCCAAGGCTGCCATTACTGTAGAAAAGGTAAATTTGTCAGGTTTCATTCCTACACCAAAATAACCATCTTCCAGGCGCTCGTACATGTCTACGACTTCCTTCACAGATCCTTTTGCACCAGCAATTACTTTTAATGCAGTATTGATCACGATGATATCACCTTTTCCAGAATCTGTCGCAAACGCTTTGCGTAATATATCGGTAGCTTTATCTGCTGCCTCTGGTAGCTTAGACTGGGCTAGTATATTTAGCAGAGAAGAATATGTGTAGTGATCAGGCTTTGCAGTTACATTCTCTTCTGTATCAGCAAGATAGGCCATACGCTTCACTAGTTTCTCAGCTTTCTCCAGGAGGAATCTGACATCATTGATATCTTTGACAAATTTCGTCCGAGAATAGTATGCATTCAGAAGTATGTTGTAAGTCTTGACATTTGGTCGGACACCTGCGGTGTAATTAGCCACCTGAGCACCTCCTACAGGGTTCATGTTCTCTTTGCGCATATCTTCCATCATTGCTAGTATTTCCTCCATCCTTTCAATTGCTTCGGCTCTTGATTTACTAGGGAGGTCCCTATTTCCACATGCGTCGGCGTACGCAGCAATAACGCTATGCATAGTAAATGTGTTTGGACGGGCAACTTTGCAGTGTTTTAAGGTTCCAACCCCTTTGGAAATAGCATCAAGTGAATCTTTATACCTACCAATTATGATCATCATTATGCGATCTGCTCGACGGGAATAGTTGATATGTTCTGATGCCAATTTCGCATTAGCGTCAATCAAGCTATTTAACATTCTTGTTGATGGTTGAAATCCAATATCTTTGTGTGTTTCGTCCAACATGGCATCTTCAAGATCGGCGACAACAAACCTTCCATTTCTGCTCTTCAGCAGGAGGTCCAATATTTCTTCGTAATCATTACCTGAAACTTGCATAAGGGACCCGCTTTTGGCTTGCAAGATCGAGAAGAAATCATAAACATCTTTCATTCCATCGGTATCTCCAGTTGAGGCAAAAATAGTCATAAGATCCTTGACAGAGTGAAGTAGCAAAGGTTCAGGTGAGCGGGAAAGAGTCAGCTCTTTCAAATGATCTTTTGCTGTTGATGCACAATCAATTGCACGCACTGAAATCTTTTGATTCTTTTTCAAGTTCATAATCTCTGTCCCTAGATTGATAAGTGGTAGCATCGCTACTTTGTGCGTTGTACAATCTGGATATGTATCTTCGTTTGTAATGCTGTCGCCCTTATTCGAGCTCACGTTGACCATCTCTGCGACTAATTCTTCCATGCGATTGCACAAATCAATAGCACTTTCTATTGTAGCAACTCTATGATGCTTTTGTCGCAATAAAACTTCGACATGATTTGCATATACCTGAAGAAGGGCATTATACGCAATGGTGTCTGGTTTATTTTGTTCGTATCCATCGTCTCCAAGTTTCTTCATTTGCCGAAACAAAGATTCTGCATTTTCAATTGCATGCGAACATTTTTTACTTGATGGGTTCATGAGAGATGTTCTGGCCCACGTGGTCAGTACTGAGCTAAATGTCTGCCGACTAGGGAAAGGTGGGCGATTGGTATGATTAAAACATGGTCCATCAGCTTCAGAATAAGCTTGATTGTATCTCTCCACCATATCCTCAAGTATCTTCGTCGCTCGTTCCGGTGCCTCTGGATTGTATGCACGAGACCAAGCTTGAATGACTGGTTCGTAGCTCATGCGATCTGGAAGAATGGAATCATTATAGTCAAGACCTTTCGCTTTATCGTGTAAATCTAGCAAGAGCCGTAGGATAGATTCACTTCTCTCTGCAGCGCTTGCGGTAGTTACGTCAACCTTTTGGCCGTGTACGTGTTCAAATCTCCCACTTTTAGACCATGCGTTGATCGTGGTATTGAAACTGACAACATCAGGTTGGAGGTATTTCAGCAATGTTGATTTCGATTCAGCATTTTGTTCGTTTGTACCGTCATGGCCTACTTTCCCACGACGAGACATGGCTAGATCCAAAAGTAGCCGTTCGGCCCTAAGCGCTGCATCTTTGGCTATCATAGGGTCCCTCTCTGTTGCCGCTATTACTGACCAGGTGTTGAGGGTATTATTGTACAAATGTGTCACTTTTGTTGTTCGAATTTCTTCATGATTGGATCCACCAACAGCACATACAGAAATAGGAGTGTTCAAAAGCTGACGAAGCAATTCTTCTGCCAGATCTCCTAGCTGTATGGCCCCACTGGATCTTTGCACCATATTCTTCTTTCGTTGTGTATTCCTTTTCCAACTTTGTTGATTTGCGTTCATGCACAACTTCCCTAGTGATTGAATAGTTTTGAATGATATGTGCAACAGACTGTCAATTTGTTTTGGTGTAATTGTTTTGCATTGGCCAAAGTGTGGCAAGATCACAGATGTGACGAGGGAATGACAAAATTCCGGCCCAGACAATACCAAAGAACGCTTGAAACTTGCTTCACTTTTGCCCAAGTTTGTTTGAAGCGGTATGACTGTCGTTGGATCTGTGTAGAAATTCACCACTTTGATAGCACCAGATAAGAGATTATCATGAAAATCAGGTCCATTCGCTTGAACAAACGTTTTGTAATGTTTTGGATCTCGGAGAGATTGAAGCGTCATTGCGAGTTCTTGCATCTGTGCCTCATTCCCATCCCTACTGAAAGGTATTTGGGCACCTGCAGCATCTCTAGGAGACGGCAATTTGAAAGCATCGACTCCTTCGGATTTATCAAATGCGTCACGCTCCGATTGAATGGTGCTGGTTGAAAGATATGCGCGGTCGAGCGGAGCAACTTGTGTTGACGCGATAGATGTGTTGTTATTGAAACGCAACCCAGCATCGGCAGGTGTTGACCGTATACTGTATCGACACTTGGAACCAACACGAGTTCCTCCCACTCTTATGTTGCGAATCATGTTCCAGATTTCTCGAGGATAGTGAGATGTTTTGACTGGCTTGAAGGTTGTTTTGTATTAAAAGTACTAACGTTGGATGATACAAGTACTCCAGAAGACGAATGGATGAGTTTCAGTTTTAGTTTCATCAAAAGTCGGTGAAAAAAAAATGAGACGAAAGATTTCGCGCGCTGCTCGACGGTGGGCGGGCGGGCGGATCTCGCTTTGCTTGCTGAGAGGACTTGGATTTATTGAATGATGCATTGAATAAATAGAATTACGAGGAATCTGGGTGCGGTAAAGACAGTTATAAGAGCCAAATACTGGGAGACCAGTGGAGAGATATGTTTCCGAACCCATTGATAACAAAATGATTTCAGATTTTATAAATTGTGACGGGTATTTTACAGTTGGATGAAAAATTGAGTGAGCAAAGGAGCAAGCTGGACTGTAACGACGCGAGCAACAACCAACGCAACGAGCGAGAGAGAGGCGCGCAAGAGGCAAGAGGCAAACAAGGAACAAGGCCTCCACAATCGCAAGCTATGAGTCGAGTCTGCACGAAGAAGAGAGAGACAAATGACGAATAGAACGATGCAAAGAAACCCAGCTAACCTATCTGATCTATACTTTAATCTATCAGAACTCAACAAGGATCCTGGAGATGAATTCTACGTTCATTCTGATGTAGAAGTAAGCACAGAATCTGTATGCCATGGCAGAGGAATGATCGCTATGCAAGACATTCAAGCTGGAACTTTGCTCTTTGTTACTCCCCCTACGGTATATTCAAACCAAGGAGCTGTTCAGAAACTATTTTCAAAAAATGAAAACAACGATTCATTGAAGCTTGAGGAGATTGCAATGGACTTACTTGTAGATAATATGTGGAACTGCATAGAACAGGAAAAGCTTTCAGCTGTGAACAGTTTCTTGGCTCTAATGGGAGTTTCGAACACAAAAGCCGAGCAGAAAAGAGTCACCATTGACACTCTGAATGCTAAGGATAACACAGAGCACTTTACTCAAGATGATTTGAAGCTTATTAGCAAACAGGACTTGAAGAATATCATTCTAAAGAATGGTACGTGCACGCAGACACTCGTTTTCTGTCCCTTGTAGGAACACAGCTCACGATTGCTGTTGTTTCTATTGTCATTCATCATTCAAACCCTTAGCATTTGGACCTGATTTCATCACTTATGACAAAATTGAAAAACAATGGAATGAGTCCAACTTGACATACTTTCCACCACATATGCTAGGAATCTATCCTCTAGCAGCAATGCTTAATCATTCATGTAGTGCCAATGCTGTAAGATCCTATGCAGGCGAAATCATGATTGTTCACGCTAACAAAATAATTACAGCAGGATCTGAAGTTGTTTGGGGTTATATACCATCCACACAAGAATTTACGCAGAGACGAAGGACGTTGAAAAAACGTCATGGATTTGTATGCATGTGTGAGAGATGCACTCTTGAATCCAAGCAATTGAAGAGCGATATACTTCCACTCACCCTGAAACATTCGATTGATAATGCTTCCAAGTGGAATAGTAGATTATTGGACGTAGCGAATAGCGATGATTTATCGAAGCGGCAACTTTGTTCTGCATATATCACGCTAGAGGAAACAGTTTTTGGTTCTGCAAGTGTGTCAAATGAAGTGAAAAGATTTCTCAAGATAGGTTTCACAAACCTTCACTTCAACTATTTCAATGCGATGCTATCGAATTTGGATAAAGCCACCAATGCACAGAAACAGGAGGTACGAGAAATGGTTTTGAACGGTGCCACTCATTTGCATTTTGCATTCTGCGCTTGCAATAATGCCAGTACAGAACATTTATCACTGTTGCACCTTTGTTATGAATTAATCAATGCGATTCATCAAACAAATAGTGACAAAACTAAGACCATCGCAAAGGTTAGATTTTGGACAGAGCAAGTGAAGAAGGCGCATTTGGTAAGGTATGGAGCAATGGGAAATGATCTTTCATGCATAAGGAATGCCTTGGTACACACTAGAACAATTCTTCGGCAACAGGATGGATTTCTCAAGGCCACGTATAGCTTTTTGTAATGCATCATAACAATACGTTCGAAATGCTGAGGCCTTGAAATAATACAATAGTCTTCGTTTAACGCAAAACTATTCGGCAGGCAATGAGAGAGATTATGATTATGATTAAAACCCAACATGTATTTCCTTTAATTTAATTTACTTGCTGTTCATCTATCTTGTCCAACTCATCCTGCACATAATGGACAACATCATCCGCCCTCCCCCTTTTAGCCGATGTGAGAATTGTAGGATTATGCCATGGTCATCCATTCTCCTTCAGCAATTTGAGGTCGGGGAGGTGCCCTGCACGAGCTGCTTCGGCGCACAAGCAAGGTTGCATAGTAAATTCACACCCATGACCCTTCAACCATCTGAGGATATCAACAGATCCTCTTCTATCAGCAGTGGCAGCAGTGGCAGCAGTCCTCATATTCGATGGGTAAATGTTTTCGATCGTCCACGTGAGAAACTTTTCATAATATGGAACAGCACGGCTGATATATTAGCGCTTTCGATCCTCAGAGTGGGGACGATCATCTTCCTCGTTTTGTGTATGAACAAAGAAATGTTAGTTACAGCATTGATGAGGGGTGGTGTCAGGAGTCAGGAGGTTAGTAGTGCTTAGTGCTGTATCTTCAACTGCGAGAAAATGAAAAACGATAACTGCCTCGCGAAATACGTTTAAAAAACGTTAATTACGTTAAACAAACGTTAATGGCTGGAGTGTGCAAAGCCAACCAAATTGCTCCTCCTCGAACCACCCACCACCCACCTCCCACCTCTGCCTGTGAAAGTCTGTGAAAATGAATGTTTTCTTCCTCCACAACCACCAACAGAATCTACCGCCGGTAACAGTACTTCGTCTTTGTGTTGCATTCAGCAAAATGTCCGCTCAAAACATCAACATCGTGCCGCTAGCATCTCTTGACTGGCCTGATACTGTTCCCAAAGGCCGAGTTCAATGCGGAACCGAATCATTTTTAGCCTACAAGGCAAGAAAGGAAAATAAAATCTCATTTCTTCACTATTCTTCGATCCACGATGGTAGCGAATCTTCTTCGTCCGGAAGCTGTGCGGATATCAAAGATGTAATGAACGCAAAGAAATCTGAAAAACTTGTTTTCATTGATCTAAACAAGCTTGCCGCTGACGACTTGGACGAGCTCAGCTACTACGACGTCCTTGGAGGAATTAAGATGCATTCTACCCCTGAACAGATTAAGAGAGCTTTCCACAAAGCCTGTTTGAAGTACCACCCAGACAAAGAAGGAGCAAACAAAGAGTCTAAAGAGGGTGATGATCCTGTCTTCCTCAAAGTGAAGGAGGCATTTGAAACGCTTTCAGACGCGGCGAAGAAAAAGTCATACGACTCAACAGTTGATTTCGATGATAGCTTTCCGTCTGCATCAGATTCTATGAAAGACAGTGTCTTCTACAAAAGATTCGGGGCAGTTTTTGAACGCAACTTGCGTTTTGCAGCAGAGAATGATCCTGATCAAGCCCAAGCAGCAGCTGCTCGAAAGAAGAAAAACAAGAATGGGAAAGGTAAAAACAACAAAAAGTCAGGCCCGATGTTATTGGGAGACGACAACACCAGTATTAGCGAGGTTCATGACTTTTATGATTACTGGGTAAAATTCCAGTCGTGGAGAGATTATACTCTAGCAGCTTCAAAGGTCACTGAACATGACACCGAATTGGCAGGGGATCGATACGAAAAGAGATGGATGGAGAAAGAAATCGGTAGACAAGCCAAAGCTATGAAGAAGGACGAGATGGCTAGAATTACGAAGATGGTGGAAAGAAGTATGTCCATGGATCCAAGGTTGAAGAGAGAGAAAATCAGAGTTGAACACGAAAAGAAAGAGAAAGCAAGAATGTTGAAAGAGAAAAAAGAAAAGGACGAACAAGACCGCAAGGACCGGGAGGAGAGAGAAGCTAAGGAAAGTGCAGAACAAGGGGAGAGAGCTCGTGTAGAAAAAGCGGAAATGAAGATCAAGAGGGACCAAGAAAAAAAGAAACTCAGAAAGTCAAGGCAGGCTTTGCGTAGACTTGTCCTTGCTGAATATCAAACAGACTCTACAAAAGAGATACCAACGTGGACTAGTATTAATGACTTGAATGATGATGTTGAATCGCTCTGTGAAAATCTTTCAGCTCTAGAGATTGATTCTCTGACAAGTGAAATCACCGAGTCATCTCAATTGCAGATCGTGGCGAACAGAGCAAATGACTTGAGGGACGACACTACAAAGGCTAAGAAAGCAGAAGAAAGAGAGCGCAGTTTGAAGCGCTTAGAGGCGAAAAGAAAGGAGTTAGCTGCAAAGGCAGCTCGCGCAGCAAAACCATGGAGCAAAGAAGAACTGGCTGCTCTTGTAAAGGCAGTGAAAAAATATCCCGCAGGAGGAGCGAATAGATGGGAGGCAATTGCACTATTTATCAACAACCTTTGTCAACTTGAAGACCCACGTAGGAAAGAGGAGTGCATAGAGAAATATAACCAGGTTGCAAACTCCACTGCACCTGCTGTAAAGGCCAAACCGAGCGACGATACTCCGAAAGATGTATCTGAGTGGACGGAAGATCAGGATAAACAGTTGCAAGCAGGCTTGGCTGAGTTTCCATCTTCCATGGAGAAGAATGAACGTTGGTCCAGCATTGCTCAAGGAGTTCCAGGAAAATCGAAGAAGGATTGCGTTGACAGGTTCAAGGCTATTCGTGAAGCTTTGAAAAATAGCAAGTAACAATTTTCTAAATATAATAACTCAATGAAGAAAGTCATCTTTGATCTTTGGCTATTAGAACTCAATTTAAGAAAGTCATATTTGATCTTTTGCTTGTAATTATTTTCTAACGCTACTTAAGTGTGTAGGTGTATTCAATGATATTGTTCACTGACTATCGTAGACTTCTCTATTATTGGCGTCTCCTGTATATGTCCTATGTCCTGGAGTTATGGGTTATGGCTAATCGGCTAATCCTAGGAAAAGTAGGTATATACAACTGTCTGTGTATGGGCAGAGATTTGTTCTTTGTGACTCAACTGCCAGTTTTATCAAACATGATATTGTTCACTGCCTGGCGTAGACTTCTCTATTGGCGTCTAGCCTCTCG
>Ga0209712_10004836_pt1 | contig 10635 bp, 4 predicted proteins | sample ArcOceMetagenome_FD_187443 | JGI IMG/M metagenome (GOLD analysis project Ga0209712, IMG submission 187443) | Marine eukaryotic phytoplankton communities from Arctic Ocean - Arctic Ocean - Greenland ARC118M Metagenome (SPAdes) (version 2) | ecosystem: Environmental > Aquatic > Marine > Oceanic... | reverse complement strand
ATCAAAATCGCCCCCAGACCGAGCGCTTTTCGATCCAAATACACCCTCTCGAAACCCTGAGCAGCCTGAAGACAAAAGTGGCATCAGCGTGTGACTACTCAGTTGATTTAGTGAAACCTATCTCTCTGGACAATAATAGGCGCAATCTCAATGTCGAGCGAGAAAGCTCAACTGTCGGAGACTTGGGCATTTCCAAAGGATCTGAAGTCGTTTTCTTACTGGCATGCAACCCATTTCCTGAGAATAAGACAGTGCAGAACAAGCGTCAGGAAGAGAGAAGATCTGGATTGAGGCCAGCTGAAATTTTTGGAGGGACAGGGCAAGGACCAACTGATGAATTTTTCAATGCGCTGCTTGATGTTTTGGAGGCACTCACTCTTGCAAGTCATAGTACAAATACGAATTCCCTTGTCTGGGACCTTCTGCAGTCTGTACCTTCGAATGCCGGAATTGTGAAGAGCGTTCGCGAAACTTCTCAGGTGTCTTCACTGGCTTCTGCCAACAATACCGGAACAAATGAAGCAGATCCGAACTCAATGACAATTGATGTTGAAAGGCGAGACGATGATTGGTCACAACTGCTGAATCCTGACCATTACGCAAGATCCGTTTATGTGCTTCAAATCATTGAATCTTTCTTGCAACCTGCAACTGAAGTTCTGCAGAAGGAAAATGATGATAATTTATGCGCTGCCGTTGTTCGAGATGCAGCGTCATTTCGCCAGGGCTTCATTGAGTCCGGAGGATTCGATGCAGTTTTTCGATTCTTCACACGTCATAAGTCATACGACTCACAGGGTACCTCCGGTTCAGGATTTAGGATGGAAAATGCTTCAGTGTTAAGAATTTTGAAGGCTTGCCTTTATGGACGGTCTGTTGCATCCACTATTGCGCACGGCGAAGCCTTGTTGCCAACAAATATGGACAGCACTGGTACCGCCTTGATGCAATCTCTGCAGCACGTAGATCGTTTTTTGACTAACCTGACTGCAGCGATAGTCTTGGATAACCAAATACTATCAGAAGCCGTCATGGACGTTTTGATGATAATTCAAAGTACTTTATCGTCCGACCCTACTAAAACCCAGGTCTTTGCTACTTTGCCGAATGGTTTATCGGAAAGGTTGACTGTAAATCTACTTACATGGGACAGTAAGGAATCGTTGAATGCCTCTGCAGTGATGTCAAGCCTCCGTATTAGAAAGACAGCTGAGGAATTTATTTTACAAATACCAGTCTTATCGCAATTCGCACTGCCGTGGCTAATTAAAGCACTTGATGATATTCCAATTACAGCCACCACCACTGAAGAATTCTTCTCTGTTTCGATACGATTAGTTGCTCACATGAAGGGAAATGGATCTTCACCATCGAGCGCTCATCTTCAATTGCTATCAGACAGCGTTTGTAAGAAGCTTGCATCTTTTGGCAAAGAAAACGATTCTACCGTTGACGATGGATGTACGACAACAAGTGTGTTATGCGGCTGTCTTCATCTCTTGCGAACTTTAATTGAAAGTTCTCGTGGCATTTTAGGGAGCGGCGTGGCCATTTTGTTGGAAACATTCCAAAGCACGCCCTGGTCTAAGGCTAGCGCCAGAAATATGAAACCCAACGCAGCGATTTTGGTTGATTTGATGGGGACAATTTTCGATTGTTTTCTTTCAGAAGGCAATAGCTCATCTTCATCAATCATTTGCAGCGATGTAGTCTCTCGTAAGCTCGCTTTTGATGCGCTTAATTCTGCGGCCAAAGCATGCGAATCAGGCGAAGGGTACCTTGCTTTATCTCTATGGGTGAAAAATATTATACACAAATCAGCTCCTTCTTTGAGGCACAAATGGGGACAGGGCAGCATCGGATTGGAAGATGCTGTTTCAGGAACCGCTTTGAATAATGCAAAATATTCGGGGTTGAAGAATCAAGGTTGTACCTGTTACATGAATTCCGTGCTGCAGCAATTGTTCATGATGCCTGAACTACGGATGAACCTTTCAAATGCAACACTTCCAGCTGCTCTTCGATCGACACTTACCTGTTCAAAGGCGAAAGGGATAGATATTATAGGGAAGCAAATTTCTATTCAGTGGGAGAATGGGACTTCTTACGATGCTAATGTTCTATCTTACAATAATGTGACAGATATGCACACCATTCGCTATAATCCTTTAAGAGTGTCTTCTGAGAACAATACGAATGAGGTGATACCAACATCCGGACTTAATGAACTTCCTGAAGAATTCATTTTGAGCGAAGGGCGACCAGGCAAGGAAACTGGGCTCTTCGAGATCGTCAATACAGCGGGTAACCAACCAGGAGAAATCGAGCAAGATACAAACGCTGATTTGAAAGAGACAGAAGATGAGATGGCGTATCGCCGCTTGTTGGAAGAGGTGCAACGTACATTCGTCCATTTGGACGAGGGCTCTCGCGGGCGCATGTTTGATCCCAAATCTCTTGTGGAAGCTAGTGGATGTCTCAAGCTGGAATTTGACATATGGCAACAAAATGATGCTTCTGAGTTTGCCATGAAATTGCTCGATAAACTTGAAGTTCCTCTGAAAAAGTGGTCTCCAAACGAGTTCAAATGTTTGGAGCACACATTCCGATTGAAGCAAACTAAACAAAAACTTTGTAAAGAATGCGGTCTCAAGGTACGAAGAAAGCAGAAAATCCCAACAATGTCTCCTAAATTTCAACTCACACTCACTGTCTACTTCTTTTTCAGACGAATCGGGAAGAAAATCTCATGAACATTGATTGCCAAATCAGAGGAAAAAGTGATATCAACGAGGCTCTATCAACTATGTGCGAAGTGGAGTACATGGAAGGGGACAACAAAGTCTTCTGTGAGAAGTGTAAAAAGAACTGCGATACTGTTCTACGAACTGCAATTTCTGCGTTGCCTGATATGCTGATCCTGTCACTAAAGCGTTTTGACTTGGATTACAATACGTTCGAGACAGTGAAGCTTAATAGTCGTTGCGAATTTGGCCAGACCTTGAACATGAAACGCTATACTTTGGAAGGTGTTGAAGCTATGGAAAAAGCAAACGACAAAGCAGATGAATCTGATGCTAGCTCAGATCCTTTGAGCCAGCTACCTGACGAGGACTACGAATATAGACTTGCCGGTGTATTGGTACATCATGGTGTTGCTCAAGGAGGTCACTACTACAGCTTTATTAGAGATAGAACTGACAACGGGCAAACTAAAAATGAGTGGCACAGATTTGATGACGAGGATGTAACGCCATTTGATCCATCAAATATTGAAACAGAATGCTTTGGCGGCAAAGTGAAAAAAGAGACAAAATGGCCCAACGGTCAAGTCAATACCGTTGAAACGGAACAACTCGCAAATGCCTTGATGCTCTTCTACGAAAAAGTGAAACCAGCAAAACCCTCCGACGACAACGGTCCTGATGCCGAAATGGAAGAATCCAACAAAAGCGACGTCACCAATATGCAGATGGTTACTGGTAGCGACGACTTTCAGGCCGACGTGAAACGATCGAATACTGTTCATCGTTCTCATTCATTCTTGTTTGGAAAAGAATTCCAGATGTTCATGAAACATATGCTGAACCTCTTTGTGGCAGAGCTGTCATCTGACCTCGACGAAAACATGGCAACTGAATTCCCATCTTCCCTGAACAAATCATCTCAATGGCACCTTGATATTTTAGATGTATGCTTATCTTACTTCTTCGACGTGCTCCTTCATTCCGTTGAGAAGGATATTCTTTTCGAATGGACACAATCTCTCTGCAAAGCATTGCGCCTTTCGAATGAAGGAGCCGTATTTTTTGTCAAAGAACTGGCCAAAAGAACTCAACTCACAGCCGGCAATTGGCTTCGTACATTTGCAACCGATTGTCCTGAAATTTGTTCCCGCGAAGCTGCCATGGAAGTTTTCGCCGTTGCAATCGAATCTATTCCTTTCGTTGAAGAAGAATTGACTGCGTTGAAGGCTTGGATATTAGCCTGGCAGAAACAATTCGATGCCTGGAAGCCTTCAGGGTCAAATGTTCCGCTTGCCATACCATCGTCTCTCCAAGGCGAAGCAAAGTGTTACGAAGACGTCGGATGTGCTGAGAATAACAAAGCATCCAGTCTAGGAGCTATTATTTCATGTTTGTGCGTTTTGCTCGATGCAGCTCCGAGGACCTGGCGATACACGCCCGAGCTTTGCCTGCTTTTGAGAAATTTGGCAAGCATTCCCAGCCAATCAGGAGGAGATTACGTCAGAGATGCGCTTCTTGCATCACAGATTCCTGCTCGACTTATATGCACAGTGCTTCGCGAAAAATCGCATCCATTACTCCGAAATGCTTTTCCGGGAGCATCGCTATCGGCTGATATCGTAGAACAAACTACCAAACCAGAATTTGCGCCATCATCACATCTTTTGCCTCTTAGTAGCAACTCTGTGGGAATTGGCTCAAATATAAATTCATCTGGTCCTGCCTCGGGAGCCCCCTCACCCGCCGACCATTCCAAAGCGATCGAGGCTCTCGCAGCAATTATTGGTGTAAAAGGAATGAATTTCGTACCACTCGTGTCCGAAACTGGTAGATTTCTCAAGAACAGACCATTAGTGGACCTCACACCTGCAGCAAAAAAGGTTCTCTCCGATTTATTTGTCGAGAATTCATCGCAGCCAGGAGTCATGACTCAAAAAGACGTTTTATATTTCATAAAGTTTTGCAGTGGAGGCGACGTCCCACAGCAACGTATTGCTAACATGCTGAACAAGTACGGAAAAGATTCAAATTGTCTCACTCTGGAAGGATTTCTTGCCCATTATCGCGAAGCGTCTCAATCTAGTGAGCACGAGGTAAGTTGAATAGAGAATGATCATGTCTTCTCCCACAAACCATTTCTTTTTTCTAATACCGAATATCTTCTTTCCATCAAGGTTCGTTCTGATCTTCATGCATTCGGATTTAGATCTGATCTGAGTAGGTGCCCAAATGAAGCACGTTATTACAGCGTTGGAGATCAACTAGTTACCCATAACGAAACTGAACGTGTGGTCAATGACGCAATTATCATGGCGAAGGAGAACAAAAGTATTCCCATGGGGCACTTAACCGAACTTAGTTTGTCCTCTTTAGAACTATACCATGTCGCATCATTTTCAAACAGTTGTCATCTCGCCGAATATATTGTGGCATTCACTGCATATCACCAAAGGAACAGCCATAGCTTGATTGTTTCAGACTCATTGAAAGCACTATACCACACACAAGGTGGTTGGAGTGGCAACGAAGTTGTTCAAATAGTACAAATGGTAAGATTGACAATTGTCGCAATTATTCTTATGCATGTCAATGTCATTCTCAGATGCTCATAAATCAATGAATTTTAATTACAGGCACTGAAAATAGTAGCTGCCATTCCCGGCGACATGCAAAAAGAGCGGATCAAAACTATCATGCAGAGCAATGAAAGAATATCTCAAAGCAAGCATATTGGAGGCGGTCTTCTAATTATTGCCAAGGACCTTGCCATGTCCAGGTCCTCTCAGCATTATGGCAACGAATATTCTCACGATTCTGTATTGCTAGATATATATATTGAAGTAATTAGCGACCTGCGAAAGGTTATGGCTGTTGACGAATGGATGAATGCAAATAAGGAAGCTTGGAGTTGGTTAGAACAATGGCTTCGACCTGATTCTGGAAACATTTCTGATCGAAGCGACCGAAGTAGACGAGATGGAACCGTTCGTCAGAACGGGTTTGATCAAACACAATCAGATTCTGATTTGAATGGTATAAATGAATCTGACGAAGAAGATGACGATGATTCTCGTTTCGAAGCTATGGAAAGTTACAGCAATGTGCCAAGTGGCGTGCTTCAAGTCCAAGGAGCAGGTATTGCACAAGTAAATGGTATTTACACTCGGACTGGTAGCTGGGACCAAGTTGACCTGTACACCAAACATGGGATTTTTGAGGATAGGGAAGAAGTGTTCACCCTTTTTAGATGCCGGTTGAGTGACAATTCGAAACGCTGGTACATATCCATTATTCCGAGAAATAATAACCCAGGTACAAGCAAAGATATCGACTTTTATATGGCTACAGCGAATAACAATGTAAGAGAAGTCCCTCACAATTACACTTGGATGTCAGCGAGAGCGAAAGATGGCGATGCACCTCCTACCGTCGTTTGGAAGCAAGAAATAGGTTCTGGAAACATTTCTGATCGAAGCGACCGAAGTAGACGAGATGGAACCGTCCGTCAGAACGGGTTTGATCAAACACAATCAGATTCTGATTTGAATGGTGTAAATGAATCTGACGAAGAAGATGACGATGATTCTCGTTTCGAAGCTATGGAAAGTTACAGCAATGTGCCAAGTGGCGTGCTTCAAGTCCAAGGAGCAGGTATTGCACAAGTAAATGGTATTTACACTCGGACTGGTAGCTGGGACCAAGTTGACCTGTACACCAAACATGGGATTTTTGAGGATAGGGAAGAAGTGTTCACCCTTTTTAGATGCCGGTTGAGTGACAATTCGAAACGCTGGTACATATCCATTATTCCGAGAAATAATAACCCAGGTACAAGCAAAGATATCGACTTTTATATGGCTACAGCGAATAACAATGTAAGAGAAGTCCCTCACAATTACACTTGGATGTCAGCGAGAGCGAAAGATGGCGATGCACCTCCTACCGTCGTTTGGAAGCAAGAAATAGGTCTATCGGACGACGAAGAAGATCCCGCAGCAGGGGATTGCGTCGCGATAGAACAGTAATCCTTCGTTTTTGAAAATAATCAATCCATTTCACCACACTATTTGTTTTTTCCACCAGTATTATCAGCACGATCGGAAGGACCATTGATGATATTGGGACTGGGACGTCTATCGTCACTCATAGTTTCTGGTACACGTAATTTACGAGTAGAATAATATTCCGAAGGAGAGAGCTGATGGCATTGAATTGAATTTGATTTTTGCGTATGAGAATAAATGATGAAATGAGAACAATGGACGGAAGGTACCATCTGGTAATTGAAGATTAGAATGATGAGCCAAAGTTTGGACGTTATTAAGACGGTATTGCGAATATTTTCCTTCCGTTCCACAAACAACAACAACAAAGAGCGAGCGGTGAAATTTCAAATTTCATTGCGAAAAACAAAAACTGCGAAGTGCCGTGTAACAAGTATTTAGACGCACAGAACCTCGTGCACCATTACCATAGCTTGCTAGATCTGGAAGTGGCTGCTTGAAATGTCAACTGCATTACCGGTCAGTTTCCTATCCATCGTCTGTTCGTGCAACTAAGATAAGCCACCTAAGCCTTTGAAATTGTCGCCCTGCCGACGAAATGAATTGCAACGGCTATTTGTCGTCCCTTAGGCACAATGGACGAATGTTACGACTGGCCTTTCTTACAGTGCTAACGCTTGCTGGAATTACCTTCATGATCATGTCTTCAAGCCTCGGAGATGGAAAATTTGGCACTTTTGCCATAAACGGCAAAATAAAAACGGAAGATAAAAACAAGCTTGATAAAAACTTGAGATATCTCTTCAACATGAAGATGCACTCCAAACGATCGCTGTGTCCAAGGGGAAGGACTAGTACTCTGTCTACAACTCTTGTAACTCAAACGACCCTCGATAGGTTGCAACTTATTTTTCAGACATGCGAACGGTGGAAATCACAAATAATTACTGTGGTCTATTTGACAGTCGACGAACAGGAAAACAGTTGGTCGAGTATTTCAAAGGAATATAATTCAACATGTCCCCATTTAAAGCTGATTCCTTACGTCTCTGTCTTGGAAGATGAACGATCTCATGCATACCCAATCAACAAATTGAGAAATATTGCTTTAGACAATGTTGCAACGAGTCATGTGTTGCTGATAGATGCCGATTTTATTCCAAGTGTTGGACTAGATGTTGCTGTGCAAAAGGCAATAAATCTTGCGGCCAACAAAGTAAAACCTAGTTCCACTGCGGGTCCAAATCAATACGCCCTGGTTGTACCAGCATACGAACGACAATTGAAGACTTCTCCATGCGAAAGCTTTGAAGGATGCCTTAAGATTGCGAAGGAGGATCCCGAGTTTATGCCGAAGTCCATGTCGAGCCTGAAGAAGTGTACGAAAGATGAAAAGTGCATTGTGTTTCATAGTGACTATTTCCCGCAAGGTCATGGGAATACTAATTCCGAAAAATGGCTTCGAAAAATGGACAAATCAAAGATTACAGCGATTCCATGCATAGCAGATGAATATGAACCGTATGTTGTAATCCCATGGTGTCCAAGTAAATCACACAAATTCGCAAGAACAGGAGGAGGCACTTGGAAACCGATATCACCGTATTACGACGAGCGCTTCTATGGCTATGGAATGAACAAAATTCAACAAATTAAGCATTTACAAGCAAAGGGCTACCGTTTTGCTGTGATCCCGGCATTAGGTTTTCTCGTGCATCATCCCCATCCAGAATCAAGCACCAAGAAAATATGGAGGGGAAAAAAAGGCGAGAAATTACAGACGGATGGTATGAAAAATAAGATGTTTATGCTCTTTGACCAGTACACGAAAGATCTGATAATAGAATACAGCGGAACAAAGATGAGAACGAAACGATGCATAAATAAAAGTTGGAGCTCCAAACCGTGGTGGTATGCCCTTATCGTCTTGAGTGTGCTGCTCCTAGTTACGTGTAGGCGGAATATAGACAACATAGCTCAATTTTACCAGCAAAGATACACCAAGGATGATCGCCAAATGAGGTGATAAGTTCCTCGAATAAAGGCTTCAAACAATTCTAACCTATTTGCTAAAATCCAAGTTACAGTACATCTTCAAAGCAAAGACTTGAAAGTTGAAAGTATGATTATTATATTATTATTAGCATTGATTTTACTGAAAGAAAAGAGGAAGAAAAGGGAGATGAATGAGAGTAAACTTCGTGCAAACGCACGCTCACCACATCAAAAAATCGTCAGACGATTGACGATGACGCAAACCCACCCAAACTTTATTTTCTTTCGAACAAAACATAACACATATCTATCCAGCAATCGTGGCAACTGCATTGCAACACTTCAGACTTGTAATCAAATTCGACGAAGCCACAACTTCACTACACAAACAAATACAATGGGACAAGTGTTATCATTACCGTTCAAGCTACTCAAGACAACATCTGACTTCTACGGTGGATTCTTTCATTACTTTTGTGGTAAGGGAAGGCATTCACCGTACATGCTTGGAGCAAACTCTACATTTCCCTACTTGAAACCAAACAAGACTGACGACAGCGAGACTTCTGTATTCAAGCAGAATGCTAGAATCCACCTTTATACTCTTGCATCAGCATTTTATCTGTACAAAAAACCGCATTATCGCAAGCAATCTTACAAAGAAGATCTCGTGGACAACTTACGTAATGTTGCAATTCCTGGAACGGGACTTCCTCTTTCCATGTTCGTGAGGAGCAAGATAAGTGCATTGGGATTTGTTCTCACCGCCTCTCCACTATGCAGTCTTGTTTCTTCAGTTCATCTCTGGCTGAGATCCGGTTTTAAATCGAGCATCTCCAAAGAGTATGCTACTCGTCTTCTTGCCCCAAATGACTGGTTCACATACTGGCGCATGAATTGCCGTGTTGCAGGTATGCATGCTCTTTTGAACAATGTGCCGCCTGGATATCAGATGGAGAATAAATGGACGTTTTTGAAAGCAGGAAGGGACCGTGGAGTTCCAATCTCTCCCTATTTGGATACTCCTGCAATCGTAGTTAAGCACAAGAATGAAGAGGGTGGTCTTGGAATTTACTTTTACAAGAATGCTACAGAGGGCGGGGACTGGATCATTCAAGAGCGCATCGAAAATAGCGAATGGGTTTCAAGTCTTTTGCCTTCTAATGCCCCATTGTCCACATTCCGTGTGATCACTCAATCTCATGCATCAATTGATCTCGAAAAGGAAGCCAAGGTTGAAGATATTACTGCGTTGAGCTGTGTTTTCCGTGCTGGACGAAAGAATGCTGCAACTGATCATGATTCTATCTTGTTTGACGTTGACGTGAAAACTGGTTTGATTCGTGGTGGAACTACAAATGCTCATTGGTATAAGCTCGGGTTGCATAATACTTTGCCTGGAAGATGCGACTGGAGAAGTTTCCATGGCGAATATGAAACACATCCTGACGTTGAAGGGCTTGAAGTTACCGGGAAGTCAATTCCTGATATTAGGGGAATGCTTCATCTCGTAGAAGAGAGTCACTTAAAACTTTGTCCCGATGTACCCTTTGTTGGATGGGATGTTGTTCTGAGCTCGGATCCCAAGGTACCAGTTTGCCTTCTAGAAGTCAATCTATCTTGCAATTTTTTCCGTGGATCGTTCGACAAGCAGGCGTACTTGAACTTCATCGATGATTCTCTTGTCAAATTGCAAGATCTTCGTCTGGAGGCCGACAAAAACAAGACTGTTTTCAAGCCAAAGTGTATTTAAAAATAAATAAATAATAAGCATGAATTTTGTATAAAGCCGTCCCTGAATAAAGATTACAAATAACGTATTTTTAGACAGCTAAAACCTAAAAGTATCACTTGTCTCCCCTCCTACACTAGTTAGTACTCCTCTCCAT
>Ga0209712_10004834_pt1 | contig 10636 bp, 11 predicted proteins | sample ArcOceMetagenome_FD_187443 | JGI IMG/M metagenome (GOLD analysis project Ga0209712, IMG submission 187443) | Marine eukaryotic phytoplankton communities from Arctic Ocean - Arctic Ocean - Greenland ARC118M Metagenome (SPAdes) (version 2) | ecosystem: Environmental > Aquatic > Marine > Oceanic... | reverse complement strand
ATTCAAAAAGGCGCGATTGAAGCTCTGAACAGTTCAAACAACTGGTTTACGGATTTAAATAAAATCTATGCGGAACGTCGTACGCTTGTGTGGGAATTAGCCACCGCTCTCAACTGTACGTTTGAAACCACCACTTCGGGAATGTTTGTATGGGCCAAGTTGCCCTCTGGTTTGAAATCAGAAACATTTATCGATAATTTATTACAAGAGCATCATGTATTTATTGCGCCAGGAACCATCTTTGGCAGCAATGGCGAAGGCTACATTCGGTTTTCATTATGTGCGCCAAAAGAGAGTATTCAATCGGCTATAAAACGCGTCCTATGAAACAGGTAAGCATCATAGGGATTGGATTGATTGGAGGAAGTTTTGCGTTGGATTTAAAACACTATATTCCAGGAGTTCGTGTCACAGGAATCGATCGAAACGAGACACATTTATCAGAAGCCTTAGAGCTTGGGATCATTGACCAAATAGGCGATTTAAACAGCCTTGTGGATGCTGACCTTGTGGTCTTGGCAATTCCCGTAAATGCAGCCTTAGAGGTATTGCCTGAGGTGTTAAACTTGATCTCAGACCAAGCGGTCGTGATTGATATGGGCTCTACCAAAGAAGCGATTTGTAAGGCCGTGTCCACACATCCAAAACGCGCTCAATTTTTAGCAACTCACCCCATTGCGGGTACTGAGTTTTCGGGCCCCTCCGCAGCGATCAAGGGCTTGTTTGAGAATAAGACCAACATCATTTGTGAGGTCGAAAAAACCTTGCCAGCCTTAGGAGAGGTGGTTTTAACACTGTTTAAAAACATGGGAATGCATCTGCGTTTTATGCCGGCGAATGACCATGATAAACACATTGCGTATGTGTCGCATTTGTCACACATCAGCTCGTTTATGTTGGGGAAAACAGTGATCGATAAAGAAAAAAACGAACGCGATATTTTTGATATGGCAGGCAGTGGATTTGAATCTACTGTGCGATTGGCGAAAAGTTCGCCCGACATGTGGACGCCTATTTTTGAACAAAACAAAACCAATGTCATAGAAACACTTACAGAGTACATTCAAAATTTGAATCAATTTAAAGCCTATATGGAGCAAGACAATTTTGAAGCGGTACACAACGAAATGAAAAACACAAATCATATAAAACAAATATTAAAAGGAATTGCTTAATAATAACAAAAAATGGAAAACAAAAAAGAACTAGGAAATTGGTTAAATGAGTTAAATCTCGACCACCCTTTAGTAATCGCTGGCCCTTGTAGTGCCGAGACAGAAGAACAAGTATTGCGAATTGCGCATGAGCTTAAAGATACCGACGTAAGCTATTACCGTGCAGGAATTTGGAAACCGAGAACCCGTCCAGGAAATTTTGAAGGTGTAGGCGCATTGGGTCTCAAATGGCTTCAAAAAGTAAAGGCAGAAACGGGTTTAAAAACAGCCACAGAAGTTGCCAACAGAGCCCATGTAGAATTGGCTTTGGAACACGACATTGACTTGCTATGGATTGGTGCCCGCTCTACAGTGAGCCCATTTATTGTACAAGAAATCGCAGATGCTTTAAAAGGTACGGACAAAATTGTACTGGTTAAAAATCCAGTGAATCCAGATTTAGCCTTGTGGTTAGGTGCGGTTGAGCGTTTGGCAACAGCGGATATCAAAAATTTAGGAGTGATTCATAGAGGATTTTCATCGTATGAAAAAACGAAATACAGAAATACCCCCGAATGGCAAATGGCGATTGAATTGCAAACTAAGTTTCCAGACCTTCCATTAATCAACGATCCTTCTCATATTACAGGAAACCGAAATATGATTTTTGATGTGTCTCAAACGGCATTGGATTTGAATTTTGATGGTCTGATGATCGAAACCCATTTTGATCCAGACAATGCATGGAGTGATGCGGCACAACAAGTAACGCCTGCCTCTTTGATTCAAATTATGAAAGATTTGAAAATCCGAAAAGAATCGACACCAGAAGTAGCTTACAACGATCAGCTTAAAAATTTACGTGCACAAATAGACGTGATGGACAACCAATTGCTTGAGACCTTAGGAAAGCGAATGAAAGTTTCTGAAAGTATTGGTGCTCTTAAAAAACAAGAAAACGTGGCGGTGTTACAAAGCAAACGTTGGAACGAGATTTTAGGTAAAATGGTCCTCGAAGGCGAACAACACAATTTGAGTGAAGAGTTTATTCTCAAACTGTTTAAAGCAGTACACCAAGAATCAATCAATCATCAAGAATTGATTTTGAATAAGTAAAACAAAAAAGGCTCGCGATGCGGGCCTTTTTTTATGCGTTTAAGTGATTACTTCTATTTGCTAATCTAAAGGCTGTCGCATGAATCCCTTTGTGTGGCTTACAAAATTTATTTGGAACGCGAATGGATTGACTTCGTCGAATCTTTGATTTCGCGCACCAGCGTGGGTGTTGCAACAACGAGCGGCAGCCCAAAAAACCGCTGAAACCCGGATTACATATGACACTTCGTTAGCGGTAGTTTTTTATTCTCTTTTTTCTATTTCAAGTATATTCTTCGATAGAACTGAAAAAGAATGGACAATCTTAGTTCTATAAGTGTATTTTGTAAACTTTTCACCTTTTAAGTTTTGTAAAATATTTGAAGTCCATATTTCAAAATCTCCATTTCCAATGTCGAAATGCAATTCGTGTGCAAGATTATTTCTCATTCTGTTAATACCTCTTAGCGATGCTATAATAAAATCCTTTTTTAGTTTGTTTTCAACCTCAAAAGTTTCAAGAGAAGTAATCTTTCTATAAAATGAATAATTTTCACAATCAAGTATATTATTTCTTTTAAGAACTGTTTCTAAAATGGTTTCAACCAGCAAGTGCCCTTTTAACAAAATCAGCTCTAAATCAGTTTTAGAGTCAAGGTGTGCCCAAACAGTCCATTCAACCAGTGGGTCAATTTCATTTTTTTGTCCCATTATTTTTTTATTTTTTCAATTGTTTAAGGCTTATTATTTGTTCAATGTTATGTGCTTGCGGCAGAGTGATAATCACTATTTGGTCAGCGTAATCAGAGTTTATAAATTCCTCTAATTTATCACCTAAGACTTCCAATAATTCTGACAAGTTGTGGTTGTATAAAAGAAAAATTCCTGCCTGATATTGATATGACGAAATAAAAGTCCTTATTGTTCTAAAATCTTTGGTAATCCCCTCTGTGTCAATATTTCCCTTTACTTCTAAAATAATTGTATTCCCTTCGTGTTGTCCGGGAATATGAAATACAAAATCTGGATTTTTTCTATCCTCCACTTTAAAATCTTGATGACCTCTTTTATCAATTTCTCCATTTAATGTCAACTTGTGGTTTTTTCCAAGTATAAGCCGAATTTGGTGATATAATTCATAGCAAAATACTCTTTCCCTAACAATTCCAGAAGGTTCATAAGTGGTTGTCAGATTAAGATAATTTTGAGTGACTTGGCTTGCTGCCATATTTATAATATCAATAATCTCGTTTATCATTAATGTCATTTGAATGGTTGTTATTCTCCCTGCTGCGCAAAGTCTCCCGACTATGAGCTTATATAACTCTCATTATTTTTTCGTTCAACATTTAGTCTAATACTTCAAAATTAGTATTTCATTTTATGCTTTTTTTAGTTGCGCTAAGTCAGAGACTTTGCGCAGGGGATAATACTCACAGACTTTTCGGCAAGTACAAATGCCCTATGTTTTTATACATAGTTAGCCTACGTTATTTTCAGATGTTTTGGTAATCGGTTATACCACTTAATTGTGCTGTAGCATGCCATATGCATAAATTCATTCAATTGTTCCAATTCTTCTGTTCGACATTCTATTCCAGTTGGATTAAAATTAGATTTTGCATGTACTATTTCATTCCTAGTGGCATAAAGTATATTTCCAAGAGAATTTATTACTCTATCTTTAGCTTCCTTTTTTGTTTTGTATTCCAAATTTTCAACTTTCATCCATTTTCGCATATAAAGAGGAAGACTTTTATAGATGTCTACTAAATCAAAAGTGTTGTCTATTAAGGATTTTATTAGTTCTTTATCTCTTAAACTTTCATCATATTCTTTAGTCAAGTCGAAAATTGTAGAAATAAAATATGCACTTAAATCATTTGCGTTTGAAGAATCCAATTTTTTTCTCATTGCTTCAAAAGCATCAAGTTTAGAATAGTAAGGCGCAAAATATTCAAACACTTTATAATAAGTCAAAAACTTTAAATCTTGACTTAAAGATTGATTAGCTTTGATAAATAAATCCATTCCTTCATTGTATTCTTCAATACTATTTGGAAGATTTTTTACCTTTTCTTCAAAAGCTTCTTCATCAAACTCTTCAGGGTGTTCGAAAGTTGTGAACTTAAAGCTTGTCTTATATGAATGTGCTATCTCAAAAAAGAAAGAAGTTATTAGTTTTTCTTCGCCTTCTACAGATAACCTACTTTCCTTATTAGGATAATCTACTTGAACAGCAATATGCGGTGAACATGGTGGATAGTATTTTGTATATTCATCTTTTTCCGTAGCAGCAATACCAATCAAGATAGGTGAATCTATTATCTTTAAGTGGATATTATTGATTACTACTTGACTAAAAAAGCCTAAATATAAAAATGGGTCAACTTCACTTGCTGTAACTGCTCTTTGAGTTATAGTGTCAGTAGTAACTCTATTTAAGTCATGTATTTCTAAAGTATCTATTTCACTAAATATTCCTAGAACTTCTTCGACTTCATATTCAATATCTTCAAATTCTCGAGGAAACTCAAAATAAATTGTATCGGTTTCTTCTTCAAAGTAGTCGTTGTTATGTTTTATACCATACTTTACTTCCAGTTCTTCAAAAACTGTTTCAAGTAGTTTTATGTCCTTTTTTTTCAAAGTCATGTTTTAATGTAGGCTAACTACTGTATATCAGTGCTAGTACCGATATTTCCATTTTGTTTGATTGTTATATTATTATATTTAAAATTATGTAAATCAATTACTTAAAACGTATAAAATCTTATTTTAGACGTTCTTTAGTTAGATCTATTTTCAAACGTAAATCCGTTATTCCTATAAACCCTTATGTCCTAATAACGCCTTAATGAGACGGATATCGGAACCCTTCCAATACGGTATTCAGTAAAACAATATCTAAAACTTCGGTTAAATTCCTTTTGAAGATTTAGATTTGGGGTCTTCATCACTCAAACTTATAACATATTTTTAAATCTCCCAAAAAATAGATGACAATTTTTAATTTAAATAGCTGATAGCTAATTACTTGCTTTTTAAAACAAATAAATTATTGAGTTGTAAAACTTTCAGGATTTCGCACAAAAAAACCCCCGTGAAGCGCGCTCCACGGGGGTTTAATTCTTTGTTATGATTAGGTGTGAACCTGTATGCTAGGACACCGCAGTCTTAAGTTTTCTTACTTAATAGAGAAATCAAATACAGACTGATTTTCACGTCCGTTTGGTACATTTCCTTGGTAAATAAAGCAATACTCTCCTGGCTCTAAACCTTCAGGAACCACTGTAAATTTGTTGTTTCCAATGGTTTCAATCTTAAAAGCTATGGATGCTTTTGGATCGATCCCATTACTGCTTGTAAACATATTGGATTTTGAAGTAATCACTTCTCTTAAGTTTTTAGACTTTTTCACTCTCATTTTTACCAGTACAAACTCATTTGGAGAGGTTGCAACTCTAAACCACCAGTTAAACAAACTTGGGCTTTCTCCTTGGAAATTTTGCATGTTATCAGCACCTGTTGCTGGGTCAAAGATAAATGTAAACTCTGGAGATCTTGATTTAATCACATTGTTAGACGTTCTTTTTGGTAATTGCGACTTTACTTTCGCATTAATCAAACCAGAAACTAACTGTTGTGCAACCGCATTTTGATTCGTTCCTGAAAATACAGAAGCCAAAATAGGTTTAAGCGAATCGTCCGCAGCTAAATAATAAATCCCTGTTTTGGATTTTGTGCTAAACTGAGCTTTTTGCATCACTAAGGCGATCACCTCAGAAGATACTCCAGACTCTTTTAATTTTGACAATGCCGTAATAGAAGCATCAAAATCAACATCCGAAGAGTTAATTTTGCTTAAAATAATGGTTTCATCAAAACCTAATTCTTTCATTTGGATGATTGACGCATTGGTGATAACCTCTTGCGCATTAGCGAATTGTAATACTACCGTAAGTAGCAAAACAAATAGTGTTGTTTTTTTCATATCTAAAGTTAAATTGGATTTCAAAGGTAGAACAAAATATATTAAAAAGAAATGTGTTTCTTTGTTTAGATATTTAAAATCAAGAATGACAGGAATAGTATATAAGTCTACTGGGAGTTGGTACTCCATTAAATCTCTAGATGGAGATTTCTACGAATGCCGTATAAAGGGAAAATTCCGAATTCAGGGAATTAAGAGCACCAATCCATTAGCGGTTGGCGATCGTGTGGATTTTGATTTAGAAACAAGTAACAATACCCAAACAGGGGTCATTACAACGATTCACCCACGTACCAACTACATCGTTCGGAAATCGGTCAACCTTTCCAAACAGACCCACATTATTGCCAGTAATATTGATCAAGTATTTTTGTTAATCACCATCGATAGCCCTCCGACATTCACTAGTTTCATTGATCGTTTTTTAGCGACTACCGAAGCCTATGCCATTAAAGCTGTTTTGCTTTTTAATAAAGTAGATGTGAATGACGAGCCTACTCAAAAAATTGTACAAGAATTATCTGAACTCTACGAAAGTATTGGCTACCAATGTTTAAGTATTTCTGCTTTAACAGGCGAGAATATCGAAGCCGTAAAAACCTTGATGACCGGAAAGTCAAGCATGTTTGCGGGACATTCAGGGGTTGGGAAATCAACTTTAGTAAATGCGATTGAGCCCGGTTTAAATATCAAAACCAAAGAAATTTCAGAACAGCACAAACAAGGACAACACACCACAACTTTTGCCGAAATGTTTGATTTGAGCTTTGATGCTCGAATTATAGATACCCCAGGGATCAAAGGATTTGGTGTGGTAGACATGGAACCTGCCGAAGTGGATCATTATTTCCCAGAGTTATTCGCCTTAAAACAATCTTGTAAATTTCATAACTGTCTGCATTTACACGAGCCACAATGCGCGGTCAAATTAGCCCTCGAAAATGGCGAAGTCTCAGCCTCACGTTATAAAAGTTATACCCAAATTTTGGAAGGCGATGACGAACATTACCGAACGGATAACTACGAACCAAAATGAGAGCGGTCATCCAAAGAGTGACGGAAGCCAGCGTCACCATTGACGGAACCAAAGTGGCGAATATCGCTTCTGGATTATTAGTCCTTTTAGGAATTATGGACTCCGATACACCAGAAGACATTCAATGGTTGAGCAACAAACTGACAAACCTTCGCATTTTTAATGATGCAGAGGGCGTGATGAATACCTCTTTGAAAGACAGCAACGGATCGGCGATTGTGGTGAGTCAGTTTACATTGTATGCACAAACCAAAAAAGGCAACCGCCCCAGTTATATCAAAGCTGCCAAACCCGAAATCGCAAAACCCCTTTACGAGCAATTCGTTCGTCAATTTGAAATTGATTTAGGGCAGACCGTCCAAACGGGTGCGTTTGGTGCAGACATGAAAGTCGCACTTCTGAACGATGGACCCGTCACAATTATTATGGATTCAAAAGCGCGGGAATAATCACTTGTTTGATGAGTAGTTATTTTAGCTGATTTAATTTGATTTCTTTTGAACATTGACTAATTTAGTCCTTCAATAATTTTCTACAAATGGAACTTCAACACGCACAAAAAACAGTCGATACTTGGATCAAAGCGCATGGCGTTCGCTATTTTAACGAACTCACCAATATGGCACAACTCACTGAAGAAGTGGGCGAAGTCGCGCGTATTATCTCCAGACGTTACGGGGAGCAAAGCGAAAAGGAAAGCGATAAAAATAAAGATTTAGGCGAAGAATTAGCAGATGTTTTATTCGTTGTTCTTTGTTTAGCCAATCAAACTGGTGTAAATTTGCAAGACGCTTTTGATAAAAAGCTAGATATAAAAACCAAACGGGATCATAACCGTCACCATAGCAACGAAAAACTAAAATAGATTTTGCATCTTTTCCTTCAAAATTCAAGCATTAACCCTAGTACCGATATTACGATTACAGGGTCCAAAAGTGAGTCCAACCGACTGTTATTACTAAAAGCACTTTTTAAAAATTTAGAAATTCAGAATGTTTCCAATTCTGACGACAGTCAGTATATGCTCAAAGCATTGGATTCGGATAATTCTATTGTTGACATTCATCACGCGGGTACAGCGATGCGTTTTTTGACCGCCTATTTTGCGACTTTAGACGGTAAAACGACTTTGCTAACGGGTTCTCAAAGAATGCAAGAACGTCCGATCAAAATTCTAGTCGATACTTTAAGAGCATTAGGTGCAGACATTGAATATGACAAAGAAGAGGGATTTCCACCCTTGCGAATCACAGGAAAAACCTTGCTCAAGGACGAAGTCCGAATGAAAGCCAATGTCAGCAGTCAGTACATCTCCGCATTGTTACTGATGGCAACCAAGCTCAAAAATGGGCTGACATTACATCTTGAGGGGAAAATCACTTCGGTTCCGTACATTAAAATGACCCTTTCATTATTGGATCAACTCGGCGTTGAAACCAGCTTTGAAGGTCAAGTGATTCGAGTAAAACCCTATTTAGACACCGTTTCAAAAACATTTACTGTAGAGTCCGACTGGTCGTCGGCCTCCTATTTTTATAGCATTGTTGCCTTGAGTCCAGTAGGGACTCAAATAAACTTAAGTACTTACAAAAAAGACAGTTTACAAGGCGATGCAGTTTTGCAAGAAATTTACACGCATTTAGGCGTTCAAACAACTTTTGAAGGCTCTAAAATCAACTTAAAAAAAATCAACACCAAGGTATCAGAAAGCTTGGATTTAGATTTAGCCAATGCGCCTGACATTGCACAAACGATTGTCGTAACTTGTTTAGGGCTTCAGGTGAAGTGCAATCTTACAGGCTTGCACACCCTCAAAATTAAAGAAACCGACCGATTGGAAGCATTGAAAAATGAGATCTGTAAATTCGGAACTTCAGTTGATATTACGGATGATAGTTTACATCTTTCGGATTCCAAGCCCTTAAAATCGGGAGCCGTTGTAGAAACCTATAACGATCACCGCATGGCGATGGCGTTTGCACCCTTAGCACTTAGAACAGAATTTTCTATAAAAGAAGCAGAAGTGGTTTCAAAATCCTTCCCTGATTTTTGGAAGAATTTAGCAGAATTAGGTTTCAATACCTCCGAATCCGAAAAATAAAGGTTCAAATACTTGACAACGCCTATTTTGAGGTTGTATATTCGCAGCTCGACTTTAAAAACCAAGCATGAAATTATCGCATTTTAACTTTGAATTACCAGACGAATTATTAGCAGAATATCCTGCCGAAAACAGAGATGAGTCGCGACTCATGGTCTTAAACCGGAAAGAGCAAACCATCGAACATAAAATGTTTAAAGACATTATTGATTACTTCGATGAGGATGACGTTATGATTCTTAACGACACCAAAGTATTCCCAGCACGTTTGTTTGGAAATAAAGAAAAAACAGGAGCTCGTATTGAAGTTTTTCTTCTTAGAGAACTCAATGCAGAACAACGTTTGTGGGATGTATTAGTTGATCCAGCTCGAAAAATTAGAATTGGGAATAAACTCTATTTTGGAGAGGATGAATCCCTAGTTGCTGAGGTCATCGACAATACAACTTCAAGAGGACGTACCCTTCGTTTTTTATATGACGGGTCTTATGAAGAATTCAGAAAAAAATTAACAGAGCTTGGTCAAACGCCTTTGCCAAAATATATCAACAGAGAAGTTGAGCCAGAAGATGAAGAGCGTTACCAAACAATTTACGCTAAAAATGAAGGTGCAGTCGCTGCTCCAACCGCAGGACTCCATTTTTCTAAGCATCTATTGAAGCGTTTAGAAATCAAAGGAATTAACTTTGCAGAAGTCACTTTACATGTTGGATTGGGAACTTTTAATTCTGTGGAAGTGGAAGATCTATCCAAACATAAAATGGACAGTGAAGAAATTATTATACCAGCTTCAACCGCAACGACCATCAACAACGCATTGGTTGAAAAACGTCGCATTTGCGCTGTTGGAACCACTGCGATGCGTACGATTGAAAGTTCGGTATCTTCTAAAGGCAACTTAAATGAATTTGCAGGATGGACGAATAAATTTATCTTTCCTCCCTTTGAGTTTTCAATTGCGAACTGTATGATCACAAATTTTCATACACCAAAATCAACACTTTTAATGATGACAGCCGCTTTTGGAGGTCATGATTTTGTAAAGAGAGCTTACGAAGAAGCAGTAAAAGAAAAATATAAATTCTATAGCTATGGTGATGCCATGCTGATCATTTAATTAAAAATTATAAAGCCTCCTTAAAGAGGCTTTTTTTTAGGCACCAATTGTTTTGTTCATTATGAATTCCACTAAAAAAGACATACGCGCATTATCAAAAGAGGAGTTAAGAACCTTTTTTGCTACGCATGGAGATCAA
>Ga0209712_10004830_pt1 | contig 10641 bp, 13 predicted proteins | sample ArcOceMetagenome_FD_187443 | JGI IMG/M metagenome (GOLD analysis project Ga0209712, IMG submission 187443) | Marine eukaryotic phytoplankton communities from Arctic Ocean - Arctic Ocean - Greenland ARC118M Metagenome (SPAdes) (version 2) | ecosystem: Environmental > Aquatic > Marine > Oceanic... | reverse complement strand
AAATTTATTTGCTGGTCGAGGCGGCGATGCTCACCGCGCTCCGCCAAATGGACACCCAACTCAAATGAACTTGACCTGTACTGGAGATCTCATGCACCAATAGAACTCGCATGGCTCAAATCTAAGTCTCCACAAAACCATCAATTCAATGGGCCAGTCGCAGCCTTTCCACAAAAGCAGCCATTCGCTGCGACGCGGAAAAATGACAGATTGGGCTCTTTCTTACCGTTCGCTGCGCTTTGGTCGAAGGTCCACACATACCCGCCACTCGCCCACTCCACCATCACTCCTCCCAGACCTTCACCAAGTGCTCCCGCATGACCTCCAAGGCGAAGCCTGAGCCGTAGTTGGCAGTCACTGTGTTGGTGCTGTGCCCGAGGTGGAAATGGCGGACAATGGACTTTCGCCGCACCGTGCATGAATTCATACAACGCGGACTTTCCGGACCTTCGCAACAGTTGGGCCAAGGTCCACTTTGATAAAAAATGAAGCATCCAGATAATTGCCGTTATGTCTTTATTTTCTATACGGTACAAACAAAACGCCTACATCATAGAATGTCTTTCATGGAGCTACTCTTAAACGACGCTCTCAACCCTATCGTGCTCTAACGACGTTCCAAACGTACGCAAGAAGCCGACAATCTCTTCGCCCAGCAGATTGACATGACTTGTCATCGCGGCTTGTGCAGCTGTTGTTTGACCTGCAGCAATGGCGTTGATTACGATGGCATGTTCCTCAACTGAACGCGCCATATATCCCGGTGCCTGCGTCAAGTGGTGGCGATAGGGAAATGTGATCGGTCGAGCGCTACGCAGCTGGTCCTGAAGAAGTCGGTTTTGCGAACCTGCGATAATCGCATTATGCAAAGACATATTCGCTTCGTTAAATGCAGCGACAGTTTGGGCTGCGGCACAGCGATCATTGGCGTCGCGTGCCTCTTGTAGCTGCATGGGCTGGATACGCTGCGCGGCGAGGCGTGCTGCGATGCCCTCAAGCTCGGCGACAACAAGAAACGCGTCAAGTACAGTTGCCGCAGTAGGTTTGGCAACAACGATGCCGCGACGCCCCAAGTCTTCTATCAGCCCCATACTGGCAAGATGGCGGATCGCCTCGCGCACAGGGGTGCGCGAGACGCCGAATTCCTCCGCGAGACCACGTTCATCAAGCCGCATACCGGGCGCGCGCAAGCCCTCGATAATCTGGCTTTCGAGGGCGGCTGCGATGCTGTCAGCCTTGCGAGGGGTTTGGATTTTAGCCATAGCGATTTGATCCGGCGAACCAGTCGTCATGGCCCGGGGCCGTGCGCACGATGACGGATTTCTTGGTCATATAGGCCTTGAGCGCATCCCAACCGTTTTCCTTGCCAAAGCCACTATCACGCACGCCCCCCCAGACCGAACGGGGATCGTTGCGGTGATGATCGTTCAGCCAAACAACGCCACCTCTGATGCCAAGTGACAGTCGGTGCGCCCGCGCTATGTCGCGCGACCAGATTGAAACCCCGAGGCCGAAGGTGCCCGTGTTGGCCAGCGCTAACGCTTCTTCTTCGGTATCAAAGGGCGTAATCGAGATCACGGGACCGAAGACTTCTTCGAGAAATAGTTCCTGCTCTGGCCGGACATCCTTGAATACCGTCGGTCGGATATAGAAACCCTGATCAAAAGGCGCGGGAAGATCGGGATCGGAGGCCCCCGCGACCTGCACCGCGCCACCTGCTTTGGCTGTCGCGATCATGCGTTTGCAACGGTCCTGACTGGCTTTGGAAATAACCGGCCCTATTTGGGTGGTGTCAGCCATCGGATCGCCTAGCGTAATGGCGTCGGCACGTGCGGCGATGCCGGTCACAAATGCATCGTAGATATCACGATGCACGATAAAACGCGCCCCGGAGACACATGTCTGCCCAGAGGCTACAAATGCGGAGAACAGACCCCCGGCAATGGCTCCGTCTAGGTCGGCGTCCTGACAGACCAGCACTGGCGTTTTACCCCCCAGTTCCATCGTTGTTCGCACGAGGCGTTCCCCTGCGACTGCCGCGACTTTGCGCCCTGTCGTGGTGCCGCCGGTCAAGTCGATGTAATGAATGTCGGGGTGTGCGCACAGCGCCACACCAGTCTGTGGTCCACCTGTCACAACGTTTACGACGCCGTCGGGCAGACCTGCCTCCGTAGCCAATGCAGCCAGCACAAGCGGCGAGACAGGGGCAAGTTCGGAAGGCTTCACAACGCAGGTGTTCCCCGCAGCCAGCGCCGCGCCCATCTTCTTCACAAGGATTAGAACCGGATGGTTCCATGGGGTCAAAAGTGCGACCGGGCCAAGTGGCTCATAATGGGTCATGGTGACATAGCCACCCTTGACGACGTTCGACTCTCCCTCAAGCCCCATCGCGATACCCGCGAAATATTCGATCCACTCTGGAATGCGCACCATCTGGGCGTTCATCTCTTTCAGCGCCCGTCCGGTCACAATGGATTCCAGGATCGCGAGCTTGGGGATGTTTTCGCCCACCACATCGGCAAATCTGCGCAAGTGGCGGGCACGGTCTATGGGATCAAGGGCGGACCAACCTGCGAAAGCTGCGCGCGCAGCGGCGACAGCGGCGTCAACGTCAGTGGCGGTTGCATCTGGAACGGTTGTGAAACCTTGAGCAGTGGCCGGATTGGTGACGCTGATGACGGCATCCGTTTCGGGTTGTTGGAAGGCTCCATCGTAATAAAGCCCTCTGTTCGTACCGGGTTGGGTGAAGGCATCGGTGATGTCGGACATAATGAGGACTCTCTTCTTGGTATGCCAAAGGTACTTGAAATTGCACAAACTTCAATCAAAAGCGGTCTGTTTTGACAAAAATTACATATTTCAGGAGGATTTACTTGACGATTGGGCATTTTGAGCTGTTTGGTATACCTAATCATGCACCCAGGAGACCCCCATGCCCCTGCCCACCACGATGAAAGCTGCGTTGCTGACAGACTACCACGCACCACTCGAGATGGCCGAAGTGCCCGTGCCGCAAATCGGCAGTGACGAGGTGTTGGTACAGATCGAGGCAAGTGGGCTGTGTTTTACGGATGTGCATATCTGGAAGGGCGAGCATGCCCCGCCAAGCTTGCCATTGATTATGGGGCATGAAGGTGTTGGGCGTGTTGTCGCCGTGGGATCAACCGCGACACGTTTTCAGGTCGGGGACCGCGTAGGTATCGGATATGTTTACGGTGCCTGCGGGCATTGCCGTGATTGCCGGACGGGGGGCGAGAATTATTGTCCTGACTTCACCGCGACTGGCTACGCCACACCAGGGTGCTTTGCCGAATATGTCGCCCTGAAAGATCAATGGGCCAGCAAAATCCCCGACGGGGTTGATGCTATTGAGGCAGCCCCCCTGATGTGTGCGGGAGCTGCGGCCTATGCGTCGCTCAAGAAAACAGGTGTGCAGGTCGGCGACACGGTGGCAATTTTTGGCATGGGTGGCTTGGGACAGTACTGTGTTCAACTTGCCAAACTGTCGGGGCTGCGTGTTATCGCTGTGGATGTTGCCGATGACAAACTCGCGACGGCAAAGACACTGGGTGCTGACGAATGTGTCAAAGCCGATGAGGGGGCAGGGGCAGCGATTCAAGAGCTGGGTGGCGCACATGGCTGCGTGAACTTTGCACCCGTGACCGCAACATGGCCGATGATGCTGGACGCCTGCAACCCGCGCGCAACGATCGTTCTGACTGGCGTACCCGCTGGTGAAATGGCGTTCTACACCTATCAGGTGGTTGAACGCGGCCTAATGGTGCGCGGCAGTTCCGCGTCAAACCGACAGGAGATGGCTGAGCTTCTTGCCCTTGCGGCGGGTGGTCGGGTCAAAGGCGTGATCAATGCGGTCCCCTTTGCACAGATCAATGAAGCACTTTTGGACTTGAACGCCGGAAAAGTCGAAGGGCGAACTGTGCTGACTATGGGGGATACAAGCTGATGGATTTGAAGCTGACGGGTAAAACGGCGTTGATAACCGGTGCGTCGATGGGCATTGGGGCGCATGTTGCGGAAACGCTCGCGGCAGAGGGCGTTCATCTGCATCTAACCGCTCGGAGCGCCGAAAAGCTAGAAACGTTGAAAGCGGAAATTGCAAAGACCTCCGATGTGTCCGTGACCCTGCACCCTTTGGATCTGACATCAGAGGGTGCACCGGACGCCTTGGCGCAGGCAATTTGCAATGTGGATATTCTGGTGAACAACGCTGGCGCAATTCCCAGTGGCGACTTGTGGGACGTTGATGATGCGGCTTGGCGCAAAGGCTTTGACCTCAAGGTCTTTGGCTACATCAACATGAGCCGTCTGTTTTACACCAAGATGAAAGAGGCCGGCGGAGGTGTGATCATCAACATCATCGGCAACGGGGGCGAGGTTCTAGACCGCGACTATATTGCTGGAGCCATGGGAAACATCAGCCTGATGGGCTTTACCCGCGCGTTGGGGGGGTATGCCCTTGATGACAACATGCGTGTCGTCGGCATCAATCCCGGACCCGTAAACACTGACCGGATTTACAACATGCTGCGCAAATGGGCCGAAAAAGATTTAGGCGATCCAGAGCGCTATATGGAACTGGCGGATGGGTACCCTCTCGGGCGTCCGGCGCATTGCGCGGAGATTTCCGATCTGGTGGCATTTCTGGCCTCCGAGCGTGCGGGCTATACGACAGGCACAGTCTATACCGTGGATGGCGGTATTTCTGCGCGGACGTCGATCATCTGATGCGGCTGGGCCTGTTGATACCATCCTCGAACGTCGTCCTAGAGCCTTTGGCCGTGCGCCTGCAGGCTAAGCGGCCTGAGGTCAGCGTGCATGTCTCGCGCTTAGGCGTGATAGATGTGCAACTCGACGCGACCTCACGGGCACAGTTTGAGATGGATGCACAGGTCGCGGCGGCGAAACTGCTCTGCGACGCGAAGGTTGACCAGATCACATGGGGCGGAACCTCGGCCAGTTGGCTCGGCGTGGCGCACGATGAGGCGTTCGTGCAGCGTGTGACTCACGAGACAGGTGTGCCTGCAACCACCTGCGTGCTGGATATCAACCGTCGGCTGAGAAAGTTTGGGGCCAAACGGTTGGGGATGGTGACACCTTATACCGATGATGTGGCCACCCAGATCAATCGCAACTACGTCGATCTGGGATTTGAGGTGATCGCCGCCATCAATGATGGCGGTAAACTTAGCCATGATTTTGCTGCAATACCGCCTGCGGTGATTGAACGGATGATCAAATGCGTCGCGGCGTCCCAACCAGACGCTATCGTCATTATGTGCACGAACGTCGCCGCCACCTATATCGCGGCTCGGCTGGAGCTTGAGCTCGGCATCCCAATCCTTGATAGTGCGGCTGTTACACTTTCTGTGGTGCCATGAGGAAAAGGTGAAAAGCGAGAGATAGTCCCGCCAATTCTTCACGGTATGAGTAGCCAGTTGCGCAAGTAGACGTTAATCTTCATTGTAGTATCTGTTACTACGGGCTCCAAGCCGCCGTTCGCTGCGGTGGACACGAAGGTCCGCTAAGGGCCGAAAGTTCCTAAAGTAACTCCACCGCCTCACTCAGCTGCTCAGCATTCACGTCTATGTACCTCTGTGTTGTGGATATATGCGAATGCCCCGCCAGCTCTGCCAACAAACGCACTCCTACGCCCTTGTTGGCCAGCCTCGTGATGTAAGTCCTGCGCCCTGAGTGACTGCTTGCATCCTTAAGGCCAACAGCTTTGTAAATGTCCAAGAACAGCTGACACATTGTGTTTGCTGGGCATTGTCAGACAAACTTGACGGGCAAGCGGCTAATCCTTAATTCTGGTTGATGACAGCAGATAATCCATTCAAATATTTCAAAACGTCTCCCAAAATCATCCGCTTGGCGGTTATGTATTACGTGCGTTATCCGCTGAGTTTCCGCCAAGTTGAAGATATCTTGCATGAACGTGGCATTGATATTTGCCATGAAAGTGTACGGTTTTGGGTGGATCGGTTTGGTGCAAAATTTGCTAAGGAAATTCGAAAGAAGAGGGCGGGTCAACACTCAAACTGGCAATGGCACCTGGATGAAGTCTTCGTCAAAATAAATGGAGAACGCTTTTACCTTTGGCGCGCCGTTGATCATGAAGGGGAAGTTCTTGAATGTTACGTCACGAGGCGACGCAACAAGGCTGCAGCGAAGAAGTTCATTATAAAAGCAATGCGTAAACACGGCTCACCTAAGATCATCACAACGGATAAGTTACCATCTTACGGTGCCGCTTTTCGTGAGATTGGAATTTCTGATAAGCAATTATGTGGCGGTCGGGCAAACAACAGATGCGAAAATTCACATCTGCCATTTCGACGACGAGAACGAGCGATGCAGCGTTTCAAGACGGTTGCGGCACTTCAGAAATTTGTCAGTTATCACGCCCAGATATACAACCACTTCAATCATGAAAGACATCAAGAAAGCAGACAGACTTATAAGCAAAAACGCAGTGCCGTTCTCACAGAGTGGTTCCAAATCTGCGCTTCATAGATTTGTGTGATTGTGGTGCTTTGAGACGTGTTAGAATTTGTCTGACAACACCTCCACGAGTGCTCTGAGGATATACGCAACATCCCTTTTGAAAACCTGCTAAAGCAGCGTGTCGATCTGCCTGTGTTTAGATTGCCCGATGGCACCGTATCCAAGAACATCCACCAGACCTTCCGCAAGTTTGTCACAGACGCAGGACTGATCACATGCCCGCGGACGAACCAGAACCGCACGCTGTACAGTCTACGACACACCTTTGCCACGTTTGCCCTCCTCAACGATGGCATGGACATACACGCGCTTGCTGTGCAGATGGGCACAAGCATTGGCATGATTGAGCGGCACTACAGCCATCTTACGCCGCGCCTCAAAAAGGACATGCTCACGGGCAAGCGGTATGAGTTGTCGCGAGATGAATTTAAAGATCAGCATGACACTAATAAATGATAGCGAACAACACGTTGGGCGGGAAACGGACATTCGCTGCAGTTTGCACAGAGGTCTGCTGAGAGGACTTAGCCGACAATCATAATCCAAAAAACTATGTCTGCTTTGCTCGCTGGTCAGTGAATGCAGCATCAAAAAATACGCGTTCACACAGCACTGCATCGTTAAACATCGCAATGGCTTTAGATTGGTGATGGTCGTCTAAATCAGCCCAGACATTGTCCAACTGATCGCGTAGGTGTCCCACAACATTTTCGAACCCTTCGCCAGTATGCAAATCTATCCATTCTGAGAACCAAAATGGCAGATCTGTGCTATAATATTTGTAACGGTTTGCCCAAGTCAGGTAGCTCCATTCCGCAACAATAAGAACGGCCAGCATTTGTTCATAGCGACCAGAGGTACGCACTGCATGCATCAGGTCCTGAAACGCGCGGGTCGCTGGTGCGGCCGGTGCGTTTTGATCTTCTGTTGACACCTCAAGTGCTTCAAAGCTACGCAAGAAATATGTATTCTCGGTGCTGGTCACCAGGCCCAAAAACTGCGCCATAGGAATCCTGTCCGCCAACTTTGGAGCATGGGCGATGGCAGTCGCTAAAAGGCGCACAAACTGGTCAATAAATTTATAATCCTGAACAAGATACCATCGCATTTTATCCAGCGGCAGTGTGCCGTCTGCCAGCTCTTTGCAAAACGGATGATCCGTTGCAGCGTCCCAGTCGGTTTGCGTTGATTTTTTCAAAAGATCAGTGGCGCGCATTTTGGTGCTTTCTATGGTTTGGGTGTACCTTGGGCGTAGCGGTTCAGCTTGTTTGCCAGCATGCCAACCGCTATGTGTAAAATCACGGTCAGGCACGCTAGAACGATCAAGCTGGCAAACATCAGGTCAATTTTTGCACGACCATTCGCAAGCAGCATCAGATAGCCAAGCCCCTTAGATGCCCCAACCCATTCGCCAATGACCGCGCCAATTGGAGCGTAAACCGCCGCAAGCCGTAGACCAGTGCCAAGGCTGGGAAGCGCTTGGGGAATTTGAATATGCTGCATGAATTTCCACTTGTCTGCGCCCATCGAAATCGACAGATCACGGTATCCGCTGTCGATCCGCGTTAACCCATCATGAAAAGCGGACGTGACCGGAAAGTAGATAATCAGAACCGTCATCACAATTTTTGATCCCATGCCATAGCCGAACCAAAGCGTTAGCAAGGGAGCCAATGCAAAAACGGGTACAGCTTGGGTGAACACAAGTATTGGCAACATCAGCCGCTCGGCGGTCTTTGACATCGCCAGCTGGATCGCCGTTGTAACGCCAAGTACCGTGCCAATCAGCAACCCAACCATGACCTCGATCGCTGTGACCCACGCATTTTCTGCAATGATCAAATGGCTTTTATATGCGGCCTGTGCAACCCGCCAAGGGGAGGGCAGGATAAAGTGGGGCGCGTCGGTGACAATAACCAGCACTTGCCACAAAGCCAGCCCGATCAACAAGGCTAGCAAGGTATCCCAAAACCTCATGCGGCACTCCTGCGCAAATACGCAAGCAACTGGGCCTGACATGCGAGTGTCTCTGCTGCGTTAATGTCTCTTAGGGCCGCAGTTTCGGGGACTGGCCAGTTTTGCGTCTCTTGTGCTGACATTACGATAATCTGATGTGCTAGCCGTGCAGCCTCAGCCGGATCATGGGTGATCAATAAAACGGTGCGGTCATGCAAAACATCGGTAGCCAGTTCCTGCATGTCGGCCCGTGTGCCTGCATCAAGCGCTGAAAACGGCTCGTCCAGAAACACGATGGGACGATCCTCAAACAGGGTGCGCGCTAGGGCGGCTCGTTGTCGCATTCCGCCAGATAGGGTGGCGGGTTTTTGGTCTGCATAATCCGACAACCCGACCCGATGCAGAAGATCGCGGGCACGGTCAACATTTGGGGCCTCCCCCCGCAGACGCGCACCAATAAAGACGTTGTCCAACACCGATAACCACGGCAACAACAAATCTGACTGCGCCATATAACTAATACGACCCGCAAAGGGCGCGCCATCAGTGGCCGCAAATGATCCGCTGAACACGCCCCCAGTCTCAAGCCCGAGGATCAGCCGCAAAATCGTTGATTTGCCAACACCTGACCGCCCCAAAAGACAAGTCCATTGTGCGCCGGGGATGTGCAGGTCCGTGTTGAATAGAACACGATCACCGATCCGGTGTTGGCCTTTCAAAATGATCCCAGGCGATTTTTTCATGCGTTGTTCAGGCCCATTTGCCAGAACCCGACTTCCAGTTTTGTCGCAATGCTAAAGCGATCTTGAAGAGCTGTGGCCCGCGGCGATTGAGACAAATCACCGATCCGACGCGCCGCGGCATTGTCGATCATGGTGCCAACATTGGTGCAAACCGCCTGATAATCGGGGGCCGCATAAGCCGCGATCCACGCAGCATAGGGTGTGTCATGGGCCTTAGTGCGCGCCAACCTCAAGCCGATTTCGCCGTACCCCATGACGCAAGGGGCCAGTGCTGCCATCAAATCCAAAAAGTCGCCTTGAAGCCCCGCGTCCATCACATAACGGGTATAGGCGAGGTTTTCGACGGCCTCTTGCGCGGCAAACAATGTGGCCTCGTTGATGCCCTCGGCTGCGCATGTTTTAACATGCAGCGACATCTCATGATTGACCAATGCGTCCACAGTCCCTGCGCAAATTTTCATTTCCTCTAGCGTCTGGGACTTGACGATCGCCAGTGACCATGCGCGGGAAAAATTGACCAAGAACACATAGTCTTGGATCAAATAGTGTAGGAACGCAGAGCGCGGCAGGGTGCCGTCGCCCAGCCCTTCGACAAAGGCGTGATGCGTGAAATCATGCCATGGCCCTGCAGCCCCCTCGCGCCAAAGCGCGAAGGTTTCACCATAATCGGGTGCCATCAGTTCGTAGTCACGTCGATGGCGATCTTGGAAACAGGGTTTTGCGACGGGATCAGGCCAGCCTCATGCAAGAACGCCTCAAACGTGGAATAGCGGCCTTCGTCCATGGCTGTTGGGCGCAGGGCAAAGCGTGGCAGCGTATCGACCCAAGCTTTGGCGTTCAGTTCGTCTTGTAGCTCGGAAGAGGTCCCTGCAAAGATTTCCCAGCTGTCCTCTGGGTAGTTCACAATGTACTGCGTCGCCTTCTCGGTCGCGGCCAAGAAACGGGCGATCATCTCTTTATCCATGGTCTCGGAGTTGGCGACATAGATCAGCTCATCATAAGATGGCAGCCCTTCTTCTTCGACAAAAAAGCATTTGCCTTCGACGCCTTCGATTTCCATCTGGTTGAGTTCAAAGTTGCGGTACGCGCCGATGACGGCATCAACCTGACCAGACATCAACGACGGTGACAGCGACCAGTTCACGTTGACCAGTTCGACATCATCCAAGGATAAACCATGGTGACGCAGGATCGATCCTAGGACAGCCTCTTCCACGCCGCCGACTGAAAATCCAACCTTTTTGCCGGCCAAATCGGCAGGCGATTGGATTGGGCCGTCGGCAAGGACCAGCAGGCAATTCAAAGGAGTCGCGACCAATGTTCCAACACGTTGCAAGGGCAGGCCTTCATGGATTTGCAGATGCAGTTGCGGTTGGTATGAAATCGCCAGCTCTGCTTTACCTGCGGCGACCAGTTT
>Ga0209712_10004829_pt1 | contig 10642 bp, 5 predicted proteins | sample ArcOceMetagenome_FD_187443 | JGI IMG/M metagenome (GOLD analysis project Ga0209712, IMG submission 187443) | Marine eukaryotic phytoplankton communities from Arctic Ocean - Arctic Ocean - Greenland ARC118M Metagenome (SPAdes) (version 2) | ecosystem: Environmental > Aquatic > Marine > Oceanic... | reverse complement strand
TTACACAGCAGTAGACAATGGCGTTGCTTTGAACGAAGAGTTGATTGCTGATTTTGAGAACCACGCCATCCACGGTGCTGTTACTGAATGTTGCAAGCTCAGACCTAGTGTTGATATCAGTTGCGACGTTCAGTCTTCAACCAAGGAGATTGTTATCGAGTAAATATAGAAAAAGTAAAAAAATAACACTGAAAATTAATTCATGAATTACCTGAACTTTGCGTTGGGGTCGGGTGGGTTCCTTTTGTTGGAGAATTTCAAATTAATTGAATGAATCAAGCGGTCAATTGCATTTAGAAAGAACTACCTGTACGTGTACCGTAGAAAATATGGATTTACGTAACCTTTTCCCCAAATTCAAAATGTCAATGAACCATGTTCAATGTGTACTCGTACACTAGAGAAAAAGATTTCAAAATGTATAATCCATAGGTGATCACAATAATAATAATAATCAAAGATCAGATTGGCACAAGTCAGTCGGTCAACGATAATGAATAAGATAATATTCAATATATGATGGGTGCATAATTTTATTTACATGCGAAAAAGTAAGAAGTAATCATCCAATCATAATACCCAATGCTCATCCCTATTTCTTCATTGCGATACATTTACTCCTCTTTTTTTTCCTCTTTTTGAAGGAAAAAGGTCATGCTTCCAACCGAAATAGCAAGCTCGCCATCCACATAAGCCTCTCCCTTAGCCTTGACAATTCCCCTTTTATTTTTCAAAAGCTCAACTTCCATAACCAAAGTGTCCCCAGGAACAACAGGTTTCTTCCACTTGATTTTATCTGCTCCAGCAAAGAAGAATATAGCACCAGATTCTGCTCCCGCACCTTTGAGACCAATGATTCCAGCAAGTTGGGCAAGGGCCTCAACTTGGAGAACACCGGGCATGATGGGACGATCGGGGAAGTGTCCAGTGAAATGGGGTTCGTTGAGGGTAACACTTTTAATTCCTACAGCCCTCTTATTTTCTTCATATTCGACAACTTTGTCCACAAGGAGGAAGGGGTAACGGTGAGGTAAGGTCCTGGCGATCTCTTCAGAGTCGAAGATGGTGGTGACTTCGGAGGTGAGGGCCGAGATATCTTGTCCCCCTTGGAGGAAGGTGGTGGGGGCACGTGCATTTTGACGAGCGGGTGCAACGAAGGCAGCAGATCCTGAGAAGAGGGTGGCGAGGATGGCAAGCTTCATGATTGTTTTCGATTGAGATTTCAGATTGTTCAGTTGTTTTATGCGGCTGTAAGTGGGGATGTTTGCGCTTGTAATTTAGTAATTTTTGGTGTCAAAATCCAAACTTTTGGAGGATTGAGACGGTTAGACTACAGTTAGTTACTGTTTTAGCGAGCCCAGAACGAACCACGCACGACTGATGGAAGATACTGCTACCAAGCTACCGACCGTGACGATGACGTGTTGATGCTGCTTTGTGTGCATCCAAACAACCCAAAACTCTTGTTGACAGAGAAAAAACGTTTGAGAAAAATGCGACATCATCAAACGAGAGCCAAGATGCGAGAAAGGCAAAGAGTTTCATCTTTGTCTACCGACCGTCTATCAAGTACTTGTACCTTCTGACTACCGCTGAAGCTTTTGCATTTTTTGTGCGAATTAGCAAGAACAGTGACAGCATCTCAAAGAGTTGGACTGCCAAATAACCGACAATGAAATTCGTATCTTCAGCCCTTTTCGTTGCTCTTGCAGTAAACTCTGCTCAGGGATTCACCCTCTCCACCCCTTCTACTAATGTTGGCTTCTCTGCTGCTTCTAACAAGGTAGCTGCTGTTTTCACTGCTCCAAGCACTGGAAACTTCAATACCAACCGCATGTCGCAGAGGGAACTCACTGTGTTGGCTGCTGAGGCTACCCAAATCACCATGCCTGCTCTTTCCTCCACAATGAAGGAGGGACGTGTCGTATCATGGCTCAAGAGCGAGGGAGATGAAGTTGAGGCTGGAGAGGCTATCATGGTTGTTGAATCCGATAAGGCTGATATGGACGTTGAGGCTTTCGAGGATGGATTCCTTGCCAAGATTCTTGTTGGAGAGGGAGAGTCTGCTCCTGTAGGAGAGCCAGTTGCTCTTTTGGTTGCGGAGGAGGGTGATATTGCTGCTGCTGCTGCTGCAGGGGTTCCTGCAGAGGCTGCTCCCGTTGCTGAGGCGGAGCCAGCATCAGGTGAGTCGGACATTGACGTTGTTAACGTTCAAGTTGAGGGATCTACAGAAATTTTCATGCCCGCTCTGTCTTCGACCATGGTCGAGGGAAAGATTGTTTCGTGGTTGAAGGATGTTGGTGATGAAATTTCGGCTGGGGAAGCTATTATGGTCGTAGAATCTGATAAAGCTGACATGGACGTAGAAGCATTTGAAGATGGATATTTGGCTGCCATTTATAGGGAGGAAGGAGAAACGATTGATGTTGGAGCCCCAGTTGGAATTATTGTGCCCGAAGAAGAAGACATTGCAAAAATTTCTGCCCAATCTGATGCTGGCGTCCCTATTGATATTTCTTCTGTTTCTAAACCTGCTGCATCACAAACTCCTTCAGATGCTCCTGCTGCTGCTGCTGCACCTGACTGTGATTTCAGTCAGGTAGATATGCCTGCACTTTCTTCCACAATGAAGGAGGGTAAGGTTGTATCCTGGCTCAAGGCTGAGGGTGATCCCATCTCTGCTGGTGAGGCCATCATGGTTGTTGAATCTGATAAGGCTGATATGGATGTTGAGGCTTTCGAGGATGGATTCCTTGCTGCTATCATTACCGATGAAGGAGAGTCGTCTTCTGTAGGAGCACCTGTTGCTCTTATTGCTTCTGAAGAGAGTGATATCCCTGCTCTTCAGGCTTATGCTGCCTCCCTCTCTGGGGCACCTGCTCCTGCTGCCGGTGCTGCACCCGCCGCTCCTGCTGCTGCCGCACCCAGAGCTGCTGCAGCTCCAAAGGTTGCTGCCACTGGTGACCGTATTGTTGCTTCTCCTCTTGCAAAGAAGAACGCAGAGGCTCTTGGAGTTGACCTCAGCACTGTTGCTGGAACTGGTCCTGATGGACGTATTACTGCTGCTGATGTTGAGAATGCTGCTAATGGAGCTGCCCCCAAGAAGGCTGCTGCTCCTGCTCCTGCTAAGCCCAGTTGGACTCCTGCTGCCGGTGTTGTTGCTGCCACCCCTATGGCTCGTGTTGCTGCTAAGAAGGCCAAGATTGATATTGCCACCATCGTTGGAACCGGAGAGTTTGGACGTGTTACTGTTGATGATATTAAGATTGCTACCGGTGAAAAGAAGCCAGAGCGTAAGAAGGCTGCTAAGGGCGGCGCAGAGCCAGTTGTGCTTCCAGAGGGAACTGTGCCCTTTACTGGAATGCAGCGTGCTGTAAGTAAAAATATGGAGGCCACCCTCACCACTCCTGTATTCCGCGTCAGCCGTGAAGTTGAGATGGATGCATTCAACTCCCTTTACCAAAAAATGAAGCCAAAGGGAATTACTGTATCTGCCCTGCTTGCAAAAGCTGCTGCTCTTGCTATTGAGAAGTACCCTATTATCAACAGTTCCTACACACCAGAAGGAACTGTGTTCAACCCTGACATTAATATCGCTATGGCCGTTGCTATCGATGGAGGACTTATCACTCCTACTTTGAAATATGCTAATGAGAGGAATATTATTGAAATTGGTGAGGACTGGAAGGAACTTGTTCAGAAGGCAAAGGAAGGAAGACTTACACCTGATGAGTACAATTCAGGAACTTTCACCATTTCGAACCTTGGAATGTTTGGAGTAAGCCAATTCGATGCTATTCTTCCATCTGGTATGGGGGGAATTCTCGCTATTGGAGGAACTTCGGAACAGATTGTTCCATGTGATAAGGCAGTGCTCGGAATGAAGAAGGTTTCGAAAATGACTGTCACTCTCACATGTGATCATCGTCAAATTTATGGTGCTGACGCTGCTCTCTTCTTGAAGGAGTTCAGCGCTGTTATGGGATTCCCTGAACAACTCCTTTTGTAGATGAACTCATCAGCTATGAGTATCTGTAGAATATTCAGAAGCAAAAATAGTTCGACTTATTAAATACATTTCCCAGCTACATGTAGGCAAAGATTATTTATCACTATCGATTTCTCCCTTTCTATTTTTTGTGGAATACTCGTAGTCCAACTTGCCAATGGCGATAAATCTAGAGATCCCTCCTCAACAAATGATATATAACATTAACGCTACTGTTCTCGTACGAGCCGGACACTACGCTTTTGTATACCTTTCCAAACGATACTGGTAGGAATGCAGTCGTCGAATACTATAAATCTTTTGTACACACTACTGGTCCTCCCGCCAGGTAGCTTAGAACCATTAATCTGATGCTCTATCTTAAGATGCTGCATGCACGTATACTCCATAATCTTATTCACTATAGTGAGCATGACATTGTCCATATAAGAAAACTTCCTAGAGAAGATGTCTTGCCACCCTGATGATCCACTCAAGTATTCAGATACTGCGTGCAACGATGTCTTCGTAGTATCTTTCATCATGTCTGCAATATATGGCATAATGGGGTACTCCCTATCCCCAGACGTCTCCGTAGGTATACTGAACATTATACTATCAGTGTCACCATAAACTATATCAAATCCCATGCGCCAACATATAGCCATAGCTACAGTCAAAGACCACCTTCCTCCTGCGGTTACCTCCATGCCACATCTAGGACTGTAAGTATTGTATTCCGCATACGACAGCGCTCCGTACATGGAATTGGCACTTATCTTCAGTGCATACTGTATCTGATCACATATAGCTTCTTGGGTCTTGTTCTTCTCTAGCCTACTCTTAGACTTCATGATCTTGTAATGCTTCCTATTCTGCATAAGGCTTCTACACGATTCAGAGCAGACCCTGGTGCCATATGTGAAGTGACCACTGAAGTTCATGGCATTTACTATATAAGCATACCCCTCCCTTGATACTGACCAGTCTATAGCATACGAATCTGCTGTTATGAACTTTGGTACCCAGATCCACTGTACACATGTATCGCGTCGTAGGTTAATAAAGGCATCGTGTATATGTGCACATCTGCTAAAGACCACACTCAGTTCTAATGAAGGACTACGTTTGCACGCGCTGCTAAGCACGTATCCTGAGGACATTACAGTGTACATAGTGGAGGAAACATGGTTACGTACATGTAAGGCCCTCTCGTATACAGATGTGTTAATAACATCATGCTTATCATCTTCGTGGGAGGATAAGTTCTGATATTATAATATGATCGAATGATGTTAGTTTCGTTTTGTTAGATTAAAGACTCGTACGTGTAGAAGGTCTTGCCAATGTTGTTCATTTCGAAGAGTAAGTGTCAAGCACTTCTGGATGCTCTTCCTTATCTGCTTTCAGCGTCATTGCAAACTCCTTAACACTCCACGTAAGAAGGGTGATTTTCTCGCCCTATGATTCTAAGGACTCGTGCTGCGTTAGTTGGGATTGCTCCATCAATTGCTACAGCTCCGGTACTCTATCTATACACCAAGCCTTCAAAGTGATCCCCTACAAGAGATATTGTACAGCTTGATAACAGTTTGCGATAACTTGGGAGCCTTAAACAAAGTTGGTTCGCCACGAGCCAAAACTAAGCCAGCTCTGAAAAGCTTCGATCTTATCACTGCGCTCTTAGACACATGGAACAATATTCCTGTAGTTGCTCGACCTCAACATGTTCGAGGCCATCAAGATGACCGCATCGGCCCCTTGACATTTTTGGAAAATTTGAACGTTCGAATGGACTTGTTAGCCAAATCCATTGCACAGACACACATTCACAATGGACCCTGCTCTCAATACATTTTCGACTGTTGGCTATGGTACGATTTTACTATAAGAGGTATTATGGTTTGCACTAATTTACAGCGAACGTTGTACCAGAACATACACCATCAAGACATGGTCTATTTTTTGGCGAATCATTCTTGAATCATTTATCTATTGATGAGCAGCGAGTGCATACAGATTTGGCTTGGCACTCATTCCGCAAAGCAAGAATAGAATGCTCCTTCCCGATGCAGAAGTTCATTTCCAAATGGCTCAGCGGAGACACAGCAACTGGACTCGTCATGAAACGTCGGAATTTTATAGTGGAACGATGGGCAATAAATCTCACACCTCATTTGGATGCACAGGAATGCAGCGCTGCATGAATCTGAAGCGCATCACATCAATAGAGGTGCGACCCATCTCCCAAGCGTGATTACCTGAGATCATTTCCGACGCCTAGATTCCCTCCATCCATCGAGTGTATGCCCCTTACTTTCGAATACCCTTAGCTGAGTTACTGATCCGACAGATCTCGTATCAAAAACAGTGGTTCCTGTTAATTCGAACAGGCCGAGAAGCTGTTGACCCTACCTTCACAGAAGACGCAACTGTCTGGTCCAGTAACAGAACAGTTCCATTTTCTCTGTGTTCCAAAGTTATTGCCGACAAGAGTTGTGACGGAAGGCAATCGCATGGTTGTTTCTATGTACACGTAGATTGTCGATCAAAAGTATCGGATGAAAACTGATATTGGTAGGTTTTTATGAATCTTCCGGATTTTCCACGAAAGCGACAATGGATTGAGACTGACTGAAGACATCGTGGAAGTTTAGACACGATGTGAATTTCGGTTCCTAACGAGAAATACACATTTATCATCAGTGAATGACGTGCATACACGTACACATGGTGTGTATTCGAAAATACAACTGTGAGGGAAATGTGTTTGACACGTTCTAATTATATTCTAGCTTTTAAAAGTGACAAAGATGAGTACCTTAACCAATCATCGTACTTAGAGATAGTTCAGTCAGTCTCCGGAACCAAGCGCTATTGGTTGCCGAAACCAATAGAAAAAGGATGGTGTGGTTGTGGCACTCAAAGTAAACTCGGAAGTGAGGTTTCCTATTTACGAATGAAAGTTCCATCATCAAGCAGTGACATACGTCTTCAATCAGACCTTCTCATACAATCAAAGAATGTTTAATGTTTTTCCTCGCTTGTTTGTACGTCTTCAATGTCGCTGGCTAAGGTATTCACTCTGTCAAAAACGTCGTCGTACCGAGCGAGTTGTATGCGTAGGCCAGCAATTGCATTCAGTAATTTTGCCATTTTGCCATTTATAATGGTTATTCGCTTCTGTACTGGGATCTGTTGTGTTTGATGGTCAAGTACATCTCCATGTTGAAGAGAATTATACTTCCTCAAAAGTTCATGAAGATGGGTGGACTTTGCCTAAACCGGCACCGATTAGTGGATGGATCACAGTGAGGCAGAAATGTTATGAGTTCATTCAACATCTTACCAAAAGTCTCTGCTTCTCAAAAAACATATTATTAATCTCGCTCTGTAATCTCTGATGGTGTTCAGTTTCTAGCTCTACTTCCACACTGATAGAAGAAGCATTCGCCTTCGATACCTCGCACTTTCCCTTCATTTCCGCTAGTTTCGAAAGAACCTTGTTTGTACAGAAAAGATATGAGAATGAGAAAGACTAGAAGTCATAAAGGAAAACAATGTCATCGGTGATTGATCGTACCATTGCAGTTTCTTTTTCATGTGCCATCTTTTGCCGTTTCATTTCCGTCTTCTTCTTTCTAGCATCAGCAAAAGTTGTCGCGATCGTCTTTGTGGCTTGGCCATGCTTGGTGTTCTGATACTTTACTGCAATATCCTCTCGCTTATTGATTGCAAATTCCATTTCTCTTATCATTGTTTCTTGCTTTCTATTCATTTCTTCTAATGTATGCCGCATGCGATGAATTTCTTTTTCCATACCATTAATCTCTATTGCGTGCTCGCTTGAGTTTAAAGCCGCTTGTGTTTCCTTTTCCAGTTTTATTTTCTTTTCCCAAAGTAGAATTTCTTTCTCAGCATCCATAATCTCTTGAAGAAGCTCATCCCTTTCTACTTTTACTTTTGCGGTCTTCACTTCGATTTCGTGTGTTTTTCTTTCTAGTTCTACAATCTCCTTTGAGACTTCCATTTCTTTCACGGCATTATCGTTTGCAAGCTTCGTCCGCATTTGGGAATATTTTCCAATCAACTCGTTCAACCTTGACATATCAGTATGCATGCCCTTTATTCTTGATTCAATAACCTTCAGAACGGCTTCGTTGGAATGAATTTCCTGCAGGAGTCGCAAACGTTTCTGCTTGAGGATTGTTAGCTTCGCTCCCTTCTGTCGATTTTCTACCTCTGACTTCTCGGTGGCACCAATGGTACGAATTAGTTGGGTTTGACCGGAAACCCACTCTGCCTGCAAAGTCCTCGCTTGCTCATCGAATTTTGCAATCTCTTTCTCTGTACTCTTTATGGTAGCTTCCAATGGCCCCATGGGTTCTTCTTCATCTACACCGTCCAACATCTGTTCATACTTTCTATTGAGACGATCGACTTTATTCATTTTGCTACCTATGTCATCGTGAGACCTTTTAATTGCTACTCCCATGTTTGAAATGAGTTTGTTCTTGTCCTCTAATGCGTCAGTTTCATTGAACAATTTATCTTTTAATTGTGAGCAATGGACAGTTGTATTTAGGATATCAATCTTGACTCGAGCCAGCTCGTTCTCAAGAGATCCTGCCTCAATATCTTTTTCGTGGATCTTAGTTGCCAGTACATTTTCCTGCTTTATTAGATTTTTCGCAGCCACTGAAATAGAAGCCTGTTCCCCTCTGTACGTTGCAATCCTGAATGGAGATTTACGGTAGTGAAGAACTGAGTCAAAACAATATATTTACATGTGTACAGAATACATTTCTAGGTGTAGGCGTAGAACTCACCGATCTTCCAACTCTCTCCTCTCTCTCGAAACCCCCTCGATTTTATGTCCCAACGATGTAGCATTAGATAGTTGTTCTTTTGCTTGCCTTTCTTCATGGGCCTCATCCTCCTGGGTGTTTGTTATAATTTTAGAAATCAATTCTTGTTGCGACGCAAAAGACTCTTGATCAGACCTAGTCTTCGCAATACTCGCTTCAAGAAATTCGAGCTCGTTCTCTATCTTATTACGTTCGAACATTACCTTTTCCAATTCTAAAGAAATATTGAATGATTGACGGCTAAGTCCAATCATTTCATTTGTGTGATCTTTCGAGTTATCGTTTGCCTCCTTCATTGCTTTTGTCACAGCACCAAGAGCTTGGTCTCTTCTACCCAAGGCTAATATCGCGGAATTCCATTGCTGGACCAGTCGTTTCTTTTCAGATGATAGGACTTCGAGTTCTATAGCCAATTCTTTGATAACCTTATCTGTTTCCTCTGTCTGGTTTCTTTGTATTGCAAGTTGTTTCGTCGCCCACTTCGTCTCTGTCTCCAAGTGCTTGGTTTGCTGATTCAAACCATCGATATAAACATCTTGGGCCTCCTTTCCCTTCTCAGCCCCCTTCACAATCTCTTCTGCTTTAGAAGCCACTGTCTTTGTCACAGCAACTTCATTCTTTGTCTCTTGATTGAACTTTTCAGCTTGTTTCAATGTTGAATCTACTTCATCCAATTCTTCTTGCCTTTTCGACGATTTTTTCTTGAGTTTGTCCCTTTTTGAACTTCTAATCTTAACTTCATCGCGCAAGTGAATAAACTTCTCTTCTGCACCTTGTCTGTTGTTCATCAGGCTTCCGTGCTGATCCCCAGTGTCATCTAATTGATTTTGAACCTGCGCTAGCTGCTGCTGCATTCCATACAATTCAACTCCACAATCCTCCCTTTCCTTTTTTGCCTCCCAAAATCCATGTTGTTGTTCCTGGAACTGTCTGTGAATTCTATCTCGCGTCCTAGCTAGTTGAGCCTTCAACGCACTCTGAACCCTATCCATGGCTGGATTTCTCGTGACAGAATCGGGTATATCGACAACTCTGTCAACTTTATTCGCTTTCATGATGCTGTTGACACTGTTTTTAGGATAATCGTGGGAATCGCCTGACGAATCAAATGCCTGCAACTCGTTCTCATGGTCGACCATGGTCGAATGAGATTTGTTGTGGATTTAGAAAAGGAGTTACTGTAGAACGAAAGAACAATATCCGTGACAAAATGAGACAGAAACACTGACTTCAGTCCCCGAATGAAATTTTTGAAAGCAAAAGTGTTGTCAAAATTCTATCTTTGAGCGAATATGCGATATTCCCTCTTTTGCTCCTGCTCTCACAAAATGTCAAAAATCAAAGTATTGTTGTGCAAGTCAGCGCGCTTGTCGTGTACCTGATAGAATATGACCAGTGGCACAAAAGGAAGAGATCTTGCTAGGGGACCAATAAGATTCAAACAAGGATCTCAAGTAATCAACAGTGACAAAATCACCAAGTGGAACGACAAACTACTGTAGGGCCCTAAATGAAACCACAACAAACAGGAATAGATAATAAGTCTCGGCTTTAACGTTCCAACCGTCAATGTTAACGAATGTTGAGTGGTCTTCCAAGCAAACGGTGAATGCAATAATAAATGCGCAAGAGCCAACTCTCATGCCACACTCAATGAACAACAGAAGGACCGGTATTTCAAGTACTGTAACGAACTCAAAAAAGAAGTACTAATCGATTAGGGGGAAACGACAACAAAAAAGCGCACAGATACAAGTGACGTACTAATTACTAGAGCTAGGGGAAT
>Ga0209712_10004828_pt1 | contig 10643 bp, 5 predicted proteins | sample ArcOceMetagenome_FD_187443 | JGI IMG/M metagenome (GOLD analysis project Ga0209712, IMG submission 187443) | Marine eukaryotic phytoplankton communities from Arctic Ocean - Arctic Ocean - Greenland ARC118M Metagenome (SPAdes) (version 2) | ecosystem: Environmental > Aquatic > Marine > Oceanic... | reverse complement strand
CTAGGTCGTATCTTGTTCTCCCGACGTTTGTATCGAATTCGGCCACAAGTTTTGAAAAGTTCACCAATGATGTGAGGGAAATTATTGAAGCAGTTGATGGCTTGAATGATAGAGTAATAGTCAACGCAATGCATCCAGAGCATGTTGATGAAAACAAAAGGTCACCTCACCCAGTGGTGGTTCTGCAGTGGTTCGATGAAGTGGCGGAATCGGAGCTAGATTACATCATCCAATCAAATCAAACTAAATCCTTTTTCATAGGTGAAGTAGCGGAACAATCAGAGGAAGATTGCACCATCCGAGGAAATGATACTACAAACTTATTCATGGGTGATGCACTAGAGGAATCTGAGCAAGATTACGTTATCGATACTACAATCTCATGCACGGGTGATGGGGTGGAAGAATCTGAACATGAACTCACCGTTCAATCAATTCAAAATTCAACCTCATTCATAAGTGATGGAGTAGAGGAATCCGAACAAGAATACGCCATCCAATCAAATCAAAATACAATCTCGTTCATAGGAGACGGAGAGGAAGAATCTGAGCAGGATTACTCCATCCGAGGAAATGATACTGCAACCTCATTCATTGGTGATGGGGACGACGAATCGGAGCAAGAGTACACCATCCGAGAGAATGATAATACAACATCATTCATACGTGATGAAGTAGAGTACTCTGTGCCAGTTTACGCCATTCGATCAAATAAAAATATAACCTCATTCATAGGATATTGGGAGGAGGAATCGGAGCGAGATTGCGCCATCCAAGGAAATGTTACTACATCCTCATTCATAAATGATGGGGTAAAAGAATTGGACCAAGATTCCGCCATTCGAGGACATGATACTACATCCTCATTCTGTGGTGATGTGGAGAAGGATTCTGATGAAGATTATGCCATCCGATCAAGTAAAAATACAACCTCATGCATAAGTGATGGAGGAGTAGAGGAATCCGAGGGTGATTACCGCGTCCAATCGAATCAAAGTGCAACCTCATTCATTAGTGATATCAAATCAAAATACAACCTCATTGAAAATTTTGTTGAGGTTGAATCGGATCAAGATAACGCCATCAGAGGAAATGATACTACAATCTCATTTATTGGTGATGGGGTAAAAGAATCTAAGGAAGATAACGCCATCCGATCAAATCAAAATACAACCTCATTCGTAGGAGACGAGGAAGAAGAATCGGAGCAGGATTACACCATCCAAGCAAATCAAAATACAACCTCTTTCATAAGTGATGTTGAGGTGGAATTGGAGCAAGATAACGCCATCAGAGGAAATGATACTACAACCTCAATAATAGGCGATGGAGTACAGCAATCTGATGTAGATTACACCATCCAAGCAAATCAAAATACAACCTCATTCATAAGTGATGTTGATGTGGAGTGGGAGCAAGATAACGCCATCAGAGGAAATGACGCTACAACTTCATACATGGGTGACGGAGTACAGCAATCTAAGGAAGATAACGCTATCCAATCACATCAAAATACAACCTCATTCGTAGGAGACGAGGAGGAGGAATCGGAGCAGGATTACACCATCCAAGCAAATCAAAACACAACTTCTTTCATAAGTGATGTTGAGGTGGAATTGAAGCAAGATAACGCCATCAGAGGAAATGACGCTTCAACCTCATTCGTAGGAGACGAGGAGGAGGAATCGGAGCAGGATTACACCATCCAAGCAAATCAAAACACAACCTCTTTCATAAGTGATGTTGAGGTGGAATGGGAGCAAGATAACGCCATCACAGGAAATGATACTACAATCTCATTCGTAGGCGATGGAACACAGGAATCTACGGAAGATAACGCCATCCAATCAAATCAAAATACAACCTCTTTCATAAGTGATGTTGAGGTAGAATGTGAGCAAGATAAGGCCATCAGAGGAAATGATACTGCAACCTCATTTATAGGTGATGGAGTGCAGGAATCTAAGGATGATTACACCAAGCAATCAAATCAAAATACGACCTCATTCATAAGTGATGTTGATGTGGAATGGGAGCAAGATAACGCCATCACAGGAAATGATACTACGATCGCATTTTGGGAAAAGGAATCTGATGTAGATTACGCCATCCGATCAAATCAAAATACAACCTCATGCATAAGTGAAGAAATTGAGGACTCTAAGGATGTTTACTTTGTCCAATCAAATGAAAATACAACCTCATTCGTAGGAGATGATGAGGAGGAATCGGAGGTAGATTACACCGTCCATTCGAATCAAAGTGCAACCTCATTCATTGGTGATGGGGTAGAAGAATCTGAGGATGATTACATCGTCCAATCAAATCAAAATACAACCTCATTCATAGGAGACAGCAACATTGACGGCACTACCGCCACCATGTCACAATTGCAGAAAGAAAATGAAATATTACGGGAAACAATCGCATACCTCGAACACGAAAACCATCGTCTTGAAAAAAGTCATGAGAGACAACGTATCATTGTCGATCAATTCGATGGGGAGGATAAACCCATGGGGGGGCGATCAAGTGAAAACACAACCACTTTCATAGGTAATGTTGATGCGGAATTAGAGCAAGATTACGCCATCTCATTCGTGGGTGATGGGGAGGACGAATCCGAGGAAGATTACGCCGTCCTATCAAATCAAATTTCAACCTCATTCATTAGTGATGAAGTAGTGGAATCTGAAGATGATTACACCATGAAATCAAATCGAAATGCAACCTCATGCATGGATGATGGAGTAGAAAAAATTGATCAAGATCACGCTGCCCAATCAAATCAAAATACAACTTCTCCCATAGGTGGTATTGATGTTGAATCTGAGGAAGATTACGCCATCCGATCAAATGATACTACAACCTTGTTCATTGATGATGGGGAGGAGGAATCGGAGCAAGATTACACCATCCAAGGAAATGATACTACATCCTCATTTATCAGTGATGAGGAGGACGAATCCGAGGAAGATACGACCGTCCTATCAAATAAAAATATTTCTTCACTCTTTGGTGATGTGGAGGAGGAATCTAAGGAAGATTATATCATCCAATCAAATCAAATTTCAACCTCATGCATAGGAGAGGGGAAGGAGGAATCGGAGGAAGATTACGCCGTCCAATCCAATCAAATTTCAACCTCATTCATTAGTGATGAAGTAGTGGAATCTGAAGATGATTACACCATGAAATCAAATCAAAGTGCAACCTCATGCATGGACGATGGAGTAGAAAAATTTGATCAAGATCACGCTGCCCAATCAAATCAAAATACAACTTCTCCCATAGGTAGTATAGGTGGTATTGATGTTGAATCTGAGGAAGATTACGCCATCCGATCAAATGATACTACAACCTTGTTCATTGATGATGGGGAGGAGGAATCGGAGCAAGATTACGCCATCCGATCAAATGATACTACATCCTCATTTATCAGTGATGAGGAGGACGAATCCGAGGAAGATACGACCGTCCTATCAAATAAAAATATTTCCTCACTCTTTGGTGATGTGGAGGAGGAATCTAAGGAAGATTATAGCATCCAATCAAATCAAATTTCAACCTCATGCATATCTAAGGAAGATTACACCATGAAATCAAATGAAAATGCAACCTCATGCATAGGAAATGGGAAGGTGGAATCTGAAGAAGATTGCGCCATCGGAGTAAATGATACAACAACTTCATGCATGGGTGAAAATGGAGGGGGGAAATTAGAAAGGGTTTCCACAATCCAGCCAAATCAAAATGCGACCTCATTCAGTGTTGACGAAGTCGAGAAATTAGAAATCATTTCCACAATCCGAGTAAATGATACTACAACCTCATTTATAGAAGATGAAGTCGAGAAATTGGAGAATTCTTTTGCCATTGATACTGAATCATCATTCATAGAAGATGAAGTCGAGAAATTGGAGAATTCTTTTGCCATTGAATCAAATGATACTGAATCATCATTCACAGCAGACGAAATCGAGAAACTTGAGAGGTGTTTTGCCATTGAATCAAATGATACTGAATCATCATTCACAGAAGATGAAGTCGAGAAACTGGAGAGGTGTTTTGCCATTGAATCTAATGATTCTAAATCATCACTAATAGAAGATGAAGTCGAGAAGCTTGAGAAGTGTTTTGCTATCCAATCAAATGATACCAGAACTTCAGCATTCATAGGAAGCAATGATAACATTCAATATCGATCAGACCAGACGAAAAATTCCATTCAGGATCGGTCAAGAACCATGAACGAACCCAGTTTCGGAATACCAAGAAAATCATCAGCGCAGAGCAACCTAAATTCAGGATTCTGGACAGCGTTGGATGACACCAAGAAATGGATCTCGGGCCTACTCTCCGCATCTGGCAAAGACAATCCTCACGGTAGAAAAGAAGTCGCCTATCAGTGTGAATTGAACCAATATCCGCTGGGAGCCATTGCTGGAATCTTTAGGTAAGTTTGTCATTCTTTTCGCGAAAAATAGAGATTCCTTTCAAGCGAAGCTCACATATTCACATTTTTGTTGCTGAATAAATATTAAATATGTGTAGATATTTCAAGGAATCAAGACAACTAGGCGAGAAAACTGTGCAAGATGAAAAACAAACCATGAATAGAGATCCAAGCTATGAGCCGAATGGATTGAAAAGAACGCAAATCTTGGTGATGCCGTTGTGTGAGTACTTTGATAGCTTCGAAGCGTTTGAGAATGTCATACAGGCAACACATCGAGCACGCATAAATGCTCTGGATTGGATGACAGACTTGGATGTTGAAAAGTTTGAAAAGCAGATCGGAGGAGTTGAAATTGAGAAAGAATGGAGGTAAGCTTGTGTTGGGATTATCATTCTGCATTGAGCATTAATCATCACGAAACTAAGTTTGTGTGTTTTATTTTCCAAAATCATCGGCCACTTCGAAGCATCGATGTGACTGAGGCATCTCTACATCCTGACTATGATATAGAAAAAGAAATTTTGGATCAAATGGAAGCTGACGGTCAGCTCGATGATGAAAGTCGTAAAATTTTGGAGGGGATGAATCGCGCTCGTCAATCTCCGTATCCTACTCTGATTGTTGAGGTGAAGGGACGGCCTAAGCCAGATATGATAATGCCCGCTGATCAAGACAAAACGATCGGTAACTTAGATAATGATGCGAAGAAGCTAGAATCCATTTTTGCAATGTCTGGCGCAATGCATAAGCGCGCAGGGAATGTAAATGGTGGTTCGAAATTGTACAATGCCTTTGATCAAGTAAGTTCACAATTGCCATTGTTCGAATAGGATGATGCGTGTTTGCTTTACTGACATGAAATTCACTTACTCGAAAGGTCGATGAGGATGAAGAAGTGGTTGTCGCGAGTCCGATGGACACCATCATGGAGTGGATTACTGAAAATGACTGCCAGTACAGCAAGAACTTGTCAACGTTTGCTTCATCGGACGTGCAGCATGCAGATTCTGCATTTGAATTCGTCTTCTTGAATCTATCGCTACGCAGGTATGCGCCAACTGACTCGCAAAAGGATACTGAGCTGAAGGTCGGCCCTAGGTCGTATCTTGTTCTCCCGACGTTTGTATCGAATTCGGCCACAAGTTTTGAAAAGTTCACCAATGATGTGAGGGAAATTATTGAAGCAGTTGATGGCTTGAATGATAGAGTAATAGTCAGCGCAATGCATCCAGAACATGTTGATGAAAACAAAAGGTCACCTCACCCAGTGGTGGTTCTGCAGTGGTTCGATGAGGTCGAGTAATTGCTCAACGAACTACATTTTCCTTTCCCATCAAACAGGCAGTGGAACGACATATTCCCGCATCCATTTTTGAATTTAGTGACAATACTACAGAGAAAAATAATGTCAACCGTGGATTAATGCGTTTATATGAATCGATACAAGAGATGAATTCTAACTTCTTATAGCATCTTATGAAACAAGTTGAAATTATGTCGAGTGGTGGCATCTTCTTATCTCCCAAACTTCAACATCGTCAACTGAATAGATCGGATGTTGGTCCTTTGTTTGGACTTGTCTCACAACTAAACCTTTCTTCGTAGCTAATTTGATAAAAAATTCCTTCGGATCGTATTCGGGATAATAACGATGCTCGTATGTACAATATGCTATTGTAGATGTTGACATACATTCGTCGAGAGCGTCCACCAAAGGCCCTATTGGGTATAACTTGGGAAGTACGCAATCTGGAAAGCAAGTTAGCGTTTTAGCACACATTCTGCATTCTGCGTATAGGCAATTAAAAAAAAAACAGCATACTTACCAGAGACAAGGATTATATCAAAAGACGCACCCGTTCCCTTGAACGAATGCAGTTCATTCAAAATAGCTCCGTCTCCCCACCAATATTTACTCGCAGCAACTAGACTTGATCCCAGCTTATAACAGCCATTTCCTTCAGGCAATCCAGCATTAGTGATATTTTCCTTGGATAAACCTACTACTTTCTCACAGCCATCGGTACAAATCACAAATGAATTTTGAAATAGCAGAGCTGCAGCTATAGATGTTACTCCAGTGCCTGCGCCGAGGTCCCCAATATTAAGTGGATCACCTTTTGTCTTCCCAACTAAATCCCATATCCGACAATCATTGTTCACGACCAAGTGCTCTAGATATTTCAATAAAACCATAGAGGCGGGCCAAACTGTGGCGCCTGTTCCGTAGGTTTCTTCAATCTCTCCCCTCTGCACTTGTTTCACATGAAATTTGTAGAGCGTTGAATCCACCTCTTTTTGTGAAGTATCGCTTGAGAGCGCAAGATCGACTGGGTATAAATCAGCTTGACTGAATCTATTTCTCCATCCGAGCACTTGCGACAATTTTTGTAAGTTTGGAGACTTTAGTTGCTTCGTACTTGATCCATCAGCATTTTTATTTAAAGAATCTCTAAATGCACTTACGGCCGGGTGGGGCTTGGTTGGAAGAATATCCTTGGGGCAATTCATAATTCACCTCTGGCTTAAACTAGGATAAACCCCGACGTTATTGTAGAATACTGATAGATATGGCAATCTAATGACAGTTGCTTCTACCCTCTGGTAGCTTGATTGCTTGAAAGCTTGCGAGCTTCCTTTGTTTGCTGTTTGCTCCTTCTACCCTTGCCACCTCGCTTGCTTGCTAGTTGCTAGAGGAGTTGCTAGCTAGCATGGTTCTATTTTTTACCGGCGGCGCGGCGGTGGCGGGGATTGTTCAAAACGCAAAAAGATTGTTGAAAAAAAGATCTTGCGAAAGCTTGTAACCTGTCCGACATACAAGAACAAACAAGTCGCTGATGATGTGTCAAAAAAGACTTCTAAAACGGAAAAGAGCTCGTGATACTGATTGTCATTACAATGTCACTTTGAATTTCTTTCACAAGCCAAACTGAACCTTTGGTCTTTGCTACCGGTACAAGTACCGATAGCTCTAGTGCTATGATGAAAGAACAAGTGATCCATGCGTATTAACATTCGACGACTCGAGCCACATTTTTAAAACACTTCCATAACAATTTGGGGGGCGAGTGCTAAACATAAAGTATATAGGTTATAGACCTCAATATTACTTAAGCCCTCACACATGTTTAAAAAGAATACCTAAATTCAAAATATACTAAAGCCCTCACACATGTTTAAAAAGAATAAAAGAATCCTGACATTTAAATGACTATTATAAATGTCAGTGAGAATCTCATTGAGAATCTCAGTTCTTTCATTATTCTAAGTAATCCTCAATAGTATTATATCACTGTCTAAAGTGAATGAATATATAATATCCAACGATCAAACTCTTGCGTACTTTTTCTTGGGAACTATTTTATCACTATATCCCAGCACCGCAGAAGTGCAGCCAGCAGCTCTATATCTAGATAATAATTCATGTTCTATCGAATAAACTAATAATCATTTTTCAACAATCAATCTGTTCAATACTTTATCCTATACAAACTACAAATCACCCTCATTGTAGTAGCCTCGTAGCCTTCTCTTCTATTGATGATTATTCATTCGAGTCTTGCGTAGTACGTTACACGTATCCTGCATCCACCGGGAGCAGAAACAGAAACGAGAACACCTTCAGAGCAGAACGAGGAAAAAAGGCTACATCGATCAAAGAACAAAAAGAACGAGAACACAGATTGAAACCTTGACCTTGTTTAAAGGTTCTCCAGCCACAAAATAGTATTATTTTCATTCGTTGTTCCAAGATTCAAAAGATAGAATAGGGTTCTCAAGTAGAAGATTCATTCCTTTTGATATCACCATGGTCGTTCCTTCTTTGCAACGACGATGGTCTCCTCCTCCCACAACGCAGGCAGTGCTCAACGAAGATTATAGCAGCAAGCGCCAGGAATCATGGTACAGTCGAAATGGCAAACGGCGACTCAACATTTACATGGCAACTGCGAGAATTGCCGTGATTGTTAGTGCGATTGTCTTGTTGGAACATGCCAATTATACGATTCGAACTCTCGCCAACAGCAACAGTCACCAAAATGGCACAACGTCGTTGTTGGATGCTATAGTGACAGTCGCCATGTGCGGGTTCACAGCCAACGAAATGGTCAAGGCATTACGAGCCAAAGGTGAGTGGAAAGGTCCCATCTACGTGATTACCGATGACCCCAGTCAAGAAGATGCCACGTTGTGTACGCCAGTGGATGTACGAGGAAACCATCCAACCTTCTTGACACAACCAGAGTTTGACTCGTATAAGTTAGGAATTCAAGAATTCAATCCAGATATTTGGAGCAAATGGCACAAGACACAACTCTTTCAGTTATTGCCGGAGGATCCCAACCTTCAAACAATTCTCTTCATGGATGCGGATGTACTTGCGCAAAAACCTTTGGCCAAGAGGTTTCTTCCAAATATCGCCCCCATGTTGGCGGATACCAATTGTGAATTATCGTCGTATCCAGAACGATGGTATACCAAAATTCCATTCTTGGGGTTGGAAAAAGGCAAACGCCAAAATGCGGGCAAAATTTGTAGTTTCATGTCGATTCAAAAACGCCAAGAAACCGCTTCGTTTTTGAACGAATGGAGCAATCGCTTGGTAAGACCACCCTTCATGACTCGTGATCAAGGCAAATTTACCTTGTCGGTAGAATCCTTGCATACGAAAATGTGTACCTTGCCGAATCGTTGGTGGCATGTTCAAAATCAAGCCGATTTGATGGACCGTATTTGGTTTGCCATTGTCGGCAAGGGTACCTTTCTTCATTTGGCATCGTCCAAGAACTGGTCCAAAACCAAAAATGAGGGAGCGCCGTGGAAAGAAATGAAGGCCAAAAAGTGTGACTTGTCCCACTTGCCAGACGAGGTACCCACCAGCAGCAGTAGCACTGTCAGCAGCACTGTTGTCAGCAAGAAATTGACAAAACAGTAGAAAGATAGTATATATAATATAAAATATGATATGAAAATGATAGCGCACCAACAGTTGTAGCAGTATTAGCAGTAACAAGGTGAAGAAATTCTTTGTTTCGAAATTCCATCATGAGCTCCAACAAGAATTCTTTCTCTAAGCGCGAACGTAAGGAGTGAGAGATGCAAAGTTGAAAGTACGCATCGTTTGTCAAAAATCTCTTGCAAATGTGTATCAAGGCAATTCAACTCAACCTTCTATAATCCCGTTGGGTCTTGATTCTAATTTAATTCCAACAATCAAACCTCGTAATTGTTTATTTATAAATTTGAAAAGGGAAAAGATGGATACTTTAACTATGACGTCTTATTACTTCTCATGTAAGGATTATCAATGAATTTACACCCACGACGTCAAAAAAATGCACTCAAATACGCACTTTGTTTGTTATACAGATAGGGCAGAAGGTGATGTTCTAGTGTGAAGAAACAAAGATGCAATTTCCACCACTGACTCCTCCTACTGGATCTCTCAGCTCCAAAATTAAGCTGAGCTGGAGGATTTGGCACGATCTTACGACGAACACAGTACTTTTCCAACTAATTAGGTATCTCATCAAGAGTCGTAGGGTTACTCTTGTGCTTGTTGAAGTCCACAAACTGTACAATATCAGTGTCACCAGAGTTATCATCTAAGAATTGCCTTGCACTGACATCTGCTGATCCAATACTGTACCGGCAATTAAGGTGGAACGGAGGGCAGTGTCGATCGCATCAATGCACCTGGCAGTTTCTTGTACGTCAGATACAGCTCCATCCGTTCGAATAGGCAAGAAAGAACACAACCGGGGCAGCTCAGGATGATCCAAGATGGGCGCGCTGCCATCACTTATATAAACTTATATAAAATCGGTGGATTGTAAAAGTTTTATTCTTGGATCTGCTTTCGAAATTGAATTTTCCTACAGTACATTAGTGCTCTGAATCGCAAGGAAAATTCATCATGGTCGTCGTTTCTTAGCTAAAGTGGAATCGAGGAGATGAGCTGAGCATTTCATGGTGTGACAAGCAAAAAGTACGTAGGAGAAAAAAAGGAGATTGCAGTCTTCTCAGAAGTTTGTGTGTTATAAGGTCTTTCAACATATATTCCATTTTGGACGATTGAGAGTAGGATTGTAATGTATTTCATCTCTGAAGCTGAATCTCCATTCGTAAACATGAACTGTTTGTATTGAACCGCATCCTTACCTATCTTGAGAGGGGTATATAC
>Ga0209712_10004824_pt1 | contig 10651 bp, 7 predicted proteins | sample ArcOceMetagenome_FD_187443 | JGI IMG/M metagenome (GOLD analysis project Ga0209712, IMG submission 187443) | Marine eukaryotic phytoplankton communities from Arctic Ocean - Arctic Ocean - Greenland ARC118M Metagenome (SPAdes) (version 2) | ecosystem: Environmental > Aquatic > Marine > Oceanic... | reverse complement strand
TGCTAGTTTTCAACCCAACATCTGTTTGCAAACTGTGTTTGTGCCCAGAGTAGCCGTTTGAGGTGCTCAAGAATACAAGTCTTTAGTTTTTTTAAAATAGAAGACTACGAGTCCCGAACGTTGTTCGTTCACAACTCGCGTTCGGGCTTGAGCTAATTGCTCAATAGAGTATATTTTATCAACAATGGGATTAATTTTTACCTTGTTCAATCATTTCTTTAAGTGAAATAAATGATAAAGACACCCAACGTAATAAACCCGGAAACTATTTTTGGGCTGCTTGTTGTCATGGGTGCTTGTTAATCCATATCATATAAGGGAGTCGAGAACCGCGAGTCAAATAAAATTCACTATGCCTCTCTCGTATTTCGAAGGGCCAGAGTGAAAAAGATTAAAAATGCGGCCACGCAAACATGGAATATACCGATTCTAATATCAGTGTCTTTTATAATGGCCCCCCACAACAAGGTACTTATTAATAGCGCGATTGAAATGAATATATTGTTTTGAGCTTGTTTATTGTATGCAACCTGATAGGCAACAAAGATTAATGCAATCAACATTATTGATACGCTAAGTAAATCAAGTTTAGTGAAAAAGTTAGCTGTAAATGAACCTGCCGCAACAACTAGAATTGAAAGTGCAAATTGTTTGGCTCTATGTGACTTTAAATGAGACCAGCTAGCACCAATAATAAAAGCGGTCATGCCTATATGTTTCGAAAAATAGGTGAAGGCCTTATGATACTGGGATGTATCAAAAGCACTTAAGAACGTCACTGCACCCAGCAATGATGCAAAGAGCGTAGATAGCAGGCCTATTGTAACTAGGGCGTTAATCGCAGTATTGCTTGGGCGAATATTCAATAGCGCAAACACAATCCCTGCTGCAATTAAGAATTCAGATAATCCAGCCAATATCATGGTTGTTCTCGCCTATTATTATTCGGCATCAAGGTTAATGTATTAACAGATACATATATAGGTCTATTGAGGACTATTTTTAAACGACAAATTATAAAGACACCCATCGTAATAAAACCAAAGACTAGTTTTTAGCTGCCCGTTATTATGGATGTCTGACAAACAGTGTAATTTGCATCTGCCCCCTTTTATATTCCATAAGTAGTTTTCAAAGAACCTGAGGTTGCAGGTAAACTGCGAATTACCCTCGTGGTATATGACTAAAGAGTACCTTTAGTTTATTTGATACCAAAAGTAATGAATGATATTAACCGCTGTTTGAAGTTAGGTTTTTGCCTCTTGTCTATTTCAGTTGATACTTTGGTAAAGCGCATATTTACCACCTCAAATGGGATAGGGATTTTTATTTTTCCATCATAATTAAGAACTGTCCTACCGTTAGTCGTAATGACGGCTGGCACCAAATATTTTTGACCGTTAATCTCAATAATTTCGCTGACTACATCTTCAGATTTGTCCATATTTCACCTATTTGTAGCGAATTATCAAGATACCGAATTATCAAGACACTCTTCGCAAGTCGCTGTTAATTCTGCTTAATGGTGAATGTCACTTTACCGCTGTTTAATCCAAAGGCATTTAATTTAAGAGCTTAAAGTTTACTCTGACTCCAGATATTTTACTTGATGGCTAACATCAGCAAGATTGGAAAAGCTAGCTGCAAAAATTTACGTCATGATGTGGGTTCAACATTTTTCAAAAGGCGCGGTCAAGATGAACAAGTATTATTTAGAGCCAACTCAAGAAGCCGGAACTAAACTTTTTTCAAAGCAACTTAAAGGCGAGATTTACATGCTGAACTTGCTTCGGTTTAAAGATACCGCTAATTATACGGGGTTTCCACTTTTAGCTCCTCTAGAGCCAATTTCAGGAAAGCAGGCATTCGATACCTATATAAAATATACCACTCCTTTTTTGAAAGACAGTGGTGGCGACATAGTTTTTATGGGCACATGTAGCGATTTTTTCATAGGTCCAAGCGATGAGAAATGGGATTTTGTTATGCTTATTAAGCAACAATCTTTACAAAGCTTTTTGGCGTTTGCTTCAAACCCAGCATACATAAAAATACTAGGTCATAGAGAGGCTGCAATTGTTGATTCAAGGTTACTTCCTATTGAAAAGTATAATATCTAATGAGTTATCACAATAAAAGCCAATCAGTTTCAAACTGATTGGCTTTTTCGGTGGTGGAGCATCAGCCACCTGCCGTCCTAAAATAGGCTGCGTTATTATGGATGTCCCCATAAATCTCCCATCAATACTATGAATATCCTCCTAGACAGCTTTTGGCATAAAATCTGCTAAGTCATTGTACTTACTCGTTATTGGTGTTTTAAACCCGTAATTGCTCAAAGAGAGTGCAAATGTCCCTTAATATGTCCCCAAAATGGTTTACCCAGCCTACAGGTATTGGCTTTTTCATTTGTTTTTGTTTAATCGGGGCGAGTCCTTTCTCTTTTTCAAAAACAGTGAGCGAGGGTTTTTCTCAAGATCAAGCTTCCGAGTTAATTTTTGATCGGTGCGAGAACTGCCACAATGACTATATCTTTTCAGGTAGCTGGTCGGTCGAAGACGTTGACGTCAGCGATATTCCTCATGGAAAGAATCAAAGACTATGGGAAGCAATGCTGAAAGCCGTGTCTATGGGAGATATGCCGCCAGCAGACAAAAAACAGCTCACTCCAGAGGACAAAGCTTCGCTACTACATTGGCTTGAGACTTCTTTAGACAGCTACAGTAAACTTAATCCCAACCCTGGACGAGCCACTATTCGACGATTGAATCGCAGCGAGTACGCAAATTCAGTTAGAGATTTACTGGCACTGGATGTCGATGTTACCGAGTCCTTACCCGGCGATGATTCTGGTTATGGCTTCGATAATAATGCAGATGTATTGGGCGTTTCAACGACTCTACTAGAACGCTACCTATCGGTAGCTGGAAAACTCAGCAGACTTGCCACTGGTGTGGCAGGGATTTCAGCCAGTAAAGAAAACTATCTAATCCCTAAAGATGGTCCTGTAAAAAATAGCGGTGTTCCTTCTTTTGATCTTCGAATGAATGACGAATTGCCTTTAGATTCTAGAGGCGGCGGCAGTTTCGATTTTTATGCGCCAATTACCGGTGTCTATGAAATTGCTGGATTTATAAATGCAAACACGAGTAACGAAGTAGACCGATTAGAAATTCTCCGTCACAGCTTTACGCTTACTTTGCCTGCTGGAAGCCACAATATTGGCCTAACCTTTCGCAAACGTTTAGCAATGCAGGAACACGTTCCGACGGTCCGAGAAGGTACCAGCTATGTGGTACTGCCTGATAGAGAACCCGGTATCCTAGACCTTGATTTTATCGTTGATGGCGCCCGTATACATTCTAAAAAAGTGCCGTCTTATTATATGTCACCCCGGTTTTCTCAAGCCGCTTTTTTGCGGGATGTGCTCGAAATCGAAGTGATCGGGCCAATCACTAGAAACAATGAGGTTCGACATAAAAATAGAGCAATGGATACAAGCGAGACACCCAGTTCTCGTAAAATTTTTGTTTGTTTCCCTACCCCTTCTGTCTCTCCAGAAGAAAGCGCAATTGCTGAACTTGATTGTGCAAGAAAGATTATTACAAACCTAACAGCCGAAGCTTACCGTCGTCCAACTAGTGACGATGATATTCAGCCTTTGCTTCATGTTTTTAAGCAGTCAAGAGTTGATTTAGACTTTAGAGCGAGTATTGCTACAACAATACAGGCATTGCTTGTCGCACCAAGCTTTTTATACCTTCAAGAGCCCACTCCTAAAAATGTCTCACCGGGTAGTGTTTACAAAATTAGTGACTACGTGTTTGCTGCACGACTCGCACTATTTTTATGGAGCAGCTTACCTGACAAAGAATTAACTGATTTAGCCGAAAAAGGTCAGCTGCGGGAGCCTCATATTCTTCGCCAACAAATTAAACGCATGCTGGGATCTGAAAAAGCGCGAGCACTAACCAATAATTTTGCTGGCCAATGGTTGTATCTGCGTAATCTTCCACACCATTTCCCGGACGTATTTGAATTTCCTGAATTTAATATCCCGCTGAGGCATGCAATAAAGCGCGAAACCGAATTATTTTTCACGCGTATTGTAAAAGACAATCTTCTTGTTTTTGATTTTCTCAATGCTGACTATAGCTATCTCAATGAGCAGCTGGCCACTCACTATCGTATTGAGGGCGTTAAAGGAAATGCATTTAGAAAAGTATTCTTAGACGAACAAGCTAATCGTGGGGGCTTATTGGGCCACGCCAGTATTTTAACCTTAACATCGAACCCGAATCACACATCCCCCGTTAAGCGAGGCAAATGGATTTTAGATAACCTTCTTGCAGCGAGTCCGCCACCGCCACCTCCAGATATACCTTCATTGATAGCACAACATGACGGAATAGCCTTGTCAGCAAGAGAACAGTTGGCCAGACATAGAGAAGATCCAGTTTGTGCATCATGTCACGTTCGTATGGATCCACTTGGATTGGCACTAGAAAAATACGATGCCGTAGGTGCGCATCGAACTATGTACGCGGATCAAAAAATTGACGTAACAGCGCAGATGCCCGATGGAACACACTTCGAAGGATTACATGGCTTACATTCGATTTTGTGGGATAGAAGGGAACGCTTTGCTCAAGCCTTTATTAACCGATTACTCACCTACGGCCTTGGCAGAGGTCTAGAAGCCTCGGATCAGCCCACTATTAGGAATATAGCAAGACAAGCAAGCTCAGAAAATTATCGTATTCATAGTATTATCGAAGCTGTTGTTGGCAGCACTCCGTTTAATTTTAAAAAAGCTCCAGAGGCTAACAATGAAAATCAACAGATCGCTCAAGCTCGTTAACACGGGTCCATCACGCCGCTTTTTTCTAAAAGGCTTAGGTGCAGCAGTTGCACTCCCAATGATGGAATCCTTGGTGCCAGCTGCGATGGCTAAATCGTTAGAAAAACGACCGAAGCGAATGACAGTATTTTATTCGCCTAATGGCATCAGAATGCAACAATATACGCCTAACATCGTCGGTAAAAACTACGATATGACACCGATTTTAAGACCTCTGGAAAAAATACGCGATAAATTTTCTGTGATCTCAGGGTTAGCACATTATCAGGCCAGTGCCTTTGATTCGCCTCCAGCTGGCCATGGCCGAAGTTGTCCTGCATTTTTAACGGGGGTGCATGCCAAAGCGACTGAAGGCTCAGACATATATTGTGGGATATCAGTGGATCAGGTCGCGGCCAAATATTTTGCTAAGGACACACAACTCGCCTCCTTGGAACTAGGTATCGAACCTCCCAGTTTGCTAGGCAGTTGTGACATTAATTATAGCTGTACATACACCAACACTATTTCTTGGCGCAGCCCTACACAAGCCTTGCCAGCCATAGTTACTCCAAGTGACGTGTTTGAACACTTATTCGGCGACGGCAATAAAATCGACGAAACCACACGTCAGATGCGACTGGCACACAAATCCAGTATTCTTGACTTTATCAATGAAGAAGCCAAGCGGGTAAATCAAAGCTTAGGGGTAAATGATCGTCATAAAATGGAACAGTACCTCGAATCGATTCGTGATGTAGAGCGGCGAATTACAAAAGCGCAGGAGACCACGATTGAGATGAATTTAGATGGTTTTACTGTTCCCGCTAACATTCCTGCAGACTATCAAGAACACGTTAAAATTATGCTGGATCTTCAAATGTTGGCTTTGCAAACCGATATGACCCGAGTCAGTACCTTTATGCTTGGACGGGAACTGAGCAACCACGCTTACACAAATCTTGGGGTCCCCGACGGCCATCATGCTTTAAGCCATCATGCCAACATACCTGAAAAAATTGACAAACTTGTGAAGATAAATACCTATCACATGGAGCTGTTTGCGGACTATCTGGAAAAGATGGCAAATATTCCTGATGGAGAATCAAATTTACTCGATAATACCTTTGTAATCCGAGGGGCTTGTATTGGTGAATCGAACGAACATGATCACATGAACTTACCCATTATTCTCGCAGGTGGGGGATTAGAAGGTAATAGGCATATCGTAACTAAGAAACACACACCAATGTGTAATCTTCTGCTTTCAGTTTTACAGCAAATGGGGGTGCCTGCGCAAAGCTTTGGCGATAGCTCAGGACCACTTGCCGGCTTAGTCACTTAAGGCTTTTCTTATGACGATAAACATAGTGATAAACACAAATAACCGCACATGCCAGTACATGAATAGTATTGTGAAAATATTGATTTTGGCTTTTGTCATTACGGGTTTAACTGCTTGCAATAATGACTCTCAACTCACTTCTAAAGAGCTACAGTTAAGCAACCAAAAACATAAACAGTTGCTGTTAGAAACGAAACGGGCCATTTTAAATTTAGACTTATTCTTGGTTGATAAGTTAAGTTCCAAAATCGATGTCAATGACGCCCTTGCTGACAATTCCAGTCTTTTAGCTTGGGCCGTAGAAACACAAGACCCCAGGTTAGTCCACCTCATGCTTGAAAAAGGTGCAAAAACACAAGTTGCAAACGGCAACCGTTTTACCCCAATAATTCAGGCTTGCCGATACGGTAACGCTGAAATCATCAATGCGTTGTTAGATCACAAGGCCGATCCAAACAGCGCGATAGAGGACGGCACTAGCGCATTTCAACTTTGTGCCGGCTCTGCTTCAATTGAAAATCTTACTAGAATGGTTAGCCTAGGTGCTAATATCACCGCCCAAAATAATGATGGCCAAACGGCTTTGATGCGGTCAGCTAATTTTGGCAAGGTAGAAAATCTGAATTACCTAATCAGTCTCGGTGCCAGTGTTAATCACCAAACACTAGAAGGTTATAGCACACTGTTTTTCGCCATAAAAAGTCAAAATTTAAGTACGGTCATAGCAGCTATATCTCATGGAGCCGACTTGTTTGCCACTGCTCAAGATGGAACGACCCCAGCGCAACTCGGCGTGTATACAATGAATCATGAATTCTTAACTTGGTTTGCGAATGATCTAAGTTCACTTATGAGACCTGAAGCTATCAAAAAAGTACTGACAACGTTTGATCGAAATGGCTACCAACTGCTGCATGCCGCAGTCAATGCCAATCAACCCCAGTTAGTCTCAAAATTGTTGGAGTTAGGTGCAAATAGTATGACGGTTAGTGAACCCTCAAAACTTAAATGGCGTTATGAAGCAAACTTTAAAACCGAAAACTACTTTCCGCCCCAACTCACTCCCATTGAACTTGCCGAGCAGAGTGACTTCAAAAATATTGCCTTAATTTTACGCAGATAGAAAACTGGGGGGGCTGAGTCGGAGGGATCCCATCGTAATAACTCGCAAAACTATATTTTAAGCTGCTCGTTATTATGGATGACCGGTTAATGGTTTAATTTAGAACTGCCTCTTTTATTTTCCTAAATTGACACTGAGCCTGAGACAACTGCACTGTCCCCTTATCTCACAAACTCGACCCACAGGTTGCGTTGCGGTCGAGGTATCCAATCAGCTTGGTTCAGATAGTTTTAATGAGCAAAAGACTTAACCCCTTCGGTAAACGAATTACTTAAAGCTAGCTTTATTCTATAACTGACAGACCTTGGGAGCCTACAATAAAGTCGAAGGCTAATTCATTAAGGGTTTTACCTCCAACGGTAGCACTCCAAGCGCCATGTCCAATGCCTTCTAGGGGGTAATAAGCAAACGGGACACCCGTTGACGAATAGATGGCTCTGAGTTCTTGTGCGTGACTAAATGCAACGGTAGTGTCAACAGTACCGTGCACTATGCTCAAAGGCGCATCAGATCCATCCCATCGTGAGACACCATCAAGTTGTTCAAGAAGATTAACACCTGCGGCAGACCCCCAATGATTAATTACGGTATGCACAACAGCGGGCTGATCTAAGTTGACGGTAATCAATGTTGGATCTTCGCTTGTCGTCAATTCATTCGTGTAGTCTTCAGGGTTAATAACGCCAAGAGCGACACCAATTATAGATCCCGCTGAACCACCCACAACTGAAATGTGATCAGTATCGATACCAAATGCATCAGCTTGCTGATAGATCCAACGAATAGCACCTTTGGCGTCTCGAATTGCAGGGTAAATAGCCTTCACTTGGTCGCGTGAACTTTCCGATAAATTTGGTACAGCGTCAATTGCATTGAGCAAAGTGACCGGTAATGTTCCGTAATCCCTTAGTAGTCGATAGTTGATGGAGATGCCGATAAAACCTCGCTCCGCAAAGTAAGTCAGCCTATCAAAAGCTGCGGCCATTGACTTATCACCATCTATAAAGCCTCCCCCATGAATAAAAACAACGGCTGGTTTTAAGGATTCTTCATTATTTGGTTCATAGATGTCCAGTAGTAAATTTTTTGAATCCGAAGACTCCGTATTCCAATAGGCGTGGCTTAAGCCTTCGCCATATTTAACATCGGTAGTGACATCGACAGAGAAGTTCGCCATTTTGTAAACTTCTGCGGTAATCGCAGCAGGAGGGTTAGGCTGTTGCTCAGTTTCTTCAATTGGACTTTGTGACGTATCGCTGCTACCACAACCACTCATTATTAGAAAAATATAAACAGACATACTTATTAGTGTATATTTTTTTAAAATCATAAAATTGACCTTTCCTGATTTGTTATCGGACTACCCATACTTTACGCTAGTTAACGTAAAGACAATTTAAGATAAAGTAAATGTTGTGTAAACTTCGTATCCTATATCAAGTTAAAAGAGGATCGGATCCTACCGAACGCTTACCCAAACATTCTCTTTCAACAACTAAAAACAATGTGAAGTCAGGTCTTGAATTTTGTACAAAATTCAAGACCTGAGGTTGACCCTTTTGGTCCAGACTCTGACCTCAGATACTTCAATCACGAGGCCTTACCAAATTTTATAAATCCAATTCAGTATAAATAATAGATTGGTCACCATTTTGATATGGCACCGCTTTTTTGCCTCGATATTTAGATAGTTCTCTAAATGTGGACGGAAGGCCTGCGTAAATTGAAGCGATAATAATTTCTGTTGATTTTTCCTCAGAAAAATTAAGGATCAGTTGTGTTTCAGCGCAGGATACGCCTCGACAATGATATTGGTAGTAGCCTCCCGCTCCCTTCTCACCTTTATATTCAAGGGAGTCGCTGTTTGTTTCAATCGATTGTAAACTCGAATCAAGCGGCACATAAATAACGAGGTCGCTTAAGTTTTCAGCAAATGCAGATAAGTTTAACTGCACTTTCTTAGCGTATTCGTTGCTGGCAAGTTCACGGATTTCAGCTAGTGCTGGCTCAAATAGTTCTGAGTCCACTTTAGTGCTGTGGTACATCCAAGCCGACCAAGGGAAGATCGTCGTCAATTCGCCTTCACCCGACAGAGCATTCAGTAGTTCATCTGACGGTTGATTCCGCTGATGCCCCTTGAGAATAAAAGCTTCTCCCTTGGAATTTTGCAAATATTGCAAATTAAGGTGCTGAGGCATCCATTGCGTATATGTGGCCTGTAAACTCGTCCAGCTCACTGCGCACAACATCAGAACTGAGACACTATAAAGCAGTTTTTTGAATCCACCAGCAGCACTCGAATTCATGGTTAAAGCTGGTAGCAAAGAGATCACAACAAAACCCAATACTATGCCAACCGCCTCGCTCATCTGATATCCGACCATTATTTCTAACACATACGCGATAGGCATAAAACTAATCGCACAAATACATGCGCTAATGATCAAAACTAAGGTGTGTATTGTCACTTTTGATTGTTCAGGGAGATCAGCTCCAATTAACCAAACGAGTATAAGTAAGCCAGCGACACCTGCAACAGCTGGGAGGATAAACAGAAAGCTAATACCGGGCATCAAAATGCTACTTAATACACTGAGTAATATCCAAAATACTGAGATCGCAAGCAACATATTGATTGAGCTAGCACCGCCAGCAAACATACGGCCAATGAAAAGTCCAAAAAGCGCCACTCCCAACCATAGAGCCAGTTGCATCGGTAATTGATTGCTGTACCAAGGATAATCACTGCCACTAATGGTTTGAGTAATGAGTTTAATCGCCATGGCAACAAGAGCACAAACTACCAATATAATCACGGTCGACAATAAACCTAACAGCACTTGTTTGGTGCTTAAGTACTGCTGTTTTGACAACAACACAATTCCAAACACCAGTAATAAAATCAGTATGCCTGACACAGCTATACTGGTGGATACACTCCAGCTAATGACAAACAATCCCATCACATCGGTGTAAACCAAATTACCTTTTTCAACTTCTACCAAATCGACATTTTTAATGTTACTTAACACACCCCAAACGTTATCACCGTGATGTTGCAAGCTTCCGCGATCGAGATTTTCAAGGTTGTCTAAGGGAGTATGATAATGAGGTAAACGTTCTGCGTGTGCAAAATTAAGTCCTTGCAAACCATGATCTTTAAAAATAGTAAGATCGGTATCATTAGGAAGAAACTTATACACTTCATAAAATAATGAACTACTTAAAGGTGCCTTTGCAGTCTGAGCGTAATGTTTAACCAACCAGCCACTGTCTTCGCCGGTTTCGAACAATACACTTTTACCCGAGCTGCCGCGCGCCTCAACATTTAAAGCAAGTTGCA
>Ga0209712_10004821_pt1 | contig 10656 bp, 9 predicted proteins | sample ArcOceMetagenome_FD_187443 | JGI IMG/M metagenome (GOLD analysis project Ga0209712, IMG submission 187443) | Marine eukaryotic phytoplankton communities from Arctic Ocean - Arctic Ocean - Greenland ARC118M Metagenome (SPAdes) (version 2) | ecosystem: Environmental > Aquatic > Marine > Oceanic... | reverse complement strand
AAATTTTATTTGGCCGCCGTAAAATAGAATCTATCTATGATGGTTTGAAAGAACAGCCCTTTGATGTGGAGTCATTTTTTACCTCAGCACTACAAGCGACTAAGATCGACAGTTGTTATGACACAGGCAAACTAGATGCGTTACCTAAAACGGGACCCTTAGTGTTTGTGGCCAATCATCCTTTCGGCGTGGTGGATGGCTTGGTGCTTTGCGACTTAGCGGTAAAGGCAAGAGGTAATTTTCGCATTTTGATCAATGCGATGCTGTGCCGTGATAGTGACCTTGCCCCCTACTTCTTACCGATTGATTTTCGTGAAACTAAGGCTGCAATAAAGAACAACATACGCAGTAAAAAAATGGCTCAAGAGGCCCTTGAACAAGATATACCGCTATTGGTATTTCCCTCTGGATTTGTTTCTACAGCGGACCGCAAAGGTTTTGGATCGGTGATTGACGCTCCATGGACGACCTTCGCTGCAAAGCTCATACGCGATGCTCAGGCGACTGTGGTGCCGGTTTATTTTAGAGGCCAAAATAGCCGTATTTTTCATCTAGCCTCTCATGTAGCTGAACCACTGCGAATGGCCTTATTGCTTAATGAGGCGAGCAATAGATTTGGTACTAAAGTGATGGCGGAAATTGGCGACCCCCTACCCTGGACTGACCTAAATAACGTAGGCAATCGCCAGCAACTAACCTCTTATCTGTATGACAAAGTGCAGTGCTTGGCGCAGCAGAAGACTTAGATAATCTGAGCCACTAATGCAATGGCGCAGGCTAATCCCAAGCCATACAGGAAGATCTTACCGAAAGAGAATTTTCGGGTTGACCAGTCAATGCGGTCATCCCGATCAGTTTGCTTAGAAGACGCTTTAAAGCGACCCAAGTAAAAGAATATTGCCAAAGAGACGACCGCCATAGAGCCAAAAATAAGGCTGTTTGCGTCCATCAGCGACTTCTCAACTTAGCTAACAATCGAAGCATTTCAAGATACAGCCAAATCAGTGTAACCATCAGGGAAAACGCGCCAAACCATTCCATGTACTTAGGAGCTCCCATCTCCGAACCCTGCTCAATAAAGTCAAAGTCTAAGACTAGATTTAAGGCCGCGATGGCCACCACAAATAAACTAAACCCGATTCCAAAAAGACCATTGGAGTGTATAAACCCGATGCCGCCCGAACCAAACATATTCATCAGCATACTGACCAAATAAAGCAGTCCAATACCCATGGTGGCAGAGGTAACCATAAGTTTGAAGTTTTCGGTTGGCTTCACAATGCCGGTCTTATATAAAAACAGCAACGACGCTAAGGTTCCTAGAGTAAGCCCCACCGCTTGAATAACAATACCGGGATACTGCATTTCAAAGATTCCAGAAATAGCCCCCAAGAACAGGCCTTCTGCTAGGGCATACAGCGGCGCAGTAATACCCGCCCATTGCTTTTTGAAGATGGTAATCAGAGCAAAGATAAAACCAACAATGGCGCCTCCTATGGCTAGAGGCATGACGGCCCCTGCATCGCCACTCTCAAAAAATAAATTCCACGTCCAAGATGCTGAGAGCACCACCAATGCGAGCAAAATACCGGTCTTATTAACCGTCCCTTCCAGAGTCATTGTCTGTGAATTCATTGATTGAATCCCACCAGATGATGAACCGGTTTGGGCGCTGCGACCAAAGGTATCTGCCTTCAGCGTAGGGTTTCCTGAGCGACCAAACATATTTAACGCTTTGTGATTTGACATGCTGTTACACCGTTGATTTAAGTTGCAATAACTATAACTAAAAACCGCAGTTAGTTACTACAAAAAACGCTCATGAATTGCCAATTAATGGATGGAGGATCCCTGGCTGTAGGCCGTCGTGGAAGCTGCATTGTCGACCACCAAAAATCTCGCATTAAGATTCTCCACGCAGCGATAGAGAAAGCCTAAGTGTTTTTGTAATTGTGCATGTTGAACACTGCCCTTTGCTAACTCGCCTTCCAGGCGCCAAATTGCGCGCCAATAAATATCTAGAGCGTCTGTGGTTCTGCCAAGCTTTAGCAACGTGAAGGCCAACATGACCGCGGATGAGGTCATGAGCTCCACACTGTTGTGCCGATCCACCTCGTCACTGATTAGAATGATTTCGGCGGTTTCAAACGCACACCCAATATGTGCCAGTGCCTCTGACCAAGAACCTTCATCACAGAAAATTTGTGCGGTATCAAAACCGCTTTGCCAAAATACTAATGCTCTGGAGGGATCCTGAGATAGGTGTGCATGGTGAGTACTGCAAAGAAAACGTAACTTCATTGATCAATGTCCTGACTATGTTGAAACTGATGAACTGCGCATGCTTATTGGGTGGCAGAACCCATCAAATCGGTTCGACCTGATTAAGCAACTTTGGTGAAGTGTATTTGACTTTTTGTTGAATGTAAATGATAATGATTCGTGTTAGCGATAAAGGACAGGGATGCGATACTTGTTACCCGACTTTGAGCTCGCTTATTTTGTTATTAATATTTAATTGAATCGTCGAGGACACAATGAAAAATCAACCCCGTTCGCGAAACCCTGGCACTGAAATAAGGTTTAAAATTATTGCTGGAATTTTCGTCATTCCGCTGCTCTCAATGCTTTACTACTACAGCTGGATCATTATTTATCCATAGTTAGTTGTGAGGTCGCAGCTTACAGTCTTGGTGGCCAATGTGCGAAGGCGCACGGAGAGATCGTACTTGCCTTATTCATGATCTCTCTGCTGAGCGGCCCAAAGGTCAAAGTAGTGACCTTTTAGCGACAGTAGTTCACGATGTGATCCTTGCTCCACCATAGCGCCCTGATCTAAAACAATGATCCTATCAGCATCGATAACAGTAGACAGACGATGAGCAATCACCATGCTGGTATGCCCCTGAGAAATTTCCTGTAACGCAGACAATATGGAGCGCTCAGATTTACTGTCTAGAGAGGATGTGGCTTCATCAAAAACCAAAATCGGCGGCCGCTTAAGGATCGTTCTCGCTATAGCGACTCGCTGCTTCTCGCCCCCTGATAGTTTGAGTCCTCGCTCACCGACCACGGTGGCCGAACCTTGGGGCAATTGGGCGATAAAGTCTTCAAGATGAGCCAATCTAATAGATTGAAGTACCTCTTCGTCAGACGCCTCAGGATTACCGTAGCGAATATTTTCAAAGATACTTTGATTAAACAAAACGGTGTCTTGTGGCACTATGCCGATAGCTCTGCGCAAGCTGTGCTGACTGACGACGCTGATATCTTGTCCATCGATCGAGATAGTCCCTGAATTGGGATCATAAAAACGAAACAACAGTTTGACCAGGGTGGACTTACCTGCTCCACTGGCTCCAACGATGGCAACCTTCTCGCCGGCTTGAATGGTGAAACTGAGGTCTCTGATTATTGCGCGGTCTTGTCTGTAGTGAAATGACACCTGATTAAAATTGATGGCACCCTTAGTGATGACCAATTCAGAGACGTTTGCCGCGTCTTGGACGCCCGATTTGAGATCTAAAAGAGCGAACATGTTTTCTATATTGGCCATTGAACCCTTTATCTCGCGGTAGACAAAACCGAGGAAATTAAGCGGTATAAATAGCTGCATCATGAACGCATTAATTAATACAAAATCACCCACTGTCATGCTCCCTTGGGCAACACGCTCGGCGGCTAGCCACATCATTGAGGTCATGGCCACCGATATGATTAAACCCTGCCCAGCATTTAAACCGAGTAGGGTCAGCCGATTTTTGCGCTTGGCTGATTCCCAATGACTCAGTGACTTATCGTAGCGATTAGCCTCGTACTCTTCATTGGTGAAATATTTAACCGTCTCATAATTTAGCAAACTGTCTAAGGAAATAGTACTTGCAGCAGAGTCGGCGCGAGCCGCTTCACGGACAAACTCGGTACGCCAGTCCGTCATCGTAGTTGAGAAAAGAATATAAGCAACTACCGCTATTAAAGTAATGATGGCAAAGGCCAGACCATAATTGAACAATAGAATCCCTATGACGAGGGCTATCTCAATCAAGGTTGGCGCTATATTGAAGACAAAGAAACGCATGAGAAAACTAATGCCATTGACGCCTCTCTCGATGTCCCGCGATAAGCCGCCGGTGCGCCGATTGAGATGAAAATCTAAATCAAGGCTATGGACATGTTTGAATACCAGAAGACCAATTTTACTCATGGCCCGCTCAGTGACGCGCCCAAAGATGGTGTCTCTTATCTCACCGAGGATAATCATCGAGAAACGAGCAAAGCCATAGGCCAATACTAATGCCACAGGGACCATCACCAGCCCAGACACTCCATTTTCGCTGAGCGTATCCACTATGTACTTTAGCAAAAATGGCCCTGAAACACTGGCCCCTTTGGATAAGATTAAAAAGGCCAAGGCAAGGACTATGCGAGACCTATATTCGAGCAGATATGGCCAAACTATCTGGAAGACTTTCCAGTTAATTTTTTGCTCGGCATCAACCGAGTAGTCACTGGATCGCATAGATTATCTCATTGAAAAGGGCTATTTTTTTACGGCTCAGAGTACCCATTGGACCTTGATGTCTTAGCAAAGACGCGGTGAACCGCCCTATTTCCGGGTATGGGGGAGCTTACAGCAAAACTTAATCAGTTACTTGATTGAGCGCGAGGACTGTATCTGCCCCAGACTACCTTGGCAACGATCAGTCCAAGAATGATATAGACCGGTGCTGACAACATAGCTAATACGGCCTCTCCCGTTGTCAGATCTACCGAGCCATCAGCAAGCAGCTGGCCAACTCCCGTTTGATAGGGGGTAACGTAATACTTAATGAGTAGTAATGGCATCACACAGCCGTAGAGCACTAGCGCTGCTGGGGCCAGCATGGTGGTTTTAGTTTTTTGTAGGTCACAATCAATCTCAGGTGTGCGGTGCAGATCTTCGCGATACTGCGCTTCTTGTGCAGTAACGGTGCCTAGTTTTGAAATATAGATAATGGTTACAAGACTAATACTGGCGCCAATGAGGGCTGGATTGAGATAGCTAGGCAGGCTAATAAAGCCGATATAATCAAACAGAGCTGGGATGACGTTACCAAAGAATCCGGTGACTATTCCCCAAAATGCCCCATCAGCAGTGATGGACTTGCTCCAGATACTCATAAAACCCACCGGACCCCAGGATGATGCAAAAACCGTCCCGATGAATAGCATTAACCAAAAGACATTGGGCGGAAAAATAAAACACAATGCCAGTACCACCAGGCCAGTAATCAACATGGCAATTCGTGACGCGTTAACGGTCAATTGCTTCTTACGCACCACAATATCATTACTGACACTGAAGCCGATCAGAGACAAAAATGTGGATGCAGAGGATAGCGCGGCAGCCATAATACCTGCCAGTAACATAGCGCCTAGAAAACTTGGCACTAGGTTTTTTGCTGCCCATATCATGACGGTTTCAGCGGGTGAAATTCCGGGGTTAGCTAGATTGATTAATCCGCCTATGCCATAGACGAGAACCTGCATCAGAGCCACCGCAAAGCATGCATAGACCGCTGCACGAATAACTACGTGTTCGTCTCGCGCCATCAAGTGCCGACTAGACTGCCAAGGTCCCACGGCATAAACAAAGCCCCAGGACATATCCATAATCAAACTCCAAATCAGATAGTCTTTTGCCGTAGGCCACTCTGTGCCCGCTCCGACCGTTCCATGCCAGGCGGCAATGTCCGGTTTACTCTGTAGCTGGGTGAGGTCCTCGACCGCCTTAGCCACCCCCCCCATGCCGTCAACAATATAAAAAACGAAAAATACAGTGGCCACGCAAAACAGTAAAAACATTAGAGTGTCGGTAAGAATAACGCCTTTGGAACCAGAATATAGCGTAAACAGCGTGTAACTCAACCAGGCCAAAATAATGCCCTGAAAGTAGCCTAGGCCGGTTAACTCCGTCAGCAAGATAGCCGCTCCCTGAGTGACCACCAGTAAGTAGCCACCCAAACCGACGATAATAGTCATGCCGGCAGCCTGCTGAACTCTATGACTATTGAAACGCTGACCAAAGAAGTCGGCCACCGTATGTGCACGGCTTCGACGCAGAAACGTACCGAAAAATATGGCTCCGTATACATAACCAATGACGGCTATACCGGGCATTAAAATATAAGGGCCCAATTGACCGTCGTAGGTAAAACCGGCTTCGCCGAGAAAAAGCGAGGTACTAAAGACACTAGCAACCAGCGTGCCGACTATGAGTAGTGTTGGTGCCCGTCGGCCAGCCACAAAATAATCATCAAGCTGTTTTACGCTGCGACCGGCGTACATTCCAACACCAATAAAAACAACGACACTAATTGCTATCCCAAGCGTGTAAATATCCACTCTAGCCCTCCATAGTTAAAACGTTTATTTAAATCGCACATTGGTCATTAAACTACAAAATAACTTAGTCCACTTTGGCTAAGGCGAGCGGCAGAATACGCTCTACAAATTTAGTATATGCGAGCTCTGACGGATGCAGGCCGTCACTTGCCACTAATGAAGGGGTCTCTAATCCTTGCTGCGTTATATCTGTTATGTAGACGTATGATAGTCCAACTGACTCACAGTATTCCTTCGCAAAGTCATTATATAGGACTAACTCAGCACTTGTAGCGGTCGGATTAAAATTCTGCCCAAAGGGAGTAAATGCATAGTCAGGTATTGAAACCACAATTAATTTACTCGCATCATCCCCGACTAAAGAGATTGCCGAATCAACAAGCTCGGCAAACTCTGTCTCATACACTTCAAAGGGCTTACCTTGAAATTGATTATTGACGCCAATAAGTAGCGTTACCAAGTCAAAATTAATTGCAGGTTCTGCGGTTGTAATCGCATTTTTTAAATCCGTCGTGTTCCAACCAGTCTGAGCAATAATCTGCAAACTAAACTCATCTCGATCTGCATACTCTGATATTAATCTCTCTTTTAACTGCTCTGGAAAACGGCAAGTGTCACAAACACTTTCCCCAATCGTATAACTGTCACCCAATGCTAGAATTTTATAGTTACGTGCCGCTCGGTCACTATCAGTCGCGGTGAAAAAATGCCAGATAAGACTATATAAATCAACATTTTCACCAAACTCCGCGGTGTGTCCCGCCCCCTCAACTATTGAATATCTAACCTTTTGATTATCTAGGCATGATCCGAAGGTGTATTGCTTAACCGCTAGACTTCCCCACGTTTTTTTTTGAATGGTCGGGGTCATATTACAATTAAAATTTAACGCCCAATTCTCTGCACTGGCTTGCGCAGACATAAAAATACTATCGGCAACACCACTGCCCCCATTCACTGGAATCAAATCATCTTCGGTACCATTGACTTGAAAAACCGATACAGCCCTGGACGGAACAGTTTCGCCAATGGTCACTGTTTGTTGACTAATGATTGGCGCAATTGCCTTAAAAAGAGTGGTCTCTTTAGCGATTCTATTAACCAACCCTGCTCCATTAGAAATGCCAACAGCATAGATTTTATTCACATTGAACAATCCAAAACCGTCGAGATCACCAACAATCAGGCTAACAAATTCAACATCATCTGCATTAGTTTCGCCGCTTACGTTCCAGCGCTTATCGTAACCATCAGGGAAAATGCCAATAAATTTACCCTCATCAATTAAGACGGAAATATCACTATTATTACTTAACCAGCCATCACCTGTGCCACCAGAACCATGAAAAAAGAACACCACAGGATAATTGTCTTCCAAGAGGTTTTCGGGGCGTCGAATCAGATAGGGACGATCCACTAGTTGACCATCAATGGTCTGAGTAATTGTCTTTTGCTCAGAAATTAGGACGTCGGGTACCACTGGTGAGGGGACCGCAGCCGCAGGCGGCAATATTGCCGATGATCCACCACCTCCACCGCAGGCAGTGAGCGCACAGAATAACAACCCAACCAATAACTTCACCGCACTTCCTCGATCAAAAAACGCCACAGAACTCCCATGTTATTACTTTATTTCAGACTTTTCTCTAGTTCCTTTGATTAACCACCATAAAGTCGACAACACACTAACAATGGCTCTATAGTAACCGTTAGATTTTATGTTTTGGCATGCAAAAATTTAATATGGCTATCTTGTTTGACGAAAATCTAGCCGTTGAGGGGATTTAAAATGACTACGGATAAAAGTAGCGAAAATAAAAAAAATAGCGACTTACAGTTACCCTCTGATATCTCACGAAGAGATTTTGTCAACGGCACCCTAGTTGGATTCGGCGCTGCCTTGTTAAGTTCAAGCATACCTAGTCTTGCCGCTGGTAAAAAGCCAGTGGGACTTTTCAATGATACCTGGACTGGTTTTGGTGGTGTGGGCGACTACGCTAACTCAAACGGTAATGTTGCTTCGGTGCGAGAAGCCGCGCATTTAATTCGTGATGGCCTAACGCCAAAACTAATGATGGATGTTGAAGACACCGGCGAAGAATATGACATGATTATTATTGGTGGCGGATTTTCAGGACTTGGGGCCGCTTACCAATTTCACAAGAAGTATGGCAACACTAAAAAGTGTTTAATTATAGAAAATCACCCGGTATTTGGCGGAGAAGCCAAACAAAATGAATTTGAAGTCGACGGCTATACGCTCTATGGCCCTCAAGGATCAAATGATTTTGGCCCACCTAAAAAAGATGACGAAGGACTAATTGCCGAGATTTATCATGCTACAGGCCTGCCCTTTGAATACAAATTTGTAACGCAAGATCCTGAAAAAACCAAAATTAAAGCGCCTATAGAAAACTATTATGGGGTGTACTGGGATGAAGAACGTTTTGATACCGGCTACTTTTTTGGCAAACAATCAAAAACCCCATGGGTGATTAATCCAAGAGTCGACAAACTCGCTCGGCTGCCTTGGTCGGATGACTTCAAAGCCGACTTAAACCGTGCCTTTGAAGATCGTGAGGACAAGTACCAAGGCGATGATATTGACCGCTGGTTGGATAGCATGTCGTATAAAGACTTACTGGAAAAAGTCTATGGCTACAGTCCCGAGGTGACTGAATACTTTGACCCGATTATTGCTATTTCTATGGGAGGTGTTGGCTGCGATGTTTACTCGGCCTATTCTGCCAGAGAGTTAGAAATGCCCTGTACTCGCGCTCGCTATGTTTATGACAGCAGTATCGATGAAGTTGAGATGGGCGCCTTAAGTTTTCCCGGCGGTAATACCGGCAGTTTTAGACATATTGTGAAACACCTAATGCCTGAGAGCATTACTGGCGGGAAAAGCTTTGAAGATATTCTGTTTAATCCTATTAATTTTAATGCTCTAGATCGTCCTAGCAACTCAATTAATATTCGATTGAACAGCACGGCTATCGACATTCGTCATGCCGGCCCTGCCGATAGCGCAAAGCATGTAGATGTAACCTATCAAGAAAATGGTGTGGTAAAACGAGTTAAAGCCAAAACGGTGGTGTCAGCTATTGGCGGCTGGGTTGGCAAAAATATTATTAAAGATATTCCACCCGCGATTACTGAGGCCTATAAGGAGTTTCACCACTCACCTATCTTGGTAGTTAATGTTGCCGTGCGCCATTGGCGGTTTCTTGATGAACTAGGCATTTCTTCTGGCCGATGGTTTGAAGGCTTTGGTAATTTCTTCTCAATAAGACGGCCCATGGATACTGGTGAAAGAAACCAGCCCTTTGAACCCAATAAACCGGCCGTTATGACGTTTTATGTTCCGTTTAATAACCCTGGGCATCCTATAGCTACACAAGGGTCTATAGGTCGTGCCGAGCTGCTCAGCAAATCCTATAGCGATTATGAAAAAGAAATTGTCGAGCAAATGACTGATATGTTTGCTGACTATGGTTTTAATGCGCGCCGCGACATTGCCGGTATTGTGTTAAACCGTTGGGGCCACGCCTACATCTCACCTCAACCAGGTTTTCATTTTGGCAAGGACGGCAAGGAGTCACCCAAAGAAATCGTTAAAAAAGCCTATGGCCGCATACAGTTTGGGCATTCAGAACTGAACGGCTACATGAGTCATACCAATGCCCTAAAGGAAGGCTCTAGAGCAGCATTGGCCGCTATGAAATTTGTAGGTTAAAGCGGTAAAACTAGTAACTCTGGCTCCTCAACTACAAAGAGGGCTCAATAATGAGAACGGGTATCCTAGACCATATTCGGTAACTAATGCTTTCAGAGCAAGGGGACTTGGCCCACCGGGCGTCAACTAGCAACGCACTCCGGCAACCTCGATCTAGCCCTGATTTGACTGGATGGGGTATTCAGCTATGATTAGGCAATCAATAAAGGGTATTTTTAAATGGAATTATTTATTGGGTTAATACTTCTTGGATTTATATGAATGCTGTTAACTAATAATAAAGATTACTCTCAAGAACAATTTTCTAGTTTTTTTAAAGAGGCGACTAAACGCGCAAACGCAATATACAAATGTTAAGGTCACAGAGATGAACTTTTTTAGCATTAAATCTTAGCTTTCATACTCTGAGTTAATCACCACCACATCTACATCGACTGCCGAGATAACACGCTCAGCGGTATTGCCTCTAAGAGTCTTGATAACACCGGTTTGACCCAGAGTACCAATAATCACAACGTCAGCGCTGATCGCTTTGG